>Ga0307514_10000215_pt1 | contig 158617 bp, 148 predicted proteins | sample 16_EM_MG_FD_203088 | JGI IMG/M metagenome (GOLD analysis project Ga0307514, IMG submission 203088) | Populus trichocarpa ectomycorrhiza microbial communities from riparian zone in the Pacific Northwest, United States - 16_EM | ecosystem: Host-associated > Plants > Roots > Unclassified...
TCGTCTTCAGGATCGCGGGCTTCTTCGTGAACTTGAGTCTCGGCGGGATCGTCATCGTTGATTTCGTCTTCTGGTAGTACCGAGACGCGGCCCGTAGGAATAGGCGTGATTCGGCTGAGCGATGCTCCGAGGGATTCAATGCTCGCACACGTGTTAGGCACACACAATTGGCTTCTCTGTATTCTCTTTGGAGGCATGGAGGGTAATTGGTTGTAATTGTTGATTTCGTGTCTGTCGCGACGCGTCAATTAAAGGGGTAAATTCGCGTGATCTCGTGAGGGAAACGTATCCGATTTTCTGAAAGACCGAATATAGTGTAAGGGCGCGTACGCCGGCGCTCGGCAGTATAAGGATATAGTATGGTATACGGTTGCACACGGGCGCGAGTGAGATCAAGTGTAGAAGTAAGTGGTAAGATATTCGGTACGGAGCTAAGTCTCTGTCACGATGTCAATATAAGGTTGGCGGTTACCCGGCGCTGGACACCTCACGTGACCACCCGGCAACCCTAACCACGCATACTTGACGACGCCGTTACACGAAGAACCAATAGACTCTCAGCAGCCTGATCTCACCTGTACCCCTGATCCAACCAAGACAAAGGCTCATAGGCAGGTAATTGAAGTGGAAAATGCGGGGGGGAAAGCGTATGGCAAAGCAACTGGATTGTACAACAACCATCCAAAGTGCTCAGAATAATGGAATCAATGGCATCCATTTCGGTCCGCACATAACTTTCAGCAAGCTCAATCATTTAGCCAGCAAACGAAAACATGGATAGATCATCATCTCAGGTAAGGACTGGACTACTTCAAAATCGAATCATTCCAATCAGGAGATGCCATACGAAAATTCCTCTCTGAACTCGATTTTGGTCTCAGCGATAATAGTTGAATTCAACATGACTCACATATCTTCGGAACATCTTACTACAGGGATATTTTCACATGTATCCAGTTCCTCCTAGCATATCTTCCTTTTCAGGCACACCTCAATTTCAAACGGGTGCGCCTCGCAGACTCTGAGGGTTGTCGAATCTACAGCGGGATGAACATGGGCGATTGGTGGTGGGATACCCACAATCAACTTCCTGCTGGAGCGACAATTGTGCCAGTCATTTGTGCATCCGACAAGTCTCAATTAACAAATGTTGCGGATGATCACCATGCCTGGCCACTGTATCTTACGATAAGTATTATTCAAAACGTTATCAGCCGCACACCTAAAATGCCCGCCTGGATTCTCATCGGCCTGATCTCGTGTCCCCAGAAAGGTACCAAGAATATTGACGAAGCCTGGCATTCCGCGGTTGGAACTGTGCTCTCTCAACTTAGGCATCTTGACATAGCTGGCCCCGGCTTGAAATGGGATTGTGTTGATTCATTCCAGTGGCAATGTTACCCGCTATTGGCTGCATGAGTCGGAGATTATCCGGAACAAGTCATTGTTGCTCAAGTCTGATATGGTTCATGTCCGATGTGTGAAATTCCTAAAGTTGCTCTGATGGGGCATTGAATCTTTTGACCACTTGATAGCTCAAGAGACCAGCATATTTACTCGGAGGTGCTGGAGGACAACAATATTGATGCTCTGCAAACTCTAGGTGTCCACCCAATCTGCAACCAGTTCTGGCAATACCCTCCCTGCAATGTCTCTCGGCTTTGGCAACCAGATAAATTGCATCAGCTGCTCCTGGGCTTAGTTAAAGACTTATTGCACTGGCTGCTCAAATACCTGAAAGCAAGACAGGTCAAGGATCAATTTGACAATCGATTCACATCGGTGCCACGATATCCCGCCCTCCAGCACTTCTCCAAACCATTCGATTCCTTGAAAAGCGGCACCCAGCAAGGTCAAGAGATCCGTGGAATAATCAGAACACTGGCAGTGAATTGCGCTCCAATTGTTGCTTCCACCAAGAATGATGGGAAAACTGCGGCGGAAACAGCCTCCGATGAAATGGTAATGGGAGCAGTGCGGGCATTATGTGAATTATCTCTACTTGTTAGCCAACAAAATCACTCAGATCTATCCCTCAAAGCACTAGACGATGCATTTAAGCGATTATACCAGAAGAAAGGAATTTTTCGAGAACAGAAAATGTCAAAGGCTGCGAAGGCCAAAGTAGATGACCTGTTGGCAACGGAATCCCATCAGTTATGCGAAGAAAAGATTCATAAGATTCGTGCTGCAATGAAGGCCCTTGTGTATAGGGCTGAAAAGGTTTCTTCAACAAAACGCAGGCAATTTCAGGTGCACCTGAATAGAGCCTGGCAAGCAGCAACCACTTGGTCAGATGCTGATTGTCAGAAGGCAATTGAGCAATTGGAGCACGAAATCCATCAAGTGACACCTGCTAAACGCAAGCTTTTTGATAAATTATTCCAACATTATGAGCGACAACTATTGCAGGAGGTCGGGACCAAGGCAACCGGTCCAAAAAGCATATTCACCAAACAACTAGCACGAATGAGAACTGCAGCCGAAGACGAGGCTTACGTGGCGGCAAACATAACCGCCGACTAGCGACTGCAAATTCAGATACTCCTATCCGACGCTGAGACAGAAGCCACGACTTGGAGCTTGGCTGATACGGAGTATGTCACCGACCAGCTGGAGCGAGAGATTTATGGCATCACCTCGAATGAACAGAAGCGGTTCAAGAAGGAATTCTCTATCCGCATGATCCAGTTTGAAGCTTGGTGGGAGACAATCGGCATTCAGGCACTCCGGAAAACCATTGAACCACAGGTAATCCATTTCGGATATCCAAAGATGCATCTTGTGAGCCATATATCAGAGTCAAATTGGTGAATGGGTTCCGGTGACAATTTCACCACTGATATTTCTGAACGGCTACATATCACCAACGTGAAAGAGGCATATTGATCTAGCAACAAAGTCAATTACATTCGACAGATGCTTAAGCATAATGACCGGTGTACCGGTCTTGACTATATGGAAGATACACTGTCATATCTTGCACTCCAAGGCTGGTATGATGTTGACTCTGCAACAGTTTTTAACCTAATGTCCGCTACCGATAAACGGCGAAGTACACACAAAGCCCATCTGTTATGTCTCCAAACAATTCAAGATGAGCCCATTATCCACCCTGTATCACAGCAGGTATATCATTTGAGAGAAACGCATGTCCGCAGAGTGTGCAGAAGTATTAAATTAACCTCACTCAGAGATGCATCAGAAGATTTCCGAATTCCCAACTTTGGACAGCTATTCCGCGCTCAAATTGAAGAGGACTGGGGACCTGAAGTTTGTGGACTCGTGCTCGGATATGATCAGAATGTACTCATTGACAGTATATTTATTAAACTACAGAATGGGCTATTGTACTACCGTCAACCATTTCACAACCCTACTTCTGTTGAGCATCTGGGACTTGATTGCAAGGTAGAATATACCAATGCCAACCAAGGGATCATGCCTGAAGCTCATAACATCTGGGTCCAGTATACGCAAAGTGAAGAGAATGACCTCGATAACACCTTCCAAGGACGAATTCCTTCTTTTCCTATATTATACTCTAGCTAGACTCCACCAAATCAAATTCTCCAATTTCAGGAACGCCTACCAGCTGGCAAAGCAATATTGACGTTTTCCAAGAGGTTCAAAAAGACCCAACAATGGGTATTACGTGCTGAAGCTCAAGAATACGCGGTGGTGATTGCAACAAAGTTCAAAGATCTTCATGGTTGCGCTGATTGTGTTGACGGGTTCATCAGGATGGTCAAACAGATGAATAAGATACATATTGTACCCCTTGGAGCAATCGTTGGACAGGCACATTTGGTGTGGGAGAATGGTGCATTGGGCGGCATCGATTGCGTATGGCTTGTAAATAAACATGTTGATTCACATACTTACTGGACTGTATATTAATTAGATTAGAATGCCTGATTCAGGTGTATAGTTGTGAGATAGTTTATTGAATTGTACTATTCGATATAGACATTTTATATCATCACTCCCGGAGAGTCTGGCTCCAGGTGCACTGGAATAGTCTTGGTGACGAATGTCGTTGTCCTAGCAGCTCTGACATTTTGCCAACTCAAAGGCATGATTTTATAGCATTCTGAAGATGACTTCATACTCGGTAGAATATTCTTGTATTCTGTTCCGTAACTTCAAGAGCGTTGAAGAGCACCTTAAAGTCAGTTTCAGAGCACCTGAGAAGAACATCGTTTTGGATTCAGCCAGTTCGGGAGCTTCTGGGAGATTCTGGAATGATCGGTGTGGCTGTTCAGAATACCTGAGTCATTGAGTTATAACTTCCGAACCTTTTTACATTTTACTGATGTATCGGTTGACTACTTGAGTACAAAAACTTTGTATATCCTCCTACTGCATGCTCTTGGGCCATTAGGCAGCATTTAAGCCGCCGCCAAGCTGCAAATTAGTTGTTGGAGGGATGGAATGCACTGGCTGGATGGTTGTTCAATGATTCGCGCTGTGGGTCGGTATATTACTGCTACTTTACAGAGTGGACGGATAGCTGCTAATCTGGTGTGTTTTGATGAGGTTTCAGACTCTTCATTGTGATTTGTTTATTTTATGATTACATGATACATATTGATGCATGAAGGGATGTATTCAGAGTGTATGATGTTGCGATTAATCGTTGAGAAGATTGTTTTTGGGAAAGGCATAGTGGCAGGGATACAATACTGGGTATAGCGATCATGTAATTGGTAGTTCAATATCTAGGCTTAGCGGAAGTTAATCCGAATGATTAGTAAACGTGCATAGTTTCTAAGTTGTTTTGATAATGATTTTCGTCCAATGAACCCAATCAACAATCCAGTGGCATGCTTGTCACCTGCAAGTCCTAGTTCCAAATTTCTATCCATTTAAGAAGTTGGAAGTGTGGGGAGTGTGACAAGCCAAGATCCTAGAATCATCGTCAGGATAACATGGTGCATCTTGAAAATGCTATTAATCGTATTAACCTTTTCTGTTCTTTACACAACGCTTCAATTCACTTACTATAGATTCATTGGTATTTCGATTTGACAAGTTGTTCATTTCTTCGTACATACACTTACCACTTTTGTAGACCATGACATGAAGGTCTCGCACTTCTCTTCCTCCTTCTCTGCCTGCCAACACCAGGGCAAGGAAATGATCTATCTATGACGAGGATATTGATATTGATCTCAGCTCAATGCATGTCAATTACAATGATAGTCGAGATGATTATTGAAAATGCAATAATGTGACTGTTCGGTGACCATCCACGAACCAAATGGGCAAGAGGACATCAGCAGATTGCTTCTCATCAACACCGGGGAAATGAGTCACATCAGCAAAATTTAAATAGGTCTGGAAAGAACATGCAATCCTCCCAGACACTCCGGGTGACTTCACCAATACTTCTATGTACTTCTGGATGCTCCCAGACCCCCCTGGAACTAAGCAAAGCGCTCTCAGACTCTGCAAGAGCATTCTAAGAATCCATTGAGATTTGACTGAGAGGATAGTCAAATTTGGTAGCTCCTTAGACCTCTGTGCAGATCTGCAGGAGACTGCGAGAGAAGCTGAGACTGCTGTGAAGCTCTGGTCTGGAGGAGACTTCGAGAACAGCCGAGACCACAGCGCAGCACAGCAGGCAACTTGGTGCCGTATTCTCACAGCAGTAGATCTTACATTACCCCAAGGCATTTCGTCTTTGTTAAAGTCACAAGATTTGCTACATCATAATATGCCATGCATTACTTAAGTCTTTCTATATATACATATATGGTCAATCTGGCCGTAAATGGTAGGCAAGCATAATCGGAGAAGCACCTGGACACGGCCATGGAGAGAACTGAGAGATGCACCACTCGGAGGCCGTTGAGGTGAACCAATGGAACTAGAAAAACTAGAGCCCACCATCAACGCTCTGCGGCACTTCTCGCAAACATCAAAATCGAATTCATGAGAAAGAGTAGTTCTGGTTGGAGATGTTAAGGAATCGGATGAGAAGATAGGATACTACCCAGAGCTGAGGATCCACGCAATTGCATGGATCCAGGCAATCTTTGACAGAGCAAGTAAGACCAAAAGTTGTGAACGATAGTGTGTGTATTTTCTTTGTCTGATAATATGAGATGGAAATGAGATGATGTCTATCTACTGCAGGGTCTGCCAATTATATACTCCCCATCACTCAGTCCACCTGCATTACCTCAGTATTACAGTACACCCGCCGTCGCTCCTTGAAAATGTACTTGGAGGCCTGAATCAACCAAGATCGGAGATACACTTGGAGGCCATGAACGTGCGAAGTTAGAGTCCGTAATCGTGAGAGTTTGGGGATGCGCCTGCATCCAGCAATCGAGCGTGTTTGGAGATACACCCGGAGACAAAGATCAAGAGAACTCAGAGATGCACTTGGTGACCAGGATCGAGCGAGTTTGGAGATGCACTTGGAGACCAGGATTAAGTGAACTCAGAGATGTACTCGGAGCCTCTGATCGAGCGAGTTTGGAGATAGACCAAGGCCGAGATCGAGTGAACTCACTGATACACTAGGAGGCCATGATCGATCAAGATTGGCGGTGATTAATCTGAAGGCGATCAATCTGGAGGCAGTGAATCTGGAGGCGGCAGATCGGGAGGCATGTGCAATGGAAACTTAGACTCTATTTATTGGTCAACTCGTAATTGTAGGAATGTAGAGAATTGAGTGAATCACGGTCCACTAAGAGCTTACAGACTGGCTGGAAGCGGGAGACAGTCAGTATTGGGATGATGTAGTATGCGGTATATGTAGTACTAGGTGTATACACTACTCGGTGTATACTGTACTCAGTGAATGCTGTACTCGGTGTATGCTATACTCGGTGTATGCTGTACTCGGTGTATGCTGTACTCGGTGTATGCTGTACTCGGTGTATGCTGTACTCGGTGTATGCTGTACTCGGTGTATGCTGTACTCAGTGTATGCCGTACTTGGTGTATGCTGTACTCAGTGTTAACTCTTGATCATGGCATAGAGAGATAGAGAAGGATGACTTAAATTCGTGTACTTAGGTGATGGTAGAGTTGAGGACGAGAAGGAGAGCAATGAGAGCAGATGGGGCAAATCATCATGAGCAACTGAGACTTCAGAGACTTTCATGTGAGGGTCAATTTACCATTCCCGATATGGCAGGTACGAGTCCCGAACCAGCGGTTAATTTCACCAATACAAGGTCTTCCCAACCCAATCAGGCAAGTCGTACCCCTGATTTCTCATATTCACTCATATCAACTATATCGTTCTCATCTTCATCCCCCAACTCTCTCTTTCCCGTCTGCTATAATCATCGCAGAACACAAAGTTAAGTCATCCCTCTGTATCTCTCCATGCCATGATCATGAGTTGACACCGAGTACAAGCATACACTGAGTACAGCATACACCGATTACAGCATACACTGAGTACAGTATACGCAAGATTGTTTCTCTTCCCTTCATTTTCATGTTTACGAGTTGACCTCTGAATGTAGCTGCAGCTTCCGGCGTGCCTCCCTATACGATCGTCTGCCATCAACCAGCTCACGATGAGAGCGCAAAGGTAAAGTCACCTTGTAACATTCTCACATTTGCGAGTCAACTAAATCTTGAATAGAGCCTCAGCACCCGGCGCGCCGTTCAGCAACCACCTCCAAGTACTCGTCCGATCTCGCTCGATCACAGCCTCCAAAGTGTATCTCCAAGCTTGCACGATTCCGTCCTCCAAGTTCACACGATCAGGGTCTCCAAGTGCATCACCAAACTTGCTCGGTCACGATCTCGGAGTGCATCTCTAAGTTCACTCGATCTTGGCCTCCAAGTGTATCTCCAAATACGCTCAATTACCACATCCAAGTGCGTCTCCAAACTCACACAATTACGGACTCCCAGTTCCCACAATTATGGACTCCAAGTGCATCTCCAAACTCGCTAGATCACAATCTCTGAGTGCATCTCTAAGTTCACTTGGTCATGGCCTCCCAGTATATCTCTAAATACGCTCCAGTTCCACCTGCAAGTGCATCTCCAAACTCACTCGATTACGGACTCCAAGTTCGCCCGATCATGGCCTGCCAGTGCATCTCCAAACTCGCTCAATTCCGGCCTCCATGTGTATCTCCAAATATACTCGATTATCGCCTCCAAGTGCATCTCTCAACTCGCTCTATCACGGGCTCGGAGTGTATCTCCGAATACCCTCCATTACCGCCTCTAAGTTCATCTCTAAATTTGCTTAATCACAGCCTTGGGGTGTATCTCTCGGTTCACTCAATCGTTATTTTCAGGCGCACCTTGAATTGCTCTCAAACACCTCCTACAGCCAGTCCAGATATACTGTGTGTAGATGAGTGGCTATATGGATACATGGATGAGAATACAAACTGAATACATGAGTTTTAAAAATCGTAGAACGATGAGTAGTAGCAATGATTTCCAGGTGCACCTGCAACGTTCCCAAAGATGTCGTTTTTCCAAGACTGCTTTACTGTGATTCCAGGTGCTTCCAGGCTTGTCGCTTGCGCTCCCAGGCTTGTCGCCAGAGCTCCTAGATGCTCACAGGCATGTCATCGGCACTCCCTGACTTGTTGCCGGCGCTCCCAGGTGTTCTCAAACTTATCACGATCACTCCCATGGTACTCCTGTAACAGTGATTAGAGATTCCAGTTACTCCGAAGGCCGGCCGAAATGCCCTCCTATGGTCTTACACTCTCCTGAAATTAACACATCTAAGTTTACACTCCACATCCTCTCAGATACTCCTGGAGGCTCCCAGTGACTAAGTTACATTTTGCTGATGAAAGTGATCCCTCTCTATCTCTCCATGCCATGATCATGAGTTGACACTAAGTACAACATACACCGAGAACAGCAGACACCGAGTACAGCACACACCGAGTACACCATCCACCGAGTACAGCATCCACCGAGTACACCATCCACCAAGTACACCATCCACCAAGTACACCATCCACCAAGTACACCATCCACCGAGTACTCTATCCACCAAAGATTGTAGGTCTTCCCTTCGTTCTCATGATTACAAGCTGACCCCTGAATGTAGCGTCAGCTTTCCGCGTGCCTCCCTACACAATTGACTGCCATCAGCCAGCTCGCCATAAGACCTCCAAGGTAAATTCACCTTGTCACATTTGCACGCTTGTGAGTCCACTAACTGCTGAATAGAGTCCCAGCTCCCAGCGTGCTGTCCATCGATAACCTCTAAGTACTCGTTTGATCTCGCTCAATCACAGCCTCCAAAGTTTATCACCAGAGTTGCTTGATTACTGACTCCAAGTTGGCATGATGATGGCCTGCAAGGGCACCTCAAAACTGGCTCAATCACGGCCTCCAAGAGTATCTCCATCTTCGCAGAATTACGGCCTCCAAGTGTATCTCCAAATTCACTTGATTAGAGCCTGCAAGTTCGCACAATCATGGCCTCCAAGTGCATCTCCATACTCGCTGGTTCACGATCTCGGAGTGCATCTCTAAGTTCACTCGATCATGGCCTCCAATTGAATCTCCAAATACGCTTGATTACAGCCTCCAAGTGCATCTCCAAACTCACTCAATCACGATCTCAGAATACATCTCTAAGTTCACTCAATCACGGCCTCCAAGTGTATCTCCAAATACTCTCGATTACCACCTCAAAGTGCATCTCCAAAGTTGGTCAATCATGGCCTCTCAGTGTATCTCGGAGTTCGCTCAATCATCATATTCAGGCGCACCTTGAATTGATCTGAAGCACCGCCTGCAGCCAGTCCAGATATACTGTGTGTAGATGGGTAGCTATATAGATAGATGGATGAGAATACAAACTGAATAAAAGAGTTTAAAAATCGTTGAATGATATGTAGTAGCTATGATTTCCCAGTGCACCAGCATCATTGGAAAAGAAGATGTCGTGTTTCCCACACTGCTATGTAGCTGGCGCTCCCAGACCTGGAGTCAGCGCCTCCACACTTGTCGTCAGCACTCCCAGGCTTGTCACCGGTGGTCCCAGGTGCTCCCAGGTGCACCCAAAGTTCTCTTCAACGCTCTGAGGTGTTCTCAAACTTATCACAATCACTCCCATGGTACTCCCATACCAGTCAACAGAGATCCCAGTTTCTCTGAAGGCCGGCCAGAATGTCCTCATAGGGTCCGATACTGTCCTGAAATCGATGCATCTGTGTTTACACTCCACATCCTCTCAGACTCTCTTGGAGGCATCCAGTAACTACAATACATTTTGCTGATGAAGACACCTTCTGAGGTTCCAACTGCTCGATCTTCCAGATATTGTATTGCTCCCCATTTCTCCGTCTCATCTCCCTAAGTCGCGAGTATCAACTTTGGGAAGTATAGCCGATAGTCTCCCAATTGCCACAGCGATTAATTCCCTTCCCCAAACAACGATTTGGGTGCTTCGCACACAGGGCAATAGGGCTGCTTGATTGAGTGCATGTGAATGTTTTCGAATTAGTCAGCTGTCCATCCACAGATGACAGGATTAGTTTCCCACATCCGACCCTCCACACAAAGCACAAGCTTTCCAGTGTGGAAAAGCACATCAACATGACCAAACATATGCTCAAAGACCTGCCTTAAAACCTCTTGATTGTGGATTTGTTGTTCCTACACAGCAGTTCTTTTTGCACATCCTTTACAGTGAAATTTCACAGGAGCAGGAAGAAGCGCTACAAGGATGCTTGCAAGATTCGAAGCTTTTGATCTGATTGTTGAGTCGATGTTTTCAAGACTCAACTATGCGGGCCATTCCTTCTCGTCACCCAAATATTCTCTTAGATGTGTCTAGTCAGAACTTCCGAATAAAGGGACAATTGTAGCTCCAAGTGGCCACCATAGCTATTGAAGCAGTCAAAATCATTGTACCTATGGCAAAATTCATCTAACATACCTGTTCATTACACCTTGTATTTGCAACGGTTCCAGGTTGCCCGGGTTCGGTCCGGGTTAGATTGAAACCGAAGGCCCAAGTTGCGGTCACCAACGGCCAAGCAATCCAAACCGGGTAACTAGCGCCTGGTTGTTACCCGGCCCGGACATATACCCGCCATTTTTTGGCCAGGTTAAACACTGACTGTTGTTCCATTTCATAGTTCCTGCTACATTGGCTCCAATTAAGTATCTGAGTTCTGATCATATCGTGACATGATCGATACACAGATGGTCCAGTTTTGCCCAGTCTTTTAACTCCCCCATTCACATCTGCGATCGGACCAATTTTCGTTGAATCACTATAAAAGAACAATACATTCTATGCAAAATTCGCAGGTTTTTGATAGCGCCCCATGAAATAATGGTCAGATCCCGAATTTGAATGTGGGAGGTGAACAGGGTGATAAAACTGGACAATCTGTATATCAATCATGTAACAATACAATCAGAACTCCGATACTTAATTGGAACGCATGTTGGGAGGTTGAAATAGTGAGTTGTTGGTGGTAAACCGCCCCAATTCCAACGGTCCAGGTTTTTGGTGTTGCATAACCCATTGCCATGGTCCAGTTCCGGGTAGAAACTGGACCCAGAACCAAACCGGGATTTTGAACCCATTGCTAACACAGATTCCACCACCTGTTGCTTGATTTCACATCTGAGTAGATATGTTTCTCAGCATCATTGGATTCCATTGCTGAAGCATACAACATATGTTCCCTGAACACAGGCTGTTGTATGAGGAACTCAATGTGTTCAACAGGATTGCGGTGAAAAAACGTGTGTAATCATCGTTGGGAACATTGTTTGGATTGGTCAAACCATTGTAACACACTTTACCCGATTTTCAAGTGTTGATGCCCATCACGTAGGACCTTTTGTTCAACCTTTCGAATAGAGTGGGGGTGGAAGTGATGTTTCTGATGGTTGCCATTGTAGGGTTCCTGAAATGCTTGTTGATAGCAGCTCTGCTCAAGTTGTGCTTGACGCACCTGTGCGCTAATCAATACTCCTCCTTGCAAGAAAACAGTAACCATAGATCAGTTTCATCGTCGAACATATCAAAATTCTTGTTACTAATAGACTTCTTGGCGAGACGGTTGTCCAAGTATGGAGTCCCATAGATACGTGTCCGAACTGGAGGTCGCTCTGGATCGATACACGCCTTGTGGCTATTGGCTTCTGTATTGCTGGATTCATTGTTGGAAGGGTGAAGAAAAGCGTCGCCATGCGGTTCATGAACTCATGAAAGTAGAATACTATCATGCTCAATTGCAAAACCATCATCTGGCAGTTGTTTCGCTGATAGGTATACTATCCTATCTTTGTGGTGGTGACGAAGGTGAGTGATGTAGGCACCGATGTAGAGGTATATCTTCGAGCAGTAAAGACACTGTTGAAAAGATTCATCTTTCGTTAGCAAAATGAATTGTCGCAACAAGGTTCAGAAGTGTCTCAACAGTCATTGACCAATGCATACCATTACAAGCCAGCTGGTGCTCACAAAATGGCACACCTCAATTCAATTTTTCCAAAAAGGGGACATACCACTCTCATAGGATTTCTCTCATTCTCCTTCACAGGTTTGCAAAGAGTTTAATCGCTCTCTCAACTTCAATATCCCTTGGATCTCGAAAAGCATACAGCATCTGCATTCAGCTGGTCACGGCAATTGTTTTACACCCTCACATGACCCGCCTGTGCCCATTGCCTGATGTATGATTGGCACTTTTTGTTACATTCATACCTTCCATGAACGGTGCATTCTCCCTAGTTAGCAACCCCACGACGTCATTGCCGGGTACAAGAACTAAAGCAAGGACAAACGATTGAGATATGACTGCGGAGCATAGTTTTAGTTGTCTTTCTGATGACCTTCAATGTTCATTCAATGAATCAGAATGCTTAGATGATGCTAAGCACATTGTCTCCCAGCTGAATTGCAGCCAAGATGATGTCACCGGATCAAGAAAACCCTCCAAGCCCAAATATATATTTGCCATGCCTGCCCACCTTACTTACAATCTCCAGAACCTTCGACACACCCTCCTCATGTCTACTACTACATCCAATCCCTCATGACGATGTATTCAATACTTCCGACACCTGTGTAGAGTAATAAGCATTTGATATCCACCACTCAATCATTGACCACCTTTGAGAACCTAAAACGTAAAGTGATGCCATCTAGTTGCCGAAATCAATCGTCGCAGATATTAATACTATCCAGATGCCGACTCTACAAGTCCATGTCTGAGCCAAGAACACTGGTGTTGGAGTCGGCCAATGGGCAGCAGACACCATGAGAATTTGCCAAGATAAGGGTGGCTTGACAACACACGGATAGATAATAAAGTGAGGGAGTGCATCTTCGAGATTACCCAGTCCATGAGCATCATCAACAAGCAAGGCGCTGGCCACAAGCAATGGGATCTCTTAATCAATCGTTGTGTTACTCGAATCAGTGATCTGGTGTCTAAAATGCCCCTTCGGAAACAGTACATGGCAGACAAGACTAACCTCGATGGTCAGAAACTCAAGGCAGGGCTGGATGAGTTCGCTGATGTTCGCCTTCACCGAAGAAGAAATAAGCTGACACAAACCCCGAATAAGAAGAGCAGACTAATGCACATTGGTATGCATTTCATCTCCCCAATGCTTCTTTTGCTCTTCCTGATAATGTGTAGATGCAGAAGACTACGAGGAAGAAACCTCAGATCACAGGTCTTCGCAGATAAAGGTCCATTACAACATCTCGACTGATTTCCTTATTGAGCCATATATCTTTACCATTGCCTCTCTGGATCCTAACATTGCTGGGAAGCGGGTAGGTGAAAATCTTACTCAACTATTCTTATGGCAATGGCCTGGGGATGATAAATCGATACTTCCAATCGTTACAGCAATCGTCAATATGACCTTTTTGTCAGCCGTAAATGCCGCAATTGCCACTCCGCAAGACTCTAGCCAGAAAATACGAGACATCAGAAAAAGGTATTTTAGTCGCTGGAAGCCTCCAGGAGTGTCTGAGAGGATTTGGAGTGTAAACTTAGATGCGTCAATTTCAGGAGAGTATTGGACCCTTGGAGGGCATTCCTTCCGGCCTTCAGAGTAACTGGGAGCACCGACAACAAGCCTGTGAGCACCTGGGAGCACCTGGGACAAGTCTGGGAGCACTTCGAATCACAGTAGAGCAGTCTGGGAAAAACAAAATCTTCTTTGGCAACGCTGCTGGTGCGCCTGGAAATCATAGCCACTACTTATCTTTCAATGATTTTTAAAACTCATGTATTAAGTTTGTTTTCTCATCAATGACTCTATGTATCTATGTATCAATGTATCTATATATCTATGTATCTATGTATCTATGTATCTATATAGCGACCCGTCTACACACGGTATATCTGGACAAGTTGCAGGCAGTGCTAGAGAGCAATTCGAGGTATGCCTGAAAATGACGATGAAGTGAACTGAGAGATACACTCCAAGGCCGTGATCCAGCGAGTTTGGAGATGCACTTGGAGTCGGTAATCAAGTGAGTTTGGAGATACCCGTCGAGGCCGCAATCATGCGAACTTAGAGGCCGGGTTCAAGAGGGTTTCGAGACTCACTTGGAGGGTGTCATCGAGTCAGTTTGCAGATAGCCTTGGAGGCCGTGATCGTGTGAACTGAGAGATGCACTACGAGATCGTGATCAAGCGAGTTTGGATATGCACTTCCAGGCCGTAATCGAGCGAGTCTGGAGATACACTTGGAGGCCGTGATAGAGCGAGTTTGGACATGCACTTTGAGGCTGTGATCATGCGAGTTTGGTGATACACTTGGAGGCCATGATCGAGCGAGATTGGAAGGGTACTTCGAGGCGGTCGATGGACGGCGCACCGGGTGCTAAGATTCTATTCATCAGTTAGTTAACTTGCAATTGTGCGAATGTGACAAGGTGACCTTACCTTTGAGCTCTCATGGAGAGCTGGCTGATGGCTGTCGATCGTGTAAAGAGGAACGCTGGAAGCGGAAGCTACATTGAGGGGTCAACTTGTAATCATGATAATGACGGGAAGACAAACAATCTTACCTGGATGCTATACTCGGTGTATGCTGTACTCGGTGTCAACTCATGATCATGGGATGGAGAGATAGAGAGAGATGACTTAACTTTGCATTCTGCGATGATGGTAGAGTGGTGGACGAGAAAGAGACAGATGGAGATGACGATGAGAACGATGTGGAGAATATGAGCGGGTATGAGAAATCAGGGGTATGACTTGCCTGATTGTGTTGGGAAGACCTTGTATCAGTGTAAAAACATGCCGGGTCAGGACTTGTACCTGCCGTATCAGCGATGGTAAATTGACTCGCACACGAAATTCTCTTAACTACCAGTTTCTCATGATGATTTGCCCCATCTTCTCTCATCTCTCTCTTTCTCATCCTCAACTCTACCATCACCTAAGAACACAAAGTTCAGTCATCCCTCTCTATCTCTCCATGCAATGATCAAGAGTTCACACTGAGTACAGCATACACCGAGTACAAGCATACACCGAAGTACAGCATACACCAAGTACAGCACACCAAGTACAGCATACACTGAGTACTGTATACACCGCATACTGCCTCATCCCATGATCAACTGTCTCCCACTCCCAGCCAGTCTCTCATCTCTCAGCAGACCATGTTGTACTCAATTCTCTACATTCCCACGATCACAAGTCAACCAATGAATCGAGTCTCAGCTCCCGTGGCGCCTCCCTCCCGAACTACCACCTCCAGATTGACCGCCTCCAAGTACTCCTCCAATCTCGCTCGATCATGACCTCCAAGTGCATCTTGAAACTCGCACAATTTCAGCCTCCAAGTTCGTATGAACATGGCCTCTAAGTGCATCTTCAAACTGACTCGATCACGGCCTCCAAGTGCATCTCCAAACTAGCTTGATCACAGCCTCCAAGTGTACCTCCAAACTTGCTCGATTACAACCTCCAAGTGTACCTCCAAAGTCGCTCGATTACGGCCTCCAAACTCGTTCAATCACTGCCTCCAAGTGTATCTCCAAACTCCCTCGATTACAGCCTCCAAGATCACACGATCATGGCCTCCAAGCGCATATCTCCATATCTACTCGATTACGGCCTCCAAACTCACTCGATCACGCCCTTGGAGTGCATCTCTAAGTTCAGTCCATCACGTTGTGGTCAAATGGTGGAGGTAGCAGGCAGACAGCCTATCATGAACACTCAGCCGCACCTCGCACAGTGTCCGAAGGGAATTGATGAGAAAGAGTGTTTCTAGCTCGAGAAGTGTAGGAGGAGGGTGTGAGGATATGAAGAGTTACCCGCCGATAATGAACCACACAAATTGCGTGGATCTATGAATGCTTGCCAAGAGTGCGTGAGAATCCAGACATATTGCGTGGATCTTTGAAAGCTCCGCAAGAGTGCATAAGACCAAGAAGCTGGGTGTTACAGGGGTTCTTAATCCCAATAATCAATACAATATTTATTGAATTAAGTACAGCTGCCTATCCAAGACACTCTTTCTTTCCTCGTCTTATCCTAACACTCAACCTCTTGACCTTTGCTCAAGAGTGACCATGTTGAATCTTCTTCAATGTCCCTTTCCAATATACCCGAAGATTAAACTTTCCCGTCAAACAACCACCCCTCGGAAAATTCCTCGAATAGTAATGCACCTGAGTTGGGATATCTCAACACCAGATACCTGCTATTCCCAAGTTCGCAGAAATGAACAACCACACGGTAGGTGTGGGTTGAATGGAGCTCTTCCAACTCAAAGAGCAGATTGCCGAAAGACTCAACAGTCCGTTGCAGTGTGTACTCGGATTCTGTCAGCTGATTTCCAGGCATAGGTTGCCCAGTCGCGAGTATGTATGAGGGCAGTAATTTTGAAGTTGTTCTTTTGTATAGATAGAATTCTTAATAATATTTTAAGATCGTCTTCGGTGCTTCAGTGTTGACTGTGGATTGCTGCTTTAGCTTCCTTCTCATTGCTGCAGCAATACTGTCTCTTTATAGCCAACATCCCAGGTCTTGTGTCTCCACTCCTAGTTGCTATGATTACGTCGCTTATGATAGCGTTATCACAGCCACGCCATTAATGCGCCCGGTGATAACACGCAACGCATCCCATAAGTTATCCTGTTCATGCAATGTAGTTTCGAAGCGTTACGCTCCTGATCAGAATCAGGCCATCCATCGCATGATACCATGTCAGCCAACGCATCAGACAGACTTGAACTTACACATCTTGCATTCGTTTGAGCCGGTAGTTGGAACATCTGGCAATCAACATTGGTAATGCTTATCACCTGTTAAATTCCTCATGCAATGGGTTATTCAATTGCGTCATTGATTTAATTGGCGACCAACCAATACTATGCCAACGTAGGATTTAAACGTGTAAGCTTGTATCCGATACGAGTTTACATTGCAATCCATACCACCCAAACCAATGAGTAATGTTCGCTCTAGGTTGGGGCCGAATTCATTATTCCCTCAGTTACGTCATGTCTAGGTCGAGACTGTTCTCTAATCGGAACGTGCTCCAACAACATCTTATCCCGTTACGGGTAGGGGCAAAGAGTTCTCTTACTCGCATTTTGACTTATCAACTGCCATGCATGATAACCATGCATGTCCTGCTAGTATCTGGAAGATGAAGGAAGATAGAAACTACTAGCACTGCTGATGACTGAATCATCTCAGTAAGGCTTGGTAGTTGCAAGACTTTTTACCAGCCACAGCTGACTGCACTCATCTCGCGACTTGCATGAACTTCCACTAAAGAGCATACTACTGATCAACTTGAAGTATCTTGCATAGGTGTTATGCATATCACGTGATATGTATGCCTCAGATCACTTAACAAGTATCATTATCGCTATATCGGGGAGAACCGCTAACACTGGGAAAGATAGAGTGTGTATTTCGTATAATGAGATGATGTCTATCTACACCAGAGTCTCCCAAATACATACTACCTGTCGCTGAGTCTCCGTTATCCCTTTATCTCCATACATATATATAGAGAGAGACTTAGATACTACACACTATATTATGATGTAGCGAATATTGTCACTATAACAAAGACCAATATGATCTATGAACTGCCTTGCGGTTATGGAACCCTAAAAACCACTGGTGTGAGCTGATGGCACCAAGTCTCCCACAGAGCTTGTGCAGAGGTCTCAGCTGCTCTCAAAGTCTCCTGCAGACCTGCGCAGAGGTCTCAGCTGCTCCAAAATTTGACAATCCTAATAGTCAAATCTCGTTGCATCCTGAATCCACCTCCATCGCTGCAGGTGCTTTCAGGAGCACGTGAGAATGCTCTTGCAGAGTCTGAGAGCACTTTGCAAAGCTTCAGGGGGGGCTGGGAGCATCTGGAAGTACTTGGAAGCACTGGTGAGGGCTATCGCGGTGCCTGGGAGGTTTCCGTATGACTTCCGGACCGAATTACATTTTGCTGATGGAGCGTTGGGGTTTCTGGGAGGAGCCAAATACAGATGGTGGCCCGTACGCAGGTAGTGTTACCCCAATATTCAATAACTACACTACTGCTGGATGGGTAAAGGTAGCGATGAAAGTAAACAACCCAACGCTCTTTTGTGTCGTTCATCATTGCCAACAAGCCGATGGCACAGCTGGTGCCCAGATGCATATGCGCGGTGGCCGCAGCTACCATGCTCTGGATAACATCCTCCCCCCTCCAACTGAGCATATGATCGACAATATCAAGAAGGAATCAGACGATGATGCTGAGATGCAGTGCCTATATGCAATAAGCTTCCCAATGACAAAAACAGGCTACCAAAAGTTTGAATAGAAACGTCAAAAGAGAATTATCAGACAGCAGCAATACCATGAAATCATTCAAAACGGTGCTCTTGGTCTCTTTGCCGATTACAAGCAAAGTGTTGGTGCAGATGAGGATGTGGCTTGGCTACGTGAGCACAATCACATTGTGAATCCTCCCACTGCAGGCTCTTTGGCCAATAGGAAGCATACAAGCCGCAGCCCAGCTGCAAATTAGTCATTGAGAGGATGAAATGCACAGGCTGGGCGGTTGTTCAAGGATTTGCGTTGTGTGTGGGTATTTTTCTGGCACTTTGGAGGGTGGATGGATGGGTGACAATTTGGAGTTTTTTGGTGAGGTTTTAGGTCTCTTTTTGGTGTTTTATTTATTTTGTTATTACATCATTCATATTCATGCATGAAGGGCTGTGTTCAGAGTTCACGAGGTTGGGATTAATCATTGAGTTGTTTGTTTCGGGAACCCCATGGTGGCAGCAATAGGACTCTGTGTATTGCTATCATGTGATTGGTAGTTTGGTATCTTTGCCAAGCAGAACTTAGCCCAAATGATTAGTGAAACATGAATGATTTTCAGCTCGTTGCGATAACAATCTTCGTCAAAGAAAGGCAAACAACAACCCTGCAGCATACTTGTCACCTGCCATTCTTAGTCCCGAGTTCCCATCCATCCCAAGAGTTGGAAGTGTAGGTGGCGGGACAAGCCAAGATCCTAGAATTGTTGACAGGATAAAAAAACACATCACGACGATGCTTTTTATCATATCAATGCTTTCTTTCCTTTATACAATGCTTTAATTGATTTACTCTACATTTATTCCCATTTCCATTTACTCACTCGTATAATTTTTTCGTACTTATCACTTGCCACCTTTTTAAACCATGACAAGAAGGTGCTGCACTTCTCCTCCTCCTTCTCTTCCTTCCACCACCAGAAGAAGCAGACGATCTATCCGCCACAAGGATCTCAATGACGATCTCAGCACAATACCCGACAATTACAATGATCGTCCAAATGACAATTCAGAATCCGACGATTAGCCTCTTCGGCGAACATTCAGCAAAGCAATGGGCACGCAACCATCAAAAGATTCCTTCACATCACACTTCAAAAATGAGTCACAGCAACTCAATTAACAGCTACATTGGCGCAACCCCTACATCCTGAGCGACGGGAGATCTATATTGTCACAGAGAAGGAGGAAAAATGCGAGCCTGGGCCGCTGGCATCCAAGAAGGTATCCAATTAACTGTTTGAACGATTGAATCCGTGCACTAATGAATATATTCACTTCAGGAAGGATTCACACGAAGCCAGTGTGCAATTCGTTTCATGGAAAGCAGGAAATCTGTGGCGATGTGAGCCCTTTGTTAATAATGTGGCAGGCCTCATCATCGGGGCAGAATACAATGCCCAGAAAACAATTTCAGGCACTCAAGCAATGGACATGGCATGTGTGAAGCCTATAGGTATTAATTATGCGATGTTTATGAATCCCTTTGCCATGAATGCGGTGAAGACTGCCCAGATTTATAGTTGGTGGTATGAGGAAATCGCCAAGGCTGATCAAGCCCAGAGAAATTCAGACCCTCCACGTGCCTACATTTGAGTGGTAAATGCATCATCTCTACGATTGTTTTCATCTCTGACATTGTGCATCAGGCTCTGGCAAAGATTACTTCCTCCCATAAACCAATAGTATACTGCCGAAAGATCTCAATCTACTCTATTGTCAGATTCCAAACACTGTCGCGTACGGAGAGCTCAAAAATGATAGGCTGGCTATTAGCCAAGGACAGGTTTTCATGCCCCACAAACGTTTGTGAGGTATGTTCAAAGTTCACTTCTTGTTTAATTGTTGTCTTGACGATCAATTTAGAAGTGCAAGTTTCGATTTGCAGCGACAGAAATTGTGGATCTGATTCGCTGGAGATCCCTCTATGGTATACGACAAATGGTAATGAAAGATAGATCATTGATTGATAAAATCTACCCTACATTCATTGCCCTCACGGTGACAGCCATCCACCATTGTCTGTTGGCCTGGAAAACAGATCAGTTTAGCGTCCCACCAGAGTTTAGTCAAGGAGGTGCAGCACAACATAAGTGTGATACAAGAACCATTAATCAAATGGTTGATCATACATGCACAGATGTATTTCGTCTTCTCAACATGGATTTTCATTCTTCATCGCTAGAGGTTCAAGCGAAAATGATAGGCAATATCAGCAACTTGTTTCGCCAATGGATCCACTCAACTGCTCCGGACCCAGTGATGACACAACCTCACCACAATCAGGGTAGCCTTGATGGGGACTTTTTTGATTACATCCCAGAGGAGCTGATAGATCAGCCCGACAATTCTTTTAATTGTCTGAGCAGCTTTGTTGCTGCTACTGAAGCTAGCATGTGATTCTCAGCTGTTCTGCCTATGAGTGGGTCTGCAATCGCCAGCAGCAGCCAGCCCATCGCCTGCAGCAACAGCAACAGCAACAGCAACAACATCACCAGTATCACCACTATGACCAGCTTTAAAAATCCGGGATTAGTCAATGGAAGTACAATATTAGAGGGTGCAATGTCGCTTGGAGGTTAGGAATGGTATCTGTGATCAGATTTAGGATTTCCTTTGTGTACTATTTTATTCTAGGTTTCGTCAATATATCATAATACTAGTAAATGTAATACAACTAATGTTTTACTAAAGTCTAATCTCAAATGTGTGAAATGATAATTGCGATGATGCATAACCCTCCTGTCGCAGTTCAACTGCAAGGTACTGACGATTGTGTATCAACAAATTCAATATTGTGAACCACTTGTGCATGGTAACTATCATTGGTCAAATTAAGCCATGAGGGTCTTTAAAAATAAGAGCTACATGCGTTATTAATCATATGGAGCGAATTCTATCATCATCACAAGGACAAATCGTATTGGGCGAGGTAAGAGTATGCCAAGAGTTGATTTGTGATATTACCAAAGGAAGTATGCACTGTTCGTCAAGTGCTCATTGTCACATTCGCAAAACTGGGCACACTGGTCGCAATACTCCAACATAGCATCGCAACAACTCAAAGAGCACTGTGGAACAGTAAAGCAATGCCATATTTCAGGGAAACCTCGATTCCATTTTTTTGAGTTTGGGGGTAGAATTAACTAAATCAATTTAATGAAGGAAATTTGGTTTTTGCTGATGCATCTGATTGATCCCCAATATCATCAATCATATCCTTAGCTGGAGATAGAAGGATGGTAGTGACAGCCACCACACCTACTTGTCTGGGAACCAAATGTGCCATCGGCTTGTTGGCTGTGATAAATGACTCAAAAAAGTATTTGGTTTTTTAATTTCATTGCCAACGGTACCCATCCAGCAGCAGTATTGTTATCGAAGATTGGGGTAACAGTACGTCTGTGGGGACCACCAGCATCATTGAGCTTGTCCCAGCAGCCCCAATGCTTTTGGATTGTTTGGCTGGAGTCTGGCAGACTGGTGATTACAGTATTTACAATTGACAGCATGGTCAGATAGACGATTGATGTAATTATTGGAATTCTCAATTCGTCATCCCCAGTCCAATGCCATGAGAATATCTGGGTATGGTTTTCACCCACCCTCTTCCCAGCAACGTCAGGATCCACATACACAATGGCACAGCAAAATGGCTCGACAAGGAAATCTCTCCAGGCATCATAACACACCTTTATTGGCAAAGACGTGACACATTTAGTTTCTTCTTTATTATCTTCTGTATCTACACATCATCAGGAAGAGCAAAAGGAGCATCAGGGCAATGAAATACATACCAATATAGACAAATTTGCTGTTCTCACTAGTTCGGGTTTCATCAATCCTAGACTTCCTCCAGCGAAGGCAAATTTCTGCAAACTCTTCCAGTGCTGGCTTGAGTTTCTTACCATCCAGGATAGTCTTGTTTACCATGTACCATTTCTAAAGCAGCCTTCTCAACACCAGATCACTGATTTGAGTAATGCAATGATCAATTTGGAGATCCTACTGCTTAGGGGCTGCCACTTGCTTGTTGCAGATACGCCTGGACTGGGCAATATCCCAGATGCACTGGAACATGTCCAGAAGTGTATTTGAGAACGTATTTGGAAATGTACTTGGAAGTGTACTGGAGGTGTACATGGGAGTGTATAATGATTTGCATCTGGCAGCATGCTGTCAAGATTGTTGTATCCATTTTAATGTATAGTATACAGCATGATGTACAGTATCCAACACATAGGTCCATGTAATCTTATTGTGCCACATATCAGATTTGCTATAAATAACCATTCCAAAAACAGCTTTTCCAGAAATTGCTCCTTGCATAAGGTCAGTTTTCCTGGGGAATCTTACAAATCATACCTTCACTACCCACCTGGCAATACTGCGAATAGATACTATGCAAATGCAAGCAAGTTCGTAATAACCCATTGTATTTGCTCTTCAATTGAATAGTATCATTATTACTATTAAAGAACAACCTCTAATATTAGTCTATATAGCTGAGTATAATTATCAATTTCTATACACTGCTCCAAAATTTGACTTTCCAATAAGTCAAATTTAATACCATCTTGAATATACCATCACAACTGTAGGTGCTTTCAGGTGTACTTAAGAATACCTTTGCAGGATCTGAGAGTACTTTGTTTAGCTTTAGGGCAAAATTAAAAATGCTACAATTACTTAAATATATCAGTTATATTAATCAAAGTATCTGGAAGGTTTGTACATTTCTTTCAAACAATTTTACATTTTCCTAATGAATACCAAACTACCACTATCTTACTATTTTTGTCAATTGTCTACTTTTACCTTTATTATTCTAATCACCAAAACAATTAAAAAAGACTTTACATTACATTATTTTAATAAAAACAATTCTCTCTGTATATATATCAACTGTTTTGAATTTTAAACTCCATCTTTTTTATAACTTTTGAAATGGGAATATTTGCAGTCAAAAAGCTATAAGCTGCCACCCAGGGACATTCCTCCAAATAAGATCATCTTTCAATCAATCTGCATGTATTATATTTGAAAAACCAATTTCCTTTTCAAGAATAAGATAGAAGTATCCTCCTGTTCCCATTTCACTACCGCCCAACGGATTTGGTCACTTTGGATGTCATCTTGACCGACTTTTGGTAGCTTAGATGGCACTGTGTTGTGGTGGTACCGTCAATTTCCACGATGGTACGTGGTAGAGAGTGGTTACAGGGGGGCTTCAAATTGTGCCCAATTAATGTATTGTCCCAGAGTGCCGGGTAACATACAACATACGTTTCCCTACATTGAAGGATCGGAAATTATCCATCTAGTACGTGACTAATATGTTTATTGACATCGGCATGCTTCTCATCTTGCGAACATCTGTACGTCTGGAGTGTACTACTATCATTGAATGGACATTCTACTCAACAGGAACTCTGGTACCCTCTACATACAAATGTCTGCTGATGCTCGACAGTTACTTTCGTCTCGTCATGCCTTGGATGTTCCCCCAGCGCTCATCACTGCTAGCAACTGGTCCCCACTTTCTGCCTCCCCGGGCACCTATTCTTCTGGCCACGCATATAAGGTATAGTACTATTATTACTCGGTTAATCAGTACATGATACTTCCTCGTTCCCAACTACCTACTACCTACAGTGTGACCTTTGCACCGCTAAGCCTCCCGATTTCCACTCACTCTTACTCTCATCCTCACTCTCACTCCTACCTACTCATACTCCCCTCCTTTCCATTAACCTTTCCTACCAAGTACATTTCGTATAGGTTTATATCAAACCTACTTGCCGGCGCAACCGCTTTACTGCACACTGGAATAGATAGTACTCTATAGTCTGCTGCAGATTAGCAACATCCCCCAAATCCAATGACTGCAAGGTGTAACGGATCCAAAGGTCATTAATTACGTATTCGAGATACTCTCAAAATTCCGCTTTGCAGCACGACATCTCCCAGTTCAAATAGATCCAGTCCAGCCGAAAACATACGCAGCGGACTTATATCTAGAATGTTACATTTCAGCCTTTCTGATTCAGAATCCACTGGAATGCTGACGTTATTGTACAAAAAGAAGAGAATATACACAGCTTCAAGGCAATTCAAAGAGAATCGAAGACATGAAATTCATTTCAATAACCAAGGCCATTCATATGTACTCAGAAATCAGGTCGCCTCCGGCAAGCGCTGCCGAGCGAGGTGAAATCTGGGAACGAAAGCAAGCCCCATCATCAATGTCCGAAACTAAACCTACAAACTCCCAGAAAATGGCGCCAATAGAGAAGCAAATGAGATAATCCTTACCTGGCGGAAGGGTTCTGCTTTGTCTGTCCTACATTCCAGGAAAGAAACAAACAACCGAGTTTCATTCAACTCTGCCTCAACGAGCGCATATCCCGCATATCACTCTGTCCAAAGTAACCCTTCATACCATAGCGGTTAAAAAAAAAGCGGTTCAAATTTCCATTCCCCCACTGCCAAATACTCCATTCTCATCATCGCCCATCCGCATTACCCCGCTCATGCGATGGTTCCCCGATGACGTTGATCCATCGAAACTACCATGTGGTTGATGATGCCTGTGGCGACCCTTATCCAAAGGCTCTTCATGATCTTCATCCATTGGCTCCAGCTCCTCTCGTCCACAGAAATGGTCGTCGATACTGCTTTCATCCACAAACGTGAATCCGCGGAAATTCGCTTGCATGCCAGGACTCAATGGTGTACTCGCTGGCATGTTGACCGACGCTAGTGCGGCAGCGCGAGCGTTAAGTGACCCCGTCATTGGCGCATTTGTGAATTCAGGGTCGAAATTAGATGTGTCGGTCTCAGAGCTCAGTTTCGGCTTGAACGGAGGCACAACGTTTTTACGTTGGAGTTCATTCCAATCGATGTCACCAAAGAAAGGATGCTCTCTGAGCTCTTTGGCATCATAAGTTGCTCCAAGCCGGTGCTTCGGGTTGCGGTTGAGTAACTACGCAAAATCATATCAACAACCATTCTATATTGCCCAAAAGAAGTTAAAGCGCTTACCCCTTTGACAAAGTTGCGACCTTCCAGACTCAGGGCATCGCGTGGAAATCTGACTTTACCAAATGCAATATTTTTGTACATTTGCTGTGTATCCTCTGCGTAAAACGGACTCCACCCACAACACATTTCAAACACTAGCACACCTAGTGACCAAAAATCTACCATCTTTGTGTATCCTTGGTCGTCCAAAAGTACCTCTGGCGCCAAATACTCTGTCGTCCCACAAAATGTGTTTGTAGTTGCGTTCGCAGCCAAATTCGCCTTTGAAAGCCCAAAATCACACAATGCAATATGTCCATTTGCATCAAGGAGGATGTTTTCTGGTTTGAGGTCTCGATAGACAATGTCATGGTTATGGAGGTGCTCCAAAGCTAAAATCAACTCTGCGATGTAGAACTTGGCGCGGTCTTCCTTAAATCTCCCTTCTTTTTGAAGGTGCCAGAAGAGTTCGCCACCAGACATATAATCTGTAACCAGGTAGAGATCAGTTGGTGTTTGAAATGAGAATTTGAGTCCAACAATGAACGGTGAGTCTGTAGTAGCTGTCCGAACCAAAATATTCCGCTCGCCAAGCGTATGCGCCACTTCCTTCTTTTGAACAATAACCTTCTTTGACAGGACCTTCATAGCATAGATCCTATCTGTGTCCTTCTTGCGGACTTGATATACTTGGCCAAACGTGCCTAGAACACACGTCAGAACATGAGAATCCACTGTATCCCTTAGCAGAGGAACACACCCTTGCCAATCAGTCGAAGCACTTCAAAATCCTCGGGCCCATAATGCTTCTTACTAGTCTTTTCAAAACTGATCTGCAGATTGATTTCCCCCGATACAGTCTCATGGGATGTACGGGGCTGTAAGGGAAACCACCCGTCCAAAACAGGGTGCGACTGGTTAAGTAATGGACATACTCTCACGTGTCCAAGGAACAACTCTTGATTTGACCGATCGTACAATGATACATCGAGCTCAGAATGTTCGCCAAGAACGTCGCTGAATGTATGGTCAGCGAATGATATCACCTGTAGCTAAGCATTCATATTGACTGAATAACTCCTTCAAACGACAAAGCAGTATTTCCATCGCGCCACTCAGGCAGTCATAACGGAACTGCATGCACTTACAATACAGCATTATGCTCCCATTTAGGATTTGTGGATCCCGCGTTGGAAACTTTCGGTCCTTGCATCTCAGAGAGGCTTGTGCTCGAACTCTGACGACTAGTCATTGGAATTGCAATGCTCCTGCCTGGGCCACCCGGCGAAGAGGAATTGCCATAGCCATTTTTCCGACTCTTATCACTCCCCTGTGTATCAACTCCGTCAAACGATCTTCGCGGACCCTTTGAGATGAATTCGTTGCTCTCAAACGTACAAACGACGTAAGGATATTTGCTTGGGATAAGATCTCGGGCTTCCTGGATTTTTACAATTAACTTGCCCTTGGGAGGACCAACTGGAGGGTTCGTTGGCGACGGAGTGTTAGTTAAAGTCACCGTTGTCGCCATCGAGTTCGCTCCGTTCAGTGTACTGCTTCCCGTAGAAGTCGTGCCCCGCGGCGTTGTCGGAGGTGTATCCTTCGCACCCAATAGCTCCGAGGTAACGTCAGTATTATAATACTCGCAAAGTAGCCGGTCTCAAGAACAAGAGGAATTGAAGGCAAGCCAACCTGTTGAAAGCCATGAGAGATTCCAGGCAATCTCTTGTCCAATCCACTCGGGTTTGGAGTTGTCTGGCCACTTAATTGTTCGTCGTCGTCTAACCTAGTATTGTACGGGTCGAGTAAGTTAGCCTTGCGTTTGCCCGTAGAATTTGAGCATTTGAATTTGTCGCGAATTGAGTTGGTAGAAATAGAATTATTTAATTTAGAAGGTATAGTGAACATGTTATTGGCATGAACAACGGCTCAGCCAGGGGGTTGTGGTTGTGGTGGCTAGGTCGTGGGGTAACGCCTTTCTGAATGCATTCCCCGCCCTACAAAGAAAAAAAAACAGTAGACATCTCCCAAACAACTCGAACCTGATGCAGCCCCTTACCTCTGTCCTGCTACAGCTCTCAACATATCCGAGGCCGACGCATTCACCGATGTATTCAAAGGCAATTGAGGCCGCGGAGCTGCCAAAGCGTTCGAATGAGTAGTTGCGGTGGTCGCTCCGTTACTCGTGCTGCCAATGGGTGTTGACGGGGAGCGCAGGCTGGGAGAATGTTGTCGCGAGCTCGGAGGCGAATCGATTCCTTGTGTTGTCAATAGAGGAGGGGAAAGGGGCGTTGGAGAATGCTCGACAACGGGAGTGGTGGGTACAGTTGCTAATGCTGATGTGCACTGCGGCGAAAGAGGGGTCGGGCTGTTGCTAGCAGGAGAAGATACTGCGGAGGTATTATTCCCACTCCGGAAAAAGTTGTTGAATCCTACAACAACCATACTTGCGGTTTCGGGATGCAGGTTATGGCACGCTACGCTGTCTTGCCTTGCCAGATAGGAGATATAATTGCTGGCCTGAGATGATATTGTTTGTCGCCACTTTATCGTATCCTGAATTCTGAATTGAACCCCTCCAGTCGTGGTCAAGCTGAGCTATTCCTGGTTGGTCGCCGAGGGATCTGATATATAATGTAAGTAAGTGGTCGATCCGGGTTCGAGTAAAGCACAATTGGTATGTGGGTGTGGATGACAAGACACCCTTTTAGAGTTGATCTGGGCTCGGGGGAAGGATCGGGGATGATTGAATAGAGATACAGAGTTGCACAGGTTCAAACTTCAGTGCTTTCTTGCCATTGATGTATATTTACTATTAGCATGAATTGTTTATTTGTACGCACCTAGAGGTCGGTTTAAAAGCAGGCACACTATTGGTACTGAATCGAGGTCGAGTCAAAGACGCAAGCCAGCAAGGGGGTGAAGGGCAACAGGTGAACCGTATATAGGAAGTTTGTCGTTTTGGGCGAGCAAGTAGGAAAAAGAAAGACCCGATAAAATTACCCTCAGGCTACCCACCAGTCTAGCGCAGCATGCCAACCAGCACCAGCAGTATTTAATGCGCCCTACAAAGCTGCAGCAGCGTGAGCAAAAGGAGAAGCACTGTATTTTCACTTCATAAACAGCACCATAGGTCAGTTATTTTCACAGCAATCAATATCGATTCAATCGGATGGTCATCGGCCATAGGAAAATAGTAAAACGCACAAGACCAGGCACCCCAGTGTCCGTCCAATCCCGCGGCAGCCGATTTGGTGCTCGGAATTGTCTTCGCGTGGCGTGGGAGGAGCTAGCAATTGCGGTTATGAGGCAGTTACCGGATACCCGCTTTTGTTCTCGCCAGCTTCGACCTTTTTCTGCGTCGGATGGGCATTCCAATACTAGGGTACCAGTGGCAGGGAAGAAGAACAGCAAATATGGCAGAACGATGTCATCCTGCAGATAATTGATATCTACTTAAGGTCAGCTTTCATGTGATAGAGAACGATGCGACGTACCGTATAATTCCGTATATAAGCCGCAGCCATTTTTTTAGTGGGTTAGGGTTATCTGCGCAAAATCGTTGCGGAATTACACGGCGGTACCTGCTTGCTTCTTTACGGAGACAAACCAGCTTGTCGGTTTCTGGTTGTACTACACTGCGTCGTCTATGCTGTGGTAGTCCTCAAATTATATCATCCCTTTCTTAAATACATTATTGGTTCACCAACCGCCCTCATCGCCCTGCACTCTGGCATCACGCGATATCACCCCGCTTACCGCAATACTCTTGTCCACCTTTATTCCTAGTCTGGAAGACTACTTTATTCCTGGAAGTGGTCGTTAACGTTCCAAGTTTTTTCTTGTATGGATCCTTATTAGAAATAGAGTAGGTGCGGGTCGAGCAAACGAAACAAAAGTTCGGCAGTCTCGAGAACACCGAGTTCACACAATCTCAGGACTAGAAACCTTGGTAGATCTAACACCTTTTGTGATCAATATTCGTTCTCTTGTCCCGGAAGAGTAATTGCGCATGTAGTAAAAGTACAGAGCAAAATCAGCCCCTACCGCCTTTATCTGTCCATGACGTACGACAGGTAGGGTGTCGTTCTGGTCAAAGTGTCTATCAATCAAAAGAGCTCCAGCTTCTGCAGATGCTCCCCTACTTTCTTCCCCAAAATGCGTCCAGACCTTCTCATACATGCCACGGCCCGTTTCCCAAGCCCGAGGTTCCCCGAGTTTGGATTCTAATCCCTGGCAGAAACTGCACAGTGCCAGAAAGCTTTAGAAACACCAAGCAAGCTAGAGCAGAGCATTGCTGCAAAGTGTAACCTGCTAGATGCCTTCCACATTCTAGGCATTGACATACCTGTAACTCAAATCAAAACCGTCCTAAAATCAACGTGTTTTTGAGATTTATTTTCTTTGGCAGCATCGTACTTACAAATGCATAGATAGACATACAAGCACAGATTCTAAATATTTGCCCTAGTAGTCCTCCCATTAATGGCATTCCTCGGCTGTCAGCTTGTCTCCAGTTTTCGGAAGTTTGGGGATTGTTATCTAGTCTGAGGTAACCGCTTGACCAACTCTTCTGCAGTGTATAACTGCTCAAGCTTATCAAAAGTGCTTCCCAAGCTGAGTGGAGAATTTCTAGAAGAACCAAGATCCTAAAAGCGGCCTTTTTCTTCAGTGAACTGGTTAAGGCGGATTGTTGTAGAATAAACCGTGCGAGTGCTTAACCATGACTCGAGCCGCGTTGACCCGTTATACTTTGCCCATGGTCCATTATGTATACTTAATGATGGGACTTCTGGTGATTCTACAATTGTACTTGGGAATTAGAAGACGAGTGATGAACAATGAAATACCTTAGCTGCAAGGATCGAATTCAAGCATACGTGGTGGTACATTCTGGTACCATAAGTTATAGTACCTTCGCGAATGTTATCGTACGCGTAGGATTTCGGACGTTCTCACATTTGCAAATCTGTCTCCAGCAGATACACTACTTGTCTACTTTCGGCAAATTGAGGAAGCTACACTGGCTCTGCCGCACCTTGAAATTGTGCTATTTGGTGGCAGTTGAAATAGACTCTACCTAAGAGCTCGGCACATCTCATCACAACCTAACAATCAGCAATTGGACCGCGCGTTCACTACAGAAACAACGACTGCTGCTGAGCGCTGCTGCAAATTGCCGTGCTCCTGCTCGTGCTCTAATTGCAACGGACCACAAAGCACAGCAGCAAGCCATGCGACCCAGCCGCCTCACGAGGACCAAATCACTGCTTCCCCTCCTACTCCTCACCGCACTTCCAGTCCAAGCCTCTCGCGGCGACGACCTCCCTGAGTTCAAGGCATGTGTCCAGGTAAGTCCTCTCTGTCCCCCCTTCATGTATCCATCTTACTGACACTCCAGACCTGTATTGAAAAAAATTGTCTTTTCGAGAAGACCCCTGTTGCCCTCCACCTCCGTCTCTTACTCTGGACCTGTCCCTCGGAATGTGATTACGCCTGCCAACGGTCTATTACCCAATCCCGCGAACGTCATGGACAATCCATTGAGCAGTTCCACGGGAAATGGCCATTTCGACGTCTCTTCGGAATCCAAGAACCGTTCAGCGTCTTGTTCTCGATTCTCAATGGCTACGCCCATTATAACGGTCTCCATTCCCTCCATCATGAACTCCCAAAAAACTATCCTCTCGCATTCTACTACCACTGGTTCGGCTACATTGGAATGCTTTGCTGGTTCTGGTCCACAATCTTCCACACTCGTGACTTTATCTTCACTGAGCGTATGGACTATTTCGGCGCCGGCGCAAACGTACTCTACGGACTCTACTACAGTCCAATACGTATATTCCGCCTCTATCGCTCTCAATACCGCAGGACGGTCCGGATTTGGGGTTATATGTGTATAGCGGCGTACCTAGCGCACATCTACTACCTTCAATGTGTTCGATGGGACTACGTTTACAATATGGCGGCCAACGTAGTCGTTGGTGCATTGACGAACTGCCTGTGGACCTACTTCTCAATCCAGCACTACACCAAGCTCCGACGTTTCTGGGCGGCGTGGCCAGGGTTAATTGTGACATGGTTGATAATGGCGATGTCGTTGGAGTTACTTGATTTTCCGCCTATTGCGGACGCATTGGATGCGCATGCGCTTTGGCACGCAATGACGATTCTTCCTGCAATATGGTGGTACCGGTTCTTGATTCACGATTCGCGGCAGAACATCGAATATGCTGAGGATATTATGAGGGTGAAGGCATAGTATGGTGATGTGATACCCAGAGGTGGCAAGGTGTTGTAATGATAATTAATTCTTGTTATGTGCTGGCATGGGATTCATGGAGAAGCACCTTCTTGCCTGTTTACTTAGACTCCGAATTGTGTTTTCAGTGTTCGCAAGCGGTCCGCCTAGCCACGGCGGTCAGATTCGATCGAGAGTTTGAGGCCTGCATGTGGACTCAGCACAGATCCCCAAAAGCCGGTAGATATCGACATGCAGTCAAACATCTGATATCTTGCCAAACCGCGGTGGCAGCACGAGCAATCACAAATGTTGCCGGGCATCCAAGAGTATCCCCAGATGTTCGCAGATACCTGATCCCTAAGAGATATTTACCGCCATATTGGACTACCATTTCGATAAGTTTATAGATAAGTCAGCAGGTGCAACGGGAGCAACCGTGGTTCAAAATCTTTGCCTAATGGTATTCACAATTCGTTCTTAAATGCCTACAATCTATAGGGTAAGCAGGCTGGGCATCATTCAAGTTGGCCATGCCGCACCTGTTTGATCGCGTTATGTGATTTGCAAACATACGCAATTAGACCCCTAGAATTTACCTCCCTGACCAGTAGTTTGCGAGGCATTGATTGTTAGGGTACAGGTGGTAGCGAGTGACATGAGACGAACTTGCCCTCTACGGGTGACAGCATCATCCTGCTATGGCACCAATTATCACTTTACACAGCTGATTCAAGACTAGACCTCAGAACGCCCAGTTCAAACGTTTACTTTTTACTCGATGAACCAACCCTAGATATGTCGGAATGATATCAAATTCGCTGCTGTATAGAAGAGCAAAGTCAATGCGGCGAACAGCTCATAACGTCCGGGGTCATGTCACAAAACACAACTTCCTATATTGTAACCTAATATTGCCACATAACCACAACTTTTTGAGTCACAAAGACAGCTAATACTGAGCCACAATCTCAGCTACCAATCTTGCCAGTTCCTCGGCCTCTCCCCTCTCGGCCGCTTCACTATAAACCCTAACAGCATCTTCAGTCCCACTCGCCCTCGCAAACGCACGTCCCTGCTTATATTTTCCCACTAGCGCATTTATCTTCTCCTGTACGCCTGCGGGTTCCAATAATCGTCTCTCAGCGTCCGTAGTCTTGAAAATAGTCCTATCCGTAACCTCAACCCGCACAATTCTGTTAGGAAGATCGCAGTATGTTCCGTCCCACTCTTTGGGTCCCCAGCGCTTGTGAGCAAGGATTACTTCAACCAATAACAGATCTGAGAGTGCGTCTCCGACAGTCTGGTTGATCAAGTCAACTAGAGTCCTGAGGTTCTCAAGGGCCGTAGCTTGGGCGGGGGATTCAGGCGTGTGTTCTGCGATGTCCTGTAATGCACCCTTGTTGAACACAACGGTTCCGTGGCCGTTTGCTTCAAAATAAACTCCACAGTCAAATTTCATGGCTGCGTGGTGGAGGTGCTTCACACCCGTAGGGGTGCAGACGACTGGAAGTCCAAGGGTTTTAGTGATATACAAGGTAGAGGAGCCATTAGCGTAGGCTGTTTGAACCACGCCAATCTTGAGAGATGTGATGCCCGCAGAGTTGACTAGGTCGCCGATGAAGCTGGCAGCGAGGGTGGCGATTTTGTCGCCATCGAGGAGTCGGAAAGTCCCATCGCTGTCATTGAAGTAATAGACTAGGCGGTCTGCATCACCATCCAAGGAGGCACAGCGAGCAAGAGGGGCGGCATGAGATGCAGGTGGAAGACGTTGTTGCGTTTTGACAAAGTCGGCGCCACACTAAGACATCAGCGACATCCGAGGAAGAAAGAATGATCTGCACATACTTGATAGTTTAACTTGGATGACTGGTCCACCAGATCATTGATGACAGTGCAGTTAAACATATCCTTCCCGATTGTATTCGTAAGCAGTCGTAATTTCGGTCCACCAACACCGTTTGCACAATCCACCGTCACTTCTCCAATGCTTGGAACGCCCTGCATAAGCTTCTTGTATGCCTCTGCGAGCTTATTGTAGTAACCTCGCTCTGTAGGCACCCCGTACGCGTGTTCGGTATCGGTTGTGTTGATGCATCGGACGAGATAGTGAAGCTGAGGAGTAGTCAAGATTCCGTGATCCACAAACTCTGCTCCGACAGCCGTGAGAGCATCCCGGAGAGATTCCACAAGCGCAGGCCCTGATTCCCGAGTATCTCGCGCAAATATGACCCTGGGACGTGTAGCAGAATTGATCTGTAGTTTTGAAGTGAGGCTTTGGTATTCGGAGAGTAGCTGCTCGTCCGAAGGTGCGTTGGCGAGGGTAGTGGCATACACTTCCCATACGGCTTCCAACATCTCGCCCTGTTACCAAAGCTCAGCAAATATAAGGCAGAGGTTCGGATGTGTGTAGCAAACCATTGGGTCCACGAGCTTGACTCCATTATCTTCCGGAACGTTGTGAGAGGCGGTAATCATTACTCCAATAGTCTTGCCTTGGAGATTTTGCGATCGGAGGGCGGCTAGGAGTCCCACACGGAAAACGACTGAGTCGAGGATGATTCTAACGACATTGCCGTCAGAATTAGGTGAATTTGGAGCTGAGGATGGAGGGGTGGATTCTACGCTTTCATTCGGAACTGTTAAAACGATCAGCAATCTAGGTGAGCGTATTTAGAAGGTTAAACCCATCTCACCCCAGCGGTTCCGTAGCTGAAATTTCTGTCCTCGGGCTTTGGATGTTTCTGAGAAGCTTCAATAATTGAATGCATGATGATAATTGTGGTGCGGATGATGGGAATAGCGATGGTATAGAGATGGAGGATGGAGGATAGAGGAGAGGTAAGATGACGATGGATGGATGGATGGATATTGTCGTAAAAATGATTGATAGAGTGATGGTTAGAGATTAGAGATGTTTTGATCAGTAGTAATAGAATAAGTTACAGAGCTGGGAGATTCGTGGTAGCGCAGGTGGGGTGTTCGGTTGCCCTGCATAAATAGCTCGACACCCCTTCGTCACTCCAATCGGTCTCACTCCGTCAAACACCATCCGATCTTTGCTTGAAGTACTTATGTACCTACTTAGGTATGTTCGTTGTCAACAATTGCTGTGCGTCATGAATTATCCTTCTGCCTTCTGCCCCTCACCTTCTCTGTCCTCCTGTCCTGCCCGCACCCCAACGAATGAATTCGAATGATGACGAAGCTGGGGCCAAGTGAAGAATGAGGTGTCTTTCGACTCGCTCGTCTAATGGTCACAAACTCTCAGCTTTTGGGCTGTTTCGGCAGCTCATTAATTATAATCTGATTTGAATGTTTACATCACAATCTGGCAAGTCCTCTGCGCCCGCGTGCAATCGCTGACAACCTTTGAGAACATAGACAATCGCACCTGAAGAACGGAAATAATCCACATTGGAGCATACTCTCTATGCTCTATGATATAATACCAGCAACCTTTAGCTCATCAATCTCCTTCACGTCCATACCAACAATGTTATGAAGCACTTCATCGGTATGTTGTCCTAAAGTCGGAGGAGGACTTCTTATGCCCGGAGTTGAATCCGAATACTTGACCGGAGTGTTTACCAGTCTGATCAGTCCTACGGTTGGGTGCTGTACCGTCTTCACCATATCTCTAGCCACTACATGCTCATGTGCAAGTGTAGTCTGAATGTCGTTGACAGGCGCGTATGGCATACCACTTCCCTCAAATATTTCCAGCCATTCCTATAATGAGTCAGCGGCAACAGTGCTTAGAGGAATACCGGCAAAAAAAAAGCCCACTTGAGTCGTCTTCTCTCTTGTTTTTGCCGAGATCATAGGAACCAACGTCTTCCGGTTTTTCACCCTCAGTTTATTAGTAACAAATCTTTGGTCGATGGCCCACTGTGGTTCGCCGATCCTTTGACACAACACCCCATAAAGTCTGTCGTTTCCCCCACCAAGCAAAATGTCGCCGTCTTTTGAAGGGAAGGACTCGTACGGCACAATTGACGCTACACCCATTAGCATATAAGTACGTGTCCCGTGAATTTGACTCACGATGTGCTGTTCCGTATCTTCCGCTATCCCCTTCTTCCGAAATCAATACCGAACTTGCAATATTTGCCAAAGTAGCAACCTGACAATCACTCAGCGCCACATCTATATGCTGACCCTTCCCCGTTCTCCCTCTGGATATGAGTGCAGCCATAATAGAATTAGATGCGTAGAGTCCCGCGGTCAGATCTGTCACAGCTACTCCGACCTTCACGGGCGGCCTGTCACTCTCTCCCGTAATGTGCATTAGTCCGAATTCAGCTTCAACCATCACATCATAGCCAGCGCGGTTACTATAAGGTCCCGTCTGTCCGTATCTATCGTTCCAGTCAGTTCCGTTTTCAAGCCCAAGTCCGAGAGCTCTAGCTTTGTACCCAGTGATGCTGGTATATATTAACCCCGGATTCAGCTCTCTTAGCTGCGAATAGCCCAGCCCATACTTTGCAAGCGTTCCAGGAAGATAGTTTTCCACAAGAATGTCCGACTCCCTCGCCAACCGCCGCAGGATGTCTTGTCCACGAGGGTGCTTAAACGACACTCCAATCGATTTCTTGTTACTACCCAATCAATACCTCAGTCCCAATGTCCCTTCTATAGCCTGATGTTGTGCCTACCGGTTTGCCTTTAATTTCTTCATCAGCCACGAATCAATTCGTTGTGGGTGTGTCAAGGTTGGGTACACATAGAAAATAAGCGCTCTCCACCCCCTCACCATCAAGCGTCTCCGCGTATGGAGGCCCCCATGCTCGTGTGTCGTCGCCGTTGACAGGATGCTCAGTTTTTATCACGTCCGCACCCAGATCACCGAGAATCTGGGTGCAGTAGGGACCAGCAAGCACCCGAGTCATGTCGAGGACACGGATGCCTGCAAGTGGGAATGTGGACTGCGTGTCCACAGATGTGGTGTAGGCATGACGCCGTAACGGCGTCATGAGGCGAGGGAGGAGTGGTATCATAGTTAAGAGTCGTTTGCAACACAAATGTGTATATACTTTAGTAGGTTGCTGTTGGTTGAAAGATCTCCTGTCTACCGGTTACAACTTGCGGTGCAGATTGTTAGTTCTTATAGCAAACCCTCACCAGTCAACTTTGCTTGAGACGTCTTAAACCCTAAACACCGGAGAATATATTCCGGCAGACTGTTGTTGTTTATTCATACTGTATGCACTCTAATTAGAGTATGACAGAGCCCCATATCCCCTCCGCCTCCGGGCAAATGGCGGAGTTCCCCACCCACTACCCTTTGTCCCCTTCACACCGGGGGGCTCGCACTGGGATTCGAACCCATAGCATTGTGACCGTATACCCCGCCTATACTTTCAGGAGCGATACCACTGCGCCACGGGGCCAGCCTCTTTCCGGCAGACTGTCATTCCTTCTGCGCGAGCGGCGGCCTACAATTATAACTATTTTGGTTGTCTAGATTGTTCCCCATCTCCCGCCTCCGGATACTCTAACTTAACTCCCAAGGATACCATTCCTACGGATCGGTTCTCAGACAACTGTACAGAGTACTTAAGTACTTATGGTCAAACCTGGGGTCAAACCTTATAATCTTCTCACAGCATTCCCAGGTTTTCTCTCATAATGAAAATTCAGCAAAAGGCGCCACTGAAAGTTATATGGTTTTGACAGCATTGGCTTCAGTTCTGTTTTTCCGAGTATGTTTTCCATTTTTCCTACACCTTCTTCAAAAAGTTGACTGGTGCAGGAATCGACATCTAAAGACAGTGTGTGGATCACGCGACACAACTGAATCATTTGTAGTCTAAATTATACAGCCACAAGCAATTTGATTGCAGATTTAGTGATCGGCGTGCATTGCGAGTGATCCTTCAGGTTATAGATGCCCCCTCATCTCGTTTATTGGCTGGTCACAGACCTGACCCGATAGTCACAGAGCGCAGTTGCGGGGGAATGCGAAACACTTTCCGCTACCACCATATGCCCGAACACCCATGCCACTGCCGATAGCAATAGCGAGGCAACTAGTCCACACTTCTTGACCTTGATAGTGAGACATTCATATAGTCGCGGAAATAATTACCGCGAGCACTTTTTGGCGGCGGGAAAATTGAAGCGTATGATTCCCGCATCTATCGAGTGATTGATGGTGACAGGGGGCTTCTTTCTGGATTCACAAATGAGACGCGGGAGATATCACAAATTGGTTATGGTGGTCCGGGCATCTCAGAACAACCTGGACGCCCATCAAACGAAGGAAATTGTCAGAATACGCATTCAATTTTACGACACACATGTCGGCAACAACTCCTCTTGACCATACAGTCAGATTCTTCATCCATGGTCAACGAGATATATTTATTGACACTCTGCCAACAGTATACTCTGCGAACAACTACCGCCCTTGCTGTCCTAAGCCAAAAGTGTTGGTATTGCTTGAACAAGATGGACTTGTATTCACTACCTCCTGGAGGATGTATCGAACTGGAAGGTATTTGGAACTTCAGGACAGCATAGAAAGGTCACACTTTTTATCATCTATCATAGGTTATAGGCTACGAGAACAATAAGGCCCTGTAGGTATTCAGGGCTGTAAGTATCTAGTCTTCGTAATCCGAGATCTCTTTGAGGTGCCGCACGGAAAAGGTCGGACTTTTGGGAAGCCTGCCAGTGCGTGCGCTCTCATCTTATATCATGTATCTGACACAATATGCATGTCTCCGTACCTAGTATCCTTCCTTCTCCAAATAACATATCTCCATCTCTCATATTCTGGCAGTTTCAAACTGTTATGAGATGAATTATCTGTTACAAGTTCCGGGAAGATTGACCTGAGTAGCAAGAAGCTTAAATGCCCACTTCAGTGGTTTGCAATTGGCGTTTTTGGGGCTGTTGATAAGATGCGCGGATGCAGTGGATGTTACAACGTATTAAATCCGAGGTTTTACGATAAACTACATACTTGCGGTTAGGGCTTGGAGTACCGGTAGTAATGCAGGCGCCACCAATCAAGTATCTTCACGTACAAATGCTGTAGAGGGCACTTCAATAGGCCACCCCCAGTCGCGAGTTACATCCCAAACCACAGTAACATATGTCGATTCGAGTTGGCTCGTCGGTATATTCAGTTGAAACGGGCAATAGGGCTCGCACTGATTTGTGTCTCGCACCAGACGTTACCCGCCCTCCGTAAACCCTCAACCCTAATTCACTCTCCTTGGTTGAGATTCTAACTCTCTGATTAGTGACCTTCAGTCTATTGAAGGTATAGCAGCAGACAATTGGGTGGAAAAAATTGTGCAATTCCATCTCTATCATGTGCCACCATGTGACATACCTGGTTGACATCACTGTCATGTGAATTTTTCAATGGTTAGCAACAAGCAAAGATATTCATCTCCAACATGCATCCAGCAATCAGAGAATATAAGAAACAACTTGTCTGCTCTATATGTGCTTCTAGTTGCCATTGACTGTGACTTGTTGACTCTACATCAGCACAATGTATTTATGTCTCTGGGAGTGTCTGGGAGCATTTGCATCACCAAAATGTATCTTAGTTACTGGAAGCCTCCAGGAGTGTCTGAGAGGATGTGGAGTGTAAACTTAGATGTGTCAATTTCAGGGGAGTATCAGACCCTAGAAGGGCATAGTAGCCGGCCTTTAGAGTAACCGGGATCTCTGATGACTAGTACAGGAGTACCGTGGGGGTTATTGTGGTACGTTTGGGAACCTCTCGGAGTGCCAGAGTGAATCTTATGTGCACTTGGGGGCACCTGAGAGCGCCAGTGACAAGCCTGGGAGCGCCAACGACAAGCCTGGGAGGGCCGGCGACAAGTCTGGAAGCACCTCGAAATACAGTAGAATAGCCTGGGAAAAACATCGTCTTTGGGAAGGCTGCTGGTGCACTTAGAAATAATAGTTAATACTTATCGTTCAACGATTTTCAAAACTCATGTATTCAATTTGTACTGTCATCTATGTATCTATGTATCTATGTATCAATATAGCTACCCATCTATAAACAGGATATCTGAACTGGCTGTAGATAGTACTTGAGAACATTTCCAGGTGCACCTGAAGATAATAATTGAGTAAACTCGGAGATGCACTTGGAGGCTGGGATGGAGTGAGTGTGGAGATGCACTTGGAGGCCATGATCATGCACACTTGGAGGCTGTAATTGTGTGAATGTGGAGATGCACTGTGGGGGCTATGGTTGCACAAGCTTGGAGGCTGTAATCGAGTGAGTTTGGAGGCTGTGATCGAGTGAACTTAGAGATGCACTCCAAGTGTTAGGGGTTCTCTCTTAGCAGTGGTAATGATACATGAATGGATTGATGCAGGTATCTGTCATGTAGTACTCTAGGTCTAGTCACGTGATATGCAAAACACCTACCTGAGATAACAACATCATGTTTGTCAGTTAAGTAATTCTTAGCGGAATTACAGTTAAGGCAGAAGTCGATCAACTAGTGACAATACATTGCACTCGCGGATTCAGTTTTGAAGATGCAATTATGTCGCCATCACTGTAAAGTGGAAAACCTTCAGCACAACGCATAATTATTGGCCACACCTACCAAACCTGAATTAGCGGAACAGCACACAGTTCAGTTGCAATTATGCAGAATGTTGTGTGCCGCAGACAATAATGCAATATGCAAGGAACAGGGATCTGCAAGCCTACACACTCAGTGATGGGAATTGTTGCGGCATTTCCCGATCTACGGAAGGTCGAGACCTAAGCATGCATTGTCTGAGAGATTATTGGAATTGACTGAAGACAAGAAGCCAGAAGCAAACAGGCTGATTGAACTGAGACTGTATAAATTGCGACGTCATAGTGACATGTCATAATCTACGTTGACAGAGTATCGGTTGGTCGCCGATTAAATCTTTCACCCAATCCTGAATAGCCTTATTACCGGCGAGGCATTTAATAGTGAAGAGTGATGAAAATATATTGCGATCAGCACTGATAAGCCATGCGCTGTCAGAAGTACCAACTACTGCACAAATGGGATGCGAGATATCTAGATAAAGTTATGAGCTGTTATTTTCTGCGTTTGATATCACGATCATGAGGATGGCCCTGTGTCAGGGCGAGACATCTTAAAACCACTCATGCATGAATACGATAACCAAGGAGAACTCGTGGCACTCTCAGCGGGAAACTGAAGTTGTTTCCAAGGATAACCTAGCGAGCAACCATGGTGTCATTGCATTATTCTGAAGGCAAACTTGACCTGACAGAAACGGTTATATAAAGCTTACATTGTCCCCAATGTTGAGAAACAGCAAGCTCTAGCTGCAATTTACCATCAGACATTACCAGTGAAGATTACCTTAAAATATTATTAAGATTTAAATCTAAAACACACTTCAAAATTACTTCTTTATCCCACCTTCGTGAATATACGCTGTATGAATTCTTCGAAACCAACTGCATCTCAGATAGCACACAAGAGGGTTGTCGAAGCTTTTGGAGATCTTGTATCATACTTCAACGAGCGAGGTTTAACTCACATCTCCCAAGTACCTATGTACTCAGCAGTTATTCGCAGTATCGGGTATGATGTGCACCGGTACATCACGATAGGGTTGTTGCCCTAGAAAGAATATCCAGACGAGTGACCTTGGATGGATGGGGACGAGTGGTGTGCTCCAATGTGTAGACTAACATGTTGAGTCTTGGGAAAGACGAGGGAATAGGATTTGGATAGGCGGCTGTACTTAATTCAATCAATGTTGTATTGATTATTGGGATTAAGAACCCCTGTAACACGGAGGCCATGATTGAGCGAGTTTGGAGATCGACTTGGTGCCCATGATTGTGCAAACTTGGATGCTGTGATTGAGCGAGTTTGGAGGTGCACTTGGGACGCCATGATTGTGCAAACGTGAAGGCTGTGATTGAGCGAATTTGGAGATCTGATTGGGAGGCTGTCATCGTGCAAACTTGGAGGCCGTAATCGAGTGAGTTTGGAGGCCAGGATTGAGTGAACTTAGAGATGCACTCCGAGGCCGTGATTGTGCGAGTTTGGAGATCCAGTTGGAGGCCATAATCATGCAAACTTGGAGGCCGTGATTGAGTGAGTTTGGCAGTACACTTGGAAGGCCATGATCATGCGAACTTGGAGACAGTGATTGAGCGAGTATGGAGATCCACTTGAGATGGCGTGAGTGTGAGAACTTGGAGGCCGTAATCGAGTGAGTTTGGAGGCCACGATTGTGTGCACTTAGAGATGCACTTCCAGGCCATGATTGAGTGAGTTTGGAGATCCAGTTGGAGGCCATGATCATGCAAACTTGGAGGCCATGATTGAGAGAGTTTGGAGGTGCACTTGGGAGGCCATGATTATGTGAACTTGGAGGCCGTGATTGAGCAAGTTTGGAGATCCACGTGGGATGGCATGAATGTGTGAACTTGGAGGTCGTAATTGAGAGAGTTTGGAGGCCGTGATGGAGTGAATGTTGAGATTCACTGTGAGGTGATGATTGAGTGAGTTTGGAAATACACTTGGAGGCCATGCTCAAGCAAAATTGGATGGATACTTGAAAGCGGTGGATCAATGACACACTGGATGCTGAGTCTTTATTCATCAGTTAGTTAACTCACAACCATGGGAAGTTAAGAAGATGACTTTTCCTTTGATCTCTCATGGAGAGCTGGCTGATGGTGGTCGATGGTGTAGGGTGGTACCCCAGAAGCTGAAGCTACATTCAGGGGTCAACTTGTAATCATGAAATGGAATTAAAGACAAACAAGCTTGGGTGGATGCTGTACTCGGTGTATGCTGTACTTGGTGTCAACTCATGATCATGGCACGAAGAGATAGAGAGGAATGACTTAACTTTGTGTTATGCGATGATGGTAGAGTTGTGGACAAGAAAGAGAGAGATGGAGATGAAGATGAGAACAATATGGGGAATACGAGCGGATAAGAGCAATCAGAGGTACAACTTGCCTGAATTGGTTGCGAAGACCTTGTATGAGTGTTATTACTTCCCTGATCGGAACTCATACCTGCTGAATCGGGGATGGTAAATTGACTTGCATACAATATTCTCTTAAGTCCCAGTTTTTCAAGATGATTTCGTCCATCTTCTCTCATCACTCACTTTCTTGTTTTCAACTCTACCCTCACCTAAGAATACATAGTTAAGTCATCCCACTCTATCTCTCCATGCGATGATTAAGTGTTGACACCAAGTGCTGCATACACCGAGTACTGCATCATCCCAAGATTGACTGTCTCCCACTCCCAGCAAGTCTCTCACCTCTCATCTGTTGTCCGACCTTGTTGTACTCAATTCCCTTCATTCCCACAATTACAAGATAACCAACGAATTGAGTTTCAGCTCCCTGTCACGACTCTTTCCCAATCTACCGCCTCCAGATCGACTTCATTTCGATTGACCGCCTACAGATGGACCTCCTACAGATCGAAGGCATCCAGATCGACCGCCTCCAGATCGACTATCTTCAGGTCAACTGCTTCCATCTGGACTGCCTCCAGATCAACCACCTCCAGATCGACCACCTCCAGATCGACCGCCTCCAGATCGACCACCTCCAAATTGACCGCCTCCAAATTGACCACCTCCAAATTGACCACCTCCAAATCGACGGCCTCCAAATCGACCGCCTCCAGATCGACCCACTCCAGATCGACCACCTCCAGATCAACAGCCTCCAGATTAACCGCCTCCGGATCGCCCGCCTTCAGATCGACCTCCTCCAGATCGACCACCCTCAGATCAACTGCCTCGAGATCGACCTCCTCCAGATCGACCTCCTCCAGATCGACCCTCTCCAGGTCGACCCCCTCCAGATCGACAACCTCCAAATTGGCTGGCTCGAAAGACTCCTATAATATCAAATACACATGGCCTCCCGGTGCATCTGCAAACTTGCTTGATCTTGGCCTCCAAGTGGATCTCCAATCTTGCTCGATCTCAGCCTGGAAGTGTATCTCCTATCTTGCTCCATCATCGCCTTCAAGTACATCTCAAAATTCACAAAATCACGGTGTGGTCAAATGGTGGAGCACTGATGGCATCTGAAGGGAATGCGTGTGAAAGAGCAGTTCTTGCTCAAGGAGGAGCGTAGGAAGAGGGCTAGAGTATATGGAGGGGTACCCGGCCATGAGAAACAACACAAATTGGGAGACTATATGAAGGCTTGGCAACATCAATTTATCTCCATTGTCCCCGTATCTCAGTACTGCTCTAATCACGCTCGCGGACCATCTGTAGGTAGATTGACCGCATCTAGATATATAGATTAACTTAGATAGATAATACATACCATATTATGATGTTGCGAATCTTGTGACTGTAACAAAGATGAATATGATAGACTTAGTGTCTTTGGTGATGAAACGCTATAAACTACTGCTGTGAGAGTACGGCACCAAGTCTCCTGCAGAGATGCACAGAGTTTGCAGTTGCTCTCGAAGTCTCCTGCAGACCTGCACAGAGGTCTCAGCTGCTCCAAACCTTGACTATCCTAGAAGCAGCACCGCAGAATGCTCTTGTAGAGCCTGAGAGCACTTTGGTTAGCTCTAGGGGGACTTGGGAGCATCTGAAAGTACTTAGAAGCACTGGTGCGGTAGACCGGAGAGTCTGGGAGGTTTGCATGTGTATTCCGGACCAATTTACATTTTGCTGATGTATCTTCATAACATTCTAGGACAGAGATATTTTCAAATGTAATATGTTTGTTTTGGTGCATCTCCCATTACAGGTACACTACGATTTTGCACCGGTGCGCCTCGCTGACTTCGAAAGTCACTGTTTATACAATCAGATGAACACAGGTGACTAGCAGTGGGATACGTAAAATCATCATCCTGCCAGAGCAATGACTGTGGCAGTCATTTGTACATCTGACAAGACACAGTTGACCAATGTTTCAGGCAATCAGCATGCCTGACTGCTGTATCTCACAATTGGTAATATTTGAAAACATATCCAGCGTACACCAAAACAGTGTGCCAGAATTCTTGTTCAGCTGATTCCATGTCCCCATACAGATACCATAAATATGCGCAAGGCATGGCATTCTACCATTTGAACAATACTGTCCGCACTCCGGAGTCTTGACATTACTGGTCCTGGCTTGCAATGGAGTTGTGCTGATGGATTCCCAAGACAATGTTATTCTCTTTTGAGTGTCTGGGTCGGGGATTATCCAGAATACATTATGATTGTTCAAGTCTCATATGGCTCATGCCCAATGAGTGTATTTCCTAATGGTTCGCTGATAGGGCATTCAACTTGTTGAGCACTGGATGACTCAAGCGATCAGCATGTTTACTCAGAGCTTCTGGACGAAACTGATATTAATATTCTGCATACACTTCTTTTTCATCCAGTTCACAACCAGTTCTGGCAATTCCCTCTCTGCAATGTTTATCAGCTTTAGCAGCTTGATAAATTGCATTGGTTGCTCTTGGGTTTAGTTAAAGACTTATTGCACTGGCTGCTCAAATACCTGAAAGCGAGAAATATCAAGGATCAATTTGACAATCGATTTACACCAGTAGTATAATGTTCAGGCTTCCAGCATTTCTCTAAGGTATTCGATTCGATGAATAGCAGCTTCTGGAAGGGTAGAGAGATCAGGGGCATGATCAGAATACTGGCAGTAAATTGTGCTCCCATTCTTGACTGCTTCAAGGGTGACAGGACAACTCTGGCGGACAAAACCTTTGATGAAATGGTTATGGGAGCAGTGTGGGAGTTATGTGAATTCTCTCTACTTGTTAGCCAACAAAATCACTCTGATCAATCACTCACAGCACTAGACCATTCACTGAAGTGCTTTTAGAAAACGAACGGTGCCTTTCGAGTGCACAAAATATTGAAGTCTGCGAAGGCCGAAGTGAATAGACATTTGGGAAGAGATTCCCATCAGTTATGAGAACAACAGATTCACAAAATCCATGCTGCAACTGAAGCTCTAGTGTACGGGGCTGGAAAAGTTACTATATCGAAATCATGGCAATTTCAGGTGCACCTGGATACAATCCGACAAGCGGCAATCAAATGTTTAGAAGCTGATCGGGAGAGGGCAACTGTGCGATTAGAGTGTGAAATCCATCAGATGACATCTGTGGAATGCAAGTATTTCAATGAATTTTTCCAACATCATGAGTGACAACTATTACCAGAAGTCAAGACTGAGACAACCACTCCGAGAAGCACATTTGGCAAAATACTTGCTCAAATGAGGACCGTGGCAGGAGAATAGCTTTATGAAGCGGCAAACATGACTACCAACAAGCGTGTGGAATGCCATGTTCCTTTATCCGATGCTGTGACTGAAGCTACTGACTGGAGTCTTGCTAATACAGACCCTGTTGTAAGCCAGCTGGAGAGAGTGATTTATGGTGTTACATCAAATGAGCAGATGCAGTTCAAGAAGGAATTGTCCATCCGCTTGATTGAATTTGAAGCTTAGTGGCAGGAAATCAGTGTTCAGGACCTCCGAAAAACGATCGAAAAGCATGTAATCCATTTTGGATACTTGAAGATCCATCTCGAGCGCTATATATCAGAGCCAATTCGGCAAATGGGTTCTGGCAACAGTTTAACTACCAATATTTCAGAACGGCTACATATCGGCAATGTAATAGAGGCATATCGATCTACCAACAAAGTCAATTATATTCCACAGATGTTCAAGTACAATGACTGGTCTACTGGTCTTGACTATTTGGAAAAGACACTGTGATATCTTGACCTCCAAGGCTTATATGATATCGACTCTACAAATGTATTCAACATACTATCTGCTGTTGATAAACGGCAAAATACTTGCGAAGCTCTTTTTTTATGCCTCCAGCATTATCAGGACGAGCCATTTTTTCGCCTTGTATCACCACAGGTATATTATTTGAGAGAAACTCCTGTCCGCAGAGTATGCAGAAATATGAAATTAACCTCACTTGAAGATAGTGTTACCAAAGGTTCGGGACCGTCAGTTCGGGTCTGGGCCCGGGTCCAAAAGGAACGGTTGCGAAATTGGCAATCCGGGTTGTCAATATACCTGAACTGTTAACTCGGGTACAGTTTGATGGCAAACTCCCAACCCGTCCGAATTGGGTGGGTTGTCAGTGGGTCGCCCAGCAGATCCATCTATAGATTCAAAGAAGGCTCTTGTTTTTGCAGTTTGTTAATAGTTTCTTATCAAAATTGGGTTTTCAATAACCAATAATACGTTTTTCATGTTTTGCAGTTTGCAATATCGATTAATTTGGAATCTGTGTTTTAGCTTTCATATATTGTATTTTTGCTTATCAAGGCGGTCAATAATTGCGTTATGGGCGCGAAGATCCTCGCGATGCCTTGATTACCAAATATACAAAATCAAAAACTGTTGACGTTCCATTGACACTCATTTTCAGAATGCGGCAGGGAAAATGTCACTATTGTTTTTGCCAATAAAGGCTGCCAATATCTCATAATTGGATGTCTGCAACCAATCAGAACATAAATTAAGCAAGATGCAAAGCTCAAAATCATTGACAGTCCATTGACCCTCATGCTCAGAATGGGGTGGTGACCGTATTGCTATCTGTTTTGCCTATAAAAGCTGCCAGTACGTCGGTTATACATAACAGAGACCAAATCACTGTGCAATTACCGTACTTACAAGACCACAAATCGTTGAAGCGCAGTTGACGATCATTTTAATGTATTGTCCATTCAACATCCGCTGCTCTCAATAACAGTTTTCATTATGATTTGAACTTATTTGCTGTCTTTCTTACAGATTAAGACTTGGCCCTGTGGCAAAGCCGAGCACAGGAGCATTCTTGCACTGTACACTCTCACACGGCTGAAATTTATATATCTTGCCGAAAGCTTCATTGCACCTACTATTCATCTGTATATCGACCGATATTCACAAGCTACTGTTCACCATTCACCCATAGTATATCTCCAACTGTAACTTTTGGTCAAGCTATATACAGAAGGTGGTGAAACATTGACTTATTCTGTCCTACATTTCCTTCACTCAATTATTCTTCCTTCTTTCGGTTGTACTGATCGTCACCAACACCTTTTCAGCCAGTCTGTTTGACTTCTGTGTTGGCTGAATCAATTGGGTAACATTTGGCAGAGCACTCACATCCTGCTGCTCTGGGCATTCCGGATCCTCAATGCCATTGTCTTGCTCTATGTCAGATTCAACGTCTGCCACACAATCGTCTTCACTGTCATATGGATTATCCAAGTCGCCATTCCAGTTAAGCTAATTTTGGGTGTCCGAAATGCTGTCAGGTGTACTATTCTCAGCACTTTCGACTGGATGACAGTTGATTCTTCTAATTCTGCAGAGATGTAATATTTGAGTTCGTCCTCCACGGAGGTCCTTCGCAGACAAAGCTGGTGGCAAAGAAGATCTTTCTGTCAATTTAAATGCAGCCGCACCATCATGTTGAAAAAGTGACCAGGATGCTTTGACGATCTCTTCTGTATCCACAATGTATCCTATGGCTGTCATCTTCTTGTTTTGAATGCGAGATTCCTTTTGTGTAGCACGTAGGTTGTGACTGCCCTGCTGCATCTCCAAAAGGTAGTGAACCTTGGCCATCCTGTGCAATTTTATTTCCTCCACCTCTTTCTTCATTTCTGAGTCAATTTCTGTGTTTGTCATATTCAATGCTGGGTTATTGTCTGCCGCAATCCCATTAGTGGCTCGAGCAAACTGCCTTACAACAACTTATTCGTGAAGGGTCTCACCTGTGGTTTTTCACTACCTTCAGCGAATAAAATCTCGGGCCACGGAAAAACTGCCCTCCACTCTGACACCATGTGGTATAATAGAAAATATGTCGCACCCAACATTGGGGAAATCAGCGTACTTTGAGTGTGTTTCCTCTTGTTGGCACCAGCAGTTGGCTATGTCCAGTATCCAAAATGACTGCTAATCTCAATTGGGTCAGAGTGGTAATCATTGAGATTTGGATTAATTTGCCCCTAGTTCCTTGGTGCTTCAGGCGTTGAATTCGAATAGAGCCTGACAGTGATCAATAAGCGTGCTATGTGATTGCTTAGTCCAGGTGTCGTTTCAGCCACATTGATAGGCATTAAATATTCTTCATCATCGCTGGTCACCTCATATGGATCGAAAGATAATTGACAGAATCCTGAAGCCATTGCTGAGGGGACTAGATTGCTGCTCGGTACGCTATCTGGTTCATTGATGGCATACATTCATGTTTGGCACAGTATTCATTCTCCACATACTTCTGAAATGCCTCCTGGTATTGGGTAGTATAGGATATCTCATCCTCAGGATCAATTTCCATTCCCTTATCCCACTCCCTAAACGATCGCAAAATCCGGAAAAGATCGAGGATATGTATCGAAATGAGATGCATACCCATCGATGGAGTCACTTCAGCGCAATATTTGGACAGCTTCTGTCGAGCTAACTTCATGGCGAAGAACAAGTCATCCTTCCATTGAGTCTTCTTCTTAGGCAAAGCTCGCGTAACACCATCCATATGATGGAACATGTTATTGTAGACTGTGTTAATATGATACATTGTGACTGTATGCCTCTTCGACATCCACAGGGTTCAATATCGGAATGTCCTGAAAACTTCCATGATGTACTTGACAATGGTCCCTTGATCTTGGTTGTGAGGAGTGGCCGGTAATCACTGTATTTTGGATTTTGGCGCCACACTCAGGTGAATTCTCGTAGTCGGTAGGCTCGCTGAAGCAACTCCAGTATCATGTTGCAACTTGGCTTTACATCCATAATCGGTAGTACTGCAATATGGATGTTCACGTTTTGACAGTGAATGAACTCGTTTCCATGACCAGGTGTCAGCGTAATTAATACATCAAGCATTCTCTGCTATATAAAGATTAGTTTCAGGACTTTCAAAATATCTTGAAATATGTACTTTCTCAATTATCTTTGCTAAACCTGGTCTCATGGCCAACACCTTATTGATTCTAGCATTGCCCTCTTTTTGAAGTCTTTGACTCCTCCCAATGTCTATGCTTTGGTTCTCTCCAAATTGCTGATCGCGCTCATGGGCTTCCCAAGACTTGGTGCGGCCTTTGATATCCAGACTGCTCATGAATGCACCTAAAGCCAACTGTGTGATGTGTGCAATGCAGGGTATGTGGTTCCTCAATGCAGGCCACTCGATTCTGGAGTCCTCAAGTGTGGATTGCAGCTCGCGTGTCATCGAGTAATTTGAGGAAGCATTACCAGTTATAACTCCAAGCAAACAGCCATCGGTAAGCTGAAAACGATCGAGCACGTCCTTCAAATGCACAGCTAGCCTTACTCCAGTATGATGGCCTGTGACCTTTCACCCTTTATTAGCTTTCGAAACTAGAAAAGAACAGGCAATTACCCTTATCGAAAGCGAGTTGTACTTGACACAATGCCCAATTGCAATCCATATAGTACGCAATAACTGACGTTATGGCGAGTTTTTTTGTTGATGTCCATCCATCCAAGCTAAACTAACTTTATTTTGTGACAGCAATTGCTTCTTAATTGCATCCACAGTCAGTACATATTCGCTCTGGCAAATGTTGCTCAGGGTCGTGGCAGATGGCAGGACTAGGTCACTTCGTAATGCTTTATATGACAGTTGTAGCTCAAGATTTGATATAGCAATCGAGGGAATAAAAGCAGAGACAAATTGTAACATGAGGTAGGGATCCCACGTGTCATGGTGACATTCGGAAGTTTCAAAGACTTCAGAGGTCAGTTTGGAAATTTTTGTGTCGTATTTCGGTCAATATGGATTAAGCTGGATGTCAGATATGAATTTCCTCTGCAAATTTACTATTGTAATTCTGCGACTTCCTTGCCTCTTCAGACAAGCCAAAGCTGTTTCATCGACCATTGAACTAGTTAATTTATTAACTTCCGACTCTGTTAACTGATTTAACTTTGCAATGTGAGCCTTTGCCAGGAAGTGTTTCCCCATTGAGTTGGTCCCATGTTCTGATGGATGGCGAAGAACGTGATGACAAACGATACATATGATTCCAGGACTGCCGGATTCCCCAAATCCGCAGTGCAAGTTAAATTGCCATGAAGTCGCATATCTGGAATTATTCCAAGTAATAGGTCGTATTTAGCCCACATTCATTGAAACCCACCAAGCATCGAAGATGATTTGGAAAGTAAGGTCGCTCAAATCACAAACACAGACACATTCATTTTTGGAACACTTAATAACCTCTAGCAATGAGGTATTGAAAGATTTGGAATCCGACATGGTGGTAGGGATTAGAAAGCTGGGTAATCCGACTTGAGAGACTGCCGAAAATAAAGTTATAGTAATGCAGAATGTGGGTTCTTCAATATTGACTCTAGAGCAACTTCCAAAGAAATCAGATCTGTGAGACATTGCATGCATATTGGTGAAGTTGTATATGAGGACATATTGAAAAGACTGACTGAGTTAAACTCAATTTAGGAACAGCGCAATGCAATTCATTGCTGCGTAGCTTGCTGAGCCTCCACAAAATAGTTGATGCTCTCTGAGCACTCAATTGTAGGAGGTGGACATGATATTGTGACTAGCATTTTGGCTGATAAAGGCTTGCAATGGGTTGATTAAGGGTAAGCAGTGTTCCATTGCCCTTGGATTATCCAAGATGCAAGATCCAAAATTGTGGACGCTCCGTTGACACTCCATTGATGCTCCATTGACACTCCATTGACGATCCATTGACGCTCAGTTTTTGACATAGTTATGATGTTGTCGCAACTATTTTTGCCTAGAAAGGTGGCGGATTGTATAATTATGCATAAATTTGGTCGCACTGCCCCATTATTTTGGAAGATGGAAGGCCTGAAATCGTTGACACATTGGTGATGCTCATTTGTAGGGCATGCTTATGTTGCAATCGAAATCATTGTTGACAAGAATGGTGGCCAGTAGTTTGATTATGGATTAATGTCATTGTGCAGCCCCTTGATTATCCAAGATGCAAGGCCTAAAATCGTTGACGCTCTGTTGACGCTCATTTTAGGACATAGTTACGATGTTGTCGCAAATATGTTTGCCTAGATAGGCAGCAGATAGTTCGATTATGGAAGAATGTTGTTGCACAGCGCCTTGGTTATCCAAGATGCAAGGCCTAAAATGGTTGATGCTCCATTAACGCTCATTTTGGAACATAGTTATGATGTTGTCACAAGCATTTTTTCCTAGACAGGCGGCTGGTAGTTCGACTATGGATAAATATCATCGAACAGCCCCTTGAATATCCATGATGCAAGACCTAAAATTGTTGATGGTCCAGTGACGCTCATATTTAGGACATAGCAGCAATGTTGCCTCAACTATTTTTGCCTCAAAAGGTGGCCGATAGTTTGTTTATAGTTTCATGTCGCTACACAGCCGTTGGATTTTCCAAGATTCAAGGCTATAAGTTGTTGACGCTCTGTTGATGTTCATTTTCAGGACATTGTAGCATTGTTGTCGGAAGTATTTTTGCCTAGAAAAGCAGCTGATAGGTTGATTATGAGTTAATGTCGCCTCTCAGCCATTTGGATTTTCCATGATGCAAGGCCAAAAATCGGTGACACTCCGTTGACGCTCATTTTTAGGATGGTGAAACGAGCGTGTCATTTACCTTTTTCGCAATAATGCTGACCAATACATTCACCTCAGACGGATTTGACAATGCAGCCTATTGATTGCTGAATGTGTAAGACTAAAAATCATCGACACTCTGTTGACGCTCATATTAATCACATTGAAACAGCCTTATTACACTCAATAAATGTATTCTATGAATCGTATACTCATTATTGACATCCAATATTGTGTTTGTAAGTATTATCATTTGCATCCAGAAGCTTTCTTACCTGTTAATTTCTGATTAACCTATATCCACATTATCTGAGTAAGAGATGACTTGGCCCTATCACATTACTGCGCTTTCGGCCGGCAATTTATGGCATGTAGATCATATCACTAGTTGTTGGTAAATATAGCTCGACTTTCTCACCTTTTCTCATCCAGCTCCATCTCCTCAATTTCCATGACGTACCTTAAGCAATTTAAAATATCTCAACCATGTCCACCAGATTTGTACGGAGAGTTATACAATTGGATGCATGGATGAATGCAGCATAATGGTTGTCAACCAGACAGATTCATATTGAGTACTGAACCCTCTTTCTATCACTCATATGACATCACTCACTTAAATTTTCTTAGTATAATTTGTCACTAATATAGTGTTTGCTTTCTAACTTAACAGTGATCTGCAACAGAAATCGCATGTATTGGCCGGCTGAAAGCCTGATCTGGATTCTAGAACTTTTGCATGGTGCATTTGACCCTTGCACATGCACAGATGAATTATCATGTCTCACAATTCGGTCACTAAAATCAAGACACAGCTGACATATAGCAAAAGTGGTATACAAATTGCTTTTCACTGAGATATGATGTGAAAAATACGAATTTGTTAATCAATTCCTCACCTGACAAAGGAGCGGTCACTAGATCTTCGTCCGAATCCGATTTCTATTCAGTGATTAGCTGGGGACGCATTAAGTCGGGGTAAAAGCTTATGAGTTCAACATGCTTCGCATTCTGAAGGAGTGCTCAATCAGGCTCCATGGCGGACGCAAGACCAGGTATACTTCTGTTCGACTGCGCCTTCCCAGAGCGTAGCCTCATATGGCTACTTCCTGGTTGAGAAGTCCCTTGCAGCATTTGTGATAATCAGGGGACAATGTCAAGACACTCCATAGGCTCTCCATATGTTGTTGGTGCAGCAGCTGCTGCATTTTCTTCCGTTTGCGGTTCAACAACTGCCAGAACCCTCAATTCAGATGTGCTGTACATCTTATCTCTTTGACTGAAGTAGTTGGCAGCAACCTCCCATCCTGGTTGTGGCAATTCATTAAGCTTCATTTGCTTCTGCCAAAAGCTCTCCATGCACTGCTGCACCATTTTGGAGATTGTGCCCATCACCCAGCCAGGTTCGTCATCTTTGCTCAGCTGGCCCTGCTCTCTCTCTTCATCATCTTCAACTTCACCATTCTCCCCATCATTGGAACTTGCGATATCGCTCAGACTGTCTCCGAAAGAAGACATCATCTTATGAAACACTATTGTGGGGTCTCTGGGTGTCAATCCCATCTTTTCAGCTGTCTCCGTATCTTTCTGCTGCTGACTAATCGCTACCTCTCCGTCTTGAACTTGCTTTCTTGCCCCAGTCGTTTCACTCTCAACATAATTCTCAATCCATTTCTCTCTCTCATTTGTGCTTAAGAAGTGCATTTCCCATTGTTTCTCAGCTGCAAGCTTCTTTTTGGATTGCAAGCTAAGCAATGCCCCAAGGGCTGGGACTCATTCTGCTTCCACGCCGCTCTTGCCTTCATTCGATTGATGATATCATTGGGTGGACCACTTTGTTGGTTTGCCATATTTGCCCGCTGAAAGTGGCAAAAAGTGTGTTTTCGGAGCATTGACCATTGTAGTTTGTGTTGACTTCGTTCTTGGGTGAGATGTTGGATGTTGCAAGTTATGGACAATATGGAGGCAAGTTGCATCTTTTATGTCAAAGTTGGTACATTTACTCATTTTGAACAAACCAAAATCTTCCTTTGACAGTTAATAAATTGGGAATAGTTAGGCTAACTGTACAACATGACTTGATTGTTAGCGTCAGTTTCATGTAATATCCCGGGGATTATTTGAGACAAACATCAGCAGACATCCTTTCCCTCAGATAATGTCCTATTTATATATGACAATCATGTGATTTCGGCTGTGGTACACCGCAATTGATCTCTGTTAGCAAACAAATGACATTGGACCGACATATTGCACAACGTTGGGCGGTGGGAAACACCTGCAACTGGCAGCTATACTGAGCAGGATTCATAGTGAGTATAACGAACATGTTGGCTGCTACTTATTCAATTCTGACATGAACCTAACTATATAGTCCTCAGGGCTTCCCACTTCTTCTCATTATCATCTTCCTCTCCTATTCCACACCAGCAAATCATGGATACACAACCACCTCAGCCAGGTGAGAGCGGATCTAAATCCAGCCAATTGGCAGGCACTACATCAAATACGGCAATCATTGGCACACTGCAAGAACGCAGACATCAGTTAGTCCACTGCGGCGCTGCCAATACACCCACCAAACATATGACCCAGGTTGCATATTTAAAAATCATCCGTAAGACTGGAAGAATCAAGAATAGGAAGCAGCATGCAGTTAGATGTGAGTATATCCATGTCAACATAAGCAGCCCTCAATTAACGATATAATGTACAGCGGGTGTCCATAGACAGCTACGTGACCAATATATCACTGCCCGTAACAGGAAACCTCCATGGTCAACAAATGTATTTGTCCGCACAGTCCGCAAAATCGAACATCATAATGTTGTCAGCTCTGGGATTTTGGCAGACAAATTTGCTGATAAGCATGCCCACTAGCAGATGAAACAGGCTTTAATTAGGTTAGAGGAGGCTACAGAAGTGTATATGGTTGAGGTAATAGCCGAATCTCGTTGTTAGAAGTGGCAACTAATTCCTTGTAGGTTTTCAACATGTTTGCTACTATGGCAAGGCAAGGAGGTCAGGTACAGCTGGAACAGTCCGACATGCGCCTGGCCTTGAATATGGCCAAAATGGCGAAAGAAGGGTGTTCATGTGCCACAATAGAGGAAACGAAATAACTGATCAAGAAACCTTGCGCCGAGGTGAATAAAGAGACGAAGTGGGGTGTTGAGTTTCCTGGGCATGAAGTGGTGAAGGCTGCGATTGAAAGGCACCCGGCTATGCTTTGTCAAAACCACACGGCTGGATGTCGTCCTTGCGAAAATGGCACACCAAAGAATCCGCAGACACGCCAGAGATGCAAAGCAACAGGTGCATTTCCACCCAACCAATACAGACAACTGACTCCAGAGCTGACGCCATCTCTGCCCAGCATGCCACCCGCTCCAACCAGTAACAATGCCAGAGCTCAACTTTCCCAAATGGTCTATTTGCCAGCCGGATATGCGTATTCACATACATCTCTTCCGTGTGCTGAATCTTTTACTCTTGATGCATCTGCCCAAAATAGCCAGCATGATACAGATTTTGATCCAGATATGCTGACTGATGAAGGAACATCCACTGGTTAGTACACTATCTGTTGTGTGGTAATGCAACTAACATGCTTTTTGAAGACCAGAGCAGCCTATAGAGTGAACCTGCAAGTGATGACAAGCATTGAACGAAAGGGATGGGATTTTGGAGATTATTAATATATATTTATATGTATTATTAATGAACAATGAAGTGATCAAGAAGAAAGTAAATAAAAATGCTAGGAAGGCTGCCAAAACAATGTAAATGATGGACTACACCAAATCAAATGATTGCATATGGTGGATACACCTGTGGCAAAATGAGCATCAACAGAGTGTCAACATAATTAGGCCATGTTTGTCTGGTAATTAAAAATTGTTTCAGTTGTGGTTATACATAATTGAATTATTAGCCACCTTTATTGTCGAAAATTATAATGACATGCTCACTACCTTATCTTGAAAATGAGCATCAATGGAGCATCAACGATTTTTAGTCATGCGTCCTGGGTAATCACACTGCTGATAGGTTTCAGACAGTCATAAAAGAATTATTGGCTGCCTTTATAGGCAAAACAGATTGTAATACCCTCCCTGCCCCATCCTGACAATAAGTGTCAACGATTATTGGTCAGGTATCTTGGGTAATCTGGGGGGTGACAGGTTGCAAATACTCATAAACAGAGTATTGGCTGCCTGTATAGGCAAAGCAGAAAGTGAAATGCTCCCCACCCCATCTTGAAAATGAGCGTCAATGGAGTGTCAACGATTGTTGACCTTCCATCATTGTTAATCACAGTGTGATGTGGCCATTATAGTCTATATACATTGTTTTGACTGTTTTTCTACGCTAAAAGGCTCAAGAACACTTAGTGCATCCGCAAAAAGTAAATCTCCTTCATTAAATGTATTTAGTTTATGATACCCACAAACTCAAAAAAAAATGAAATCAAAGGTTTCCCTGAAATATGGCATTTCTTTACTGTTCCAGAGTGTTCGTTGAGTCATCACAATGCTGTTTCCAAGCGTCACGAGCAGTGTACCCCCGTTTGCGAATGTGGCAACAAGGACTTCCCGAACGGTTCACACATCCTTTGACAATATCACAAATCATCTCTCAGCATACTCCTAAGTCGCCCAATTGGATTTATCCTCGCAATGAAAATAGTACTTGCTCCATATGTTGAATGAAGCGTGTAGTTCTTGTTTTTAAAGACCCTCATGCCTTAATTTGACCAATGATAGTTACCATGCAGAAGTGGTTCACGATATATAATTTGTTGATACAAAATCATCAGTACCTTGCAGCTCAACTGTCTTGCAAGGGTTATGCATTATCACGATTATGATTTCACCCGTTTGAAATCAGACTTCAGTACACCATCAGTTCTATTACTTCTACTACTATTATGATATATCGACGAAACCTAAAATAAAATAGCACACAAAGGAAATCCTAAATCCAATCACTGACACCAGTTCTAACCTCCAAACAACATTGCACCCTCTATAATCGTACTTCCATCGACTAATCCCAGATTCTCAATGCTGGTCATGTTGGTGATGCTGGTGATGTCGTTGCTGTTGCTGTTGCTGTCACTGCAGGGGATGGGCTGGCTGCTGCTGGTGATGGCAGACCCACACATAGGCAGAACAGCTGAGACTCGCATCCTACCTTCAGTAGCAGCACCAAAGCTGCTGAGATGATTACAAGAATTGTCAGACTGCTCTATCAGCTCCTCCTGGACATAATCAAGGATATTCTCATCAAAGTTGCCCTGATAATTGTGAGGTTGTGCCATCGCTGGGTTCGTACTAGTTGAGTTGATCCTTCGGCCAATCATGCTGCTGATAGTGTCTATCTTTTTGGCTTGAACCTCTGGGGAGGAAGAACGAAAATCCACGTCGAGACGACAAAATACATCTATGCATGCAGTATTAATCCTGTAATTAATGTTTCTTGTATCAGACTTACGTTGGGCTCCACCTTCTGGACCAAACTCTGGTGGGATCCTGAACTCACCTGTTATCCAGACCGACAGACAATGGTGGATGGCCATCATGGTGAGGGCAATGAATGTCCGGATGATTTTATCAATCAATGATCTATCTTTCATTCCCATTTGTCGTATGCCATAGAAGTATGTCTGGTGAATAAGATCCACAATTTCAGTTGCTGCAAATTGAAACTTGTACTTCTAAATTGATTGTCAAGAGAATGATTCAACAAGAATGGAACTTTGAACGTACCTCACGAACGTTTGTGGGGCATCTAAACCTGTCCTTTGCCAATAGCCAGGCTATGATTTTCTGGATCTCTGTAGGCGACTGTGTTCAAAATCTGTAAATAGAGTCGATTCAGGTCTTGCAGTGGTATACCATTGCTGCACAGGAGCAAGTAAACTTTGCGAGAGCCTGATGCACAATGTCAGCGATGAAAACTATCATTGAGATAATTCATTTTCCATTGAAATGTAGGTATGTGGATGATCTGAGTTTCTCTGGGCTGGCTCAATCCTGGCGATTTCCTCATACCACCAACTATGAATCTGGGCGGTCCTCACCACATTCTTGGAACAGGAATTCTCAAACATCACATAATTGATAGCTATAGGCTTCACCTGTGCCATGACCATCACTGGACTGCCTGAAAGAGTTCTCTAGGCATTGTATTCTGCACTGATGATGAGGGCTGTCACGTTGTCAACAAAGGGCTCATATCGCCACAGATTTCCAGCTTTCAATACAACCAATTACTCACCGGCTTCATTTGAATCCTGTCTCTGGTGAATATATACATTAGCGGGCGGATTCCATCATTCAAATGCTTGATCAGATACCCTCTTGGATGCCAGCGGCGCAGGCTCACTTGCCTGCTACTCCTCCAATACAATATAGACCTCCCAACACTCAGGATGTAGGGGTTGAACTGATGTTTGAGTTAATTGGGTTGCCGAGACTCGTTTTCCAAGTGTTGACGTGGAGGAATCTTTTGATGGCTGGTTGCCCATTGCTTTCCTGGATGGTTGCCAAAGAGGCTTCTAATCGGATTCTGAATTGTCCTCTCAACTATTACTGTAATTGTTGGGTATCATGTTGAGATCATCATCGAGATACTCATTATGGATACACCGTCTGCTTCTCCTGGTGCTGTAAGGAAGAGGAGGAGGAGGAGGAGAAGTGTGGCGCCTTCTTCCCATGATTTAAAAAGGCGGCGAGTGATAAGTACAATCATTAAAGGAGTGACTAAAGAAAATGTGAATAAATGTAGAGTAAATGAATTAAAGCGTTGTGTAAAGGAAAGAAAGCATTGATATGATTAAAAGCATCATGGTGATGTATCTTTTTATTCTGTCGACGATTCAAGGATCTTGGCTTGTTCCGCCACCCACACTTCCAACTCCTCGGATGGACGGGAACTCGGAACTAAGAATGGTAGGTCACAAACATGAAGCAGGGTTGTAGTTTGGCTTCATTTGACAAAAATCTTTATCGCAACGAGCTAAAAAGCATTTGCGTTTCACTAGTCATTCAGGCTAACTTCTGCTGGGTAAAGATATCAAACTACCAATTAGATGGTAGCCATACAGGGAGTCCTGATGCTGCCACTATGCCTTTCCCAAAAACAACGTCTCAACGAATAATCCCAACATCTTGAACACTCAACCCAGTTTTCATGCATGAATAAGAATGATGTAATAATAAAATAACCAAAACACCAAAAAGAGACCTAAAACCTCACCAAAAAACTCCAAATTATCACTCATCCGTCCACCCTCCACAGTGCCAGAAAAATTCCCACCCACAACAGAAGTCCTTGAATAACCAACAAGCCAGTACATTCCATCTTCACAACGACTAATTTGCAGCTGGGCAGCTGCTTGTACACTTCCAATAGGCCAAAGAGCCTGCAGTGGGAGGATTAACAATGTGATCATGCTCGTGTAGCCAAGCCACATCTTCATCAGCAATTAGGCCTTGCTCGGAATCGGCAAAGAGACCAAGAGTGTTAGGGGTTCTCCCTGACAGTGACGATGGGTACTTGATCGGGGTCCAGGAAAGCACCTACCATGCCGAGACACTCAAGTAACCAGCGGTATGCCTTTTAGAGGGGGCATATTAGTCATGAGGAGCAATAGCGCGGATCAGTCATGAGCAGCTGAGATCCCACCTAAGCTCTTTTCACTCTTGAATACTATGCGGGACTTGCTTGAAGAAAGCACGTCAGTTGATAGTCAATGCAAGTAAGCGGGCTCTAATTCTCCTTCTCCGTAATGGGTTGGATAAAGGTGTGGCACACCCCGGCAATTGGAGAATTGTCTCTGCCTGAGCATGACATAACTGAGAGATTTATGACAATGGCTAAAAGCCGAGAGCGAGCGCAATTCATTGATTTGAATTGACTTGGATCGCAATGGTGTCTCATATATTAAATGAGCATACCTGTCATAGTCTACGTGGCATAGTAAAGGACTGGTATCCCAGTAAAATCTATGACCTACTACCGAACAAACTCAATGTGTGCGAGATGTCAAAGTTGAAGAAATGGTCTGATTAATGAGCGATATGATATCATGCATGAACACGATGACCAGTGGGATTCGTGGCCACCTCTACCAGGCGCAATTTAAGATGTAAGACGCACAGATACGTGGCTATCATTGAGGGATTTAATTATAGTCTGAAAAGGCTATAAAAGATCATGTTGTTCTGAAGGATAAGGGGACATCGGTCTTGATGGAGAAGAAAGAACGATACCTACCAGCGGAGAAATACCCTTATTTATTATTGCGTTTTTATGATACCTATTCCTATTACATTTATACGAAAGAATCTATTAGCTTTATGTAGCGGAAGCCCCGCACCCTGACCTGCGACTATAAAAGTACGGAGCGATACGATCTTCCGGGGAATGATTATATCCTTTGAAAGCAACAGTGATATCATAGTTTACGCCTTGGAGAAAATAATCACATTCGCCCGAAGCAATTAGAATATCTTCCTGGCCCAAAGTGTGTTGTGGATATCATCAGTTATAGGATTGCAATCCGGCCTGGTTATATATATTGATAATCTATGAGCCAGGTCGAAATTAGTATCCGTACCGAAAGACATGGTAGTTACAACCCCAGGACAGCAGAAGGGAAACGATCTGCATCGACAGGATAAAATACTCAAGTAGTGCGAGGAGTATCTCCAAGACTCTTGAAGATTACGGAAACTAGAAGCTCTGAAAGCTAAAGGGAAGACTAGGACTGGATGGATAAACCCATTAGTGTCAACAAAGTCCACTCTTAAGGTTGAGAAGAGGAAGAACGGTCCAGATTATTCCAAGACAGAGGGAATCGAGGAAGCCGAGATTTTGAGAAGGAAAAGGGCAGGAGAGTACCTGTGTTATGCATGGCCTTCGGGTTCGAAAGGAAGTCATATGGTCAAAGATTGTATACGGAAAATTAAGCTCGAGGCCGTAACAGTGCTACCATTCCAAGCTTTACGAATCGCGTTTTCCGAACAGGAATCCTCCGATAGTCTAAGTGATATTTAAAATAAGTATTAGGATCTACGGCCGTGAGCCTAGTACTTACCTTAGTATCAGTGGATACTTAGTTGAGTTACTTAGGGTATTTACCCCCGTAACAGAGAGCAAGGTTTCAGATGACTTCAAGGTATCGCTGCAGTCTGATAATCCTTTTTTGAAGTGTCCGTTCAATCTTTTGGACTCCTCTTTTCGTTGTCGGGAAGCTTCCTAGATTTGGACGCTGCGTCTCACCATCATCATCCAATTCCTCCGAGATATTGTTGATTATAATCTCGGCTGGAGGTGGGAGGATGTCATCCAGCGGAAGGTACCCAAGGCCACCATGCATAGGCGTCTGGGCACCAGCTGTGCCATCAGCTTGTTGGCCACGATAAATGACGCAAAAAAGCTTTGGGTTGCTTCAGTCCATCGCCGCCTTTATCCATCCGGCAGCAGTATTGTTTTCGAAAATTGGAGTAACATTAAGGGCATACAGACCACCATCTCCATTAGGCTCCTCCCTGCAGCCCCAAAGATCTCAGATTGTCCAGCTGGGGTCTGGCGGATCAGGGATTGCAGGATCCACGATTGACAAAATGGTCGTATCGATGATTGATGTAACTATCGGAAGTATCGATTCATCATCGCCAGGACAGTACCATGAGAATTGCTGAGTATTGTGTTCTCCCACCCTCTTCCAAGCAATGTCAGGATCCACATAGGCGATCGTAAAGCTAAATGGCTCGACAAGAATATTGGTCGAGGTGTCACAACACACCTCTATTGTTGAAGACCTGTGACCTGAGGTTTCTTCCTCATCGTCTTCTGGATCTACACATCATCAGGAAGAGCAACAAAAGCATCTGGGTGATGAAATACATACCAAAGTGCACAAGTTTCCTCTTCTTGGCCGGGTTTCTTCAAGCCTATTCTTCCTTCGGCAAAGCTCAACCTCAGTGAACTGGTCCAGTGCTGCCTTGTGTTTCTGACGATTGAGGTTAATCTTGTCTGCCATGTACCATTTCCAAAGCAGCCTTTTAGACACCAGATTACTGATTGAGTAACGCAACAATCGATTACAAGATCCCATTCCTTGGGGCCGGCACCTTGCTTGTTGATGATTCTCATGAATTGGGTAATCTCCCAGACGCGCTCGCTCGCTTTATTATCTATCTGTTGTGTTGGCAAGCCACCCTTATCTTGCCAAATCCCCATGGTTTCTGCTGCCCATTGGCTGACTCCAACACTGGCATTCTCGGCCCAGACGTGGACTTGTAGAGTCTGCATCTGGATTGTATTAGCATCTGGGATAACTGATTTCGGCAACCAGAAGCCATCACATTACATGTTAGGTTCTCAATGGTGGTCAATGATTGAGTGGTGGATATTGAATGTTTGTTACTCTAAACATGTGTCTGGAGTGTTAAATATATCGTCAATGGTGATGGGATGCGGTAGCAGAGGTGAGAAGGGTGTGTCGAAAGTTCTGGAGATTGTAAGTAAGGTGCGCAGGCAAGGCAAATATATATATGGGCTTGGAGGGTTTTCTTGATCCCACGACATGATCTTGACTCCAATTCAGCTAGGAGGCAATTTGCTTAGCATTATCTAAGTGCCCTGATTCGTCGATTGAACACTTAAGTTCATCACAAAGACAACTAAAAGCATGCTCTGCAGTCATATCTCACTTGTTTCTCCTTGCTCTAGTTCTTGTACCCTGTGATGAGGTCACTGCAGTGGTATCTAAGGAGAATACACAGTTCGTGTAAGGTACAAACTTAGCAAAAAGTGACAACCATAATTCACGCAATGGGCATAGGAGCATCTTGTGAGGGTGCAGAACAATCGCTGTGACGAGCTGAATGCAGATGCGGCATGCTGTTCAAGATGCAGGGGATGTTGAAATTCAGAGAGCAATTAAACACTTTGCAAACAGGTGAAGCAGGATGAGAGAAATCCTACGAGAGTGGGAGGACCCCATTTTGCAAAAACTAAATCACGGTGCAGCTTTTTCCGAGGACCTGGTGACTTGTAATGATAGTAGTAGCTAAAAGACCATCGAGACGCTTTTTAACGTTGTTGCGACATTTCAATTTGCTGACGCAACATGGATCTTTGTCAACAGTGTCTTTACTGCTCGAAGACGTACTTCTACATTGGCTCTTACATCACTCACATCCGTCGCGACTGCAAAGACAGAAGAGTATACCTATTAGCCGAACAACTGCCAGTCGATGGTTTTGTAATTGAGCACAATAGTATTCTACTTCCATTCGTTCATGAACCGCATTGCGACCCTTGTCTTTACCCTTTCGATGATGATTCTAGTGATGCTGAAGCCCACAGCGAGAATGCGTATAACAATCCAGAGCAACCTCCAGTTCAAACCCGAATTTATTTTACTCCACACTTGGACAACAATCTAGCCGGCAAGCCTATTAGTAACAAGTATTTCGATATCTTCAACGATACAATTGATCTATGGTCACCATTTTCTTGCGAGGAGGAGTATCGATTAGCGCACTGGTGCCTCAAGCACAACTTGAGTACAGCTGCTATCAACAAGCTTTTCAGGAACCCTACGATGGCAACCATCAGCAACTTCACTTCAACCCACACTTTATTCAAAAAGGTTGAACGAAATGTCCTGTGCGATGGGCATCAACTCTTGGAAATCCGGGAAAGTGTGTCATAATCATGTGGCCGATCCAAATAACCTTTGCGATGATGATTATACACATTTCTTGTACCGCAATTCTGTTGAATGCATTGAGTTCCTCATGCAACACCCAGCGTTCAGGGAACATATGTTGTATGCTCCAGCCAAGGGATTCAATAATGCTGAGGAACTTATCTACTCACAGGTGAAATCAAGCGACTGGTGGTGGAATGAACAGGTACATTAGTTGAATTTCGTCATAGCTACCATGATTTTGACCGCTTCAATAGCTATAGCGGCCGCTTGGAGCTATGATTGTCTCTTTATTTGGCAGTTCAGACCAGACACATCTTAGAAACTATTTAGGCGACAAGAAGGAATGGTCAGTATATTTGAGTCTCAGAAACATCGACTTAACGTTTAGATCAAAGCCTTCAAATCTGGCAAGCATCCGTGTTGCTCTTGTTCCCGATCCTCCGAAATGTCACTTTAAAAGACATGGAAAAATAACTGCCACGAAGGAACAACAAATCAACAATCAGGAGGTGTTGAGGAAGGTCTTTGAGCTGATTTTTCGTCCTTGGGACTGGCTTTTCAACACTGGAAACCATATGCTTTGGGTGAACAGTCGGATGCAGCAATGTTATCCTGTCATCAGTGCATGGATGGCTGACTACTTTGAAAACATTCACTTGCATTCAATCAAGCAGCCCCATTGCCCTGTGAGTGAAGCAACGAAATAGTTGTTTGGAGAGGGGAATTCATTGTCCTGGTTATTGAGAGACTATCGGCTATACATCCAAAAGATGATACTTGCGATTCAGGGAGATGAGACGGAGAGATGGGAATGAAGACAATATCTGGAAGATCAAGCGGTTGCAACCTCAGATGGGGTCTTCTGGAATATGAAATGCATCTCTCCGACGACTATTATCGTACACAATATTCTCGATACCGTCTATCTCGGTATGTTTAAGCATTTGATGGACTGGGTAATGTCTTTTCTTGAACAACATTCCAGGATTGACAAATTCAACAAGTGCTGGGTGATAATGCCTCCATATCCTGGCTTCGCTCGATTCAACATGCGATATAGCCAGCTGACGCAATGGAGTGGTACGGAGATGAAAGCACTCTGTCACAATTTGAAGAAGTACGAAGGTACTTGGGAATTATGCTGGAAATCTAGGGATGGTGTGGAAGGAATTGTGTTACAGAAAGGCAGAGACATTGGGAGATGCAGAGGGTGCGGTAAGATGGTGGCGGTATAATTTGATATGATAAGGAAGTGGTCAGACGTGTTGCGATGTCGGGTGATGTGGCGTGGTTGTATTGATAAGGAGTTATGTTGGTGCTGTGTAAGATCATGGGATGAGATTCGGATGGTACATCGGAGCATGAGGAATGGTTCGAGAGTGATGGACGAATTGTATATATAGAGAGTGTTGTTGGTGTTGGAGGATTTCCTTTTCTTCTCTCTTTACTCGTTCTCTTGTATAGCAAAGCAAGTTACAACTTCAAAACAGCCTTGACTCTCACCTTCTCTTGATTCCGTTGAAACGAACATCGAGCCTCTTGTTTTGTTTTCTGATATCACATTATTGTCACCAATATTACCTATGGCTGATCTCGCCCATTACACACTCGGGCGTGTGATTGTTCCAGTTTTCGCGGTGACTCTTTTAAACCCTTCGGTGAGCCAAAGGATTCCCTTCACAGAAGCCCTGTTGTGCGTCAAGAACTTTGTCTATTTTCACCTTATGGCACAGTACTGGTACCATACTGAGGCCACGATCCACTACATCGAGAATTATCTGGAGGAGTTTCATCCTCACAAGGATGTTTTCAGTCGATTCTGCTCCAGTAAATCTACAAAGCAGGTCTCGGAAGCCTTGAAAAACCAGCTTACTTTGGACAAACAGGAGGAATGAGAGAGTGTCACTGCTTGGAACGATCTGTCTGTGGCTGCAAAGCGTCGTCACATTGATGAAGATAAAACGCAGATTGAGTCCGAAATTGCACAACATCTTGTCGACGAATCGGATTTTAACTTTGTGAAGATGCATCTGCTGATCCACTTCTCTGACCATATCCGCCAGCTTGGCAACCTCTCAAATGTAAGCACTGCACTCCCAGAAAAAGCGATGATGGATCATAAACAAGCGTACAGACAATCAAATCGTCTTGAGGCTGCCTTTCAAATTTTGCAAATGAAAACCCGAAAGGAGGTGTTTCAGTATCGAGGGCTAAATTCAAACACTGCAAAACAACTTCACGAGGATAGTATGCCTCTAACCAAAGTGCCTATTGAGCGAATGATGCAAAACCCGCAACCAGAAATCAAGACCGTTGATAGCTTGGCCAAGTGGTGTGCAATTCCACAAGGGGAGCTACAGAATTACATTCCTTGGTATTTCAAGAGATTTGCCGACTTCGCAGACTACATCAATCACGATCAGTATTTCAGTTGTCTCAATCATGCAAAATTCATTCAGTACAATACAGTATCAATTCCAGTGACGTCTTTTCAATGTGACGAGCAAGCAGTTCATATGGTTCGTTGCACTGGGTCCACTAGGTGGAGAAAGCATAAGCCCCCAAGAAATGATACAGTGCTTCTCTGGATGGGGATGAGTTCCGATAGCCACTTCCAGTCAACTGCGGGAGGAATTCCTGTATGGTTGAAGTGCCTTTCGTCATCGAGGATGCTGAATCGAGTGTTAAATTGCTTGTTGCCTTGGTTCAGACGTTTGCAATGGAGCCGATATGTCACACTGCAGGTATGGTGATTGTCAAGGAGAGGCATTAACCTCCGATGCAACCCTGGCACGATGGAAACTACCATCGTAAGCCTCTTTTCGGCATTGGAACCACTTATATCATCCCTATAAGTGAGATCGAAGGAGTTGTACACCTCGTTCCCCTGACACTGCAGCCAGATAGCTCATGGTGGTACATGAGCAACACGATTGACTTGAATGCTGTCAATTTGTTTTACATGTAGATTATTCGACTTGATGCTTGAAGTAATCATTGCAGCGATATCTACAAATCTGATGAGCGTTTACTCTGGGTGTCTGAATTATTATAATGGGAGTTGTGCAAGCTTGTGTATAATCGATGACTCAAGGGATGAAATAGTTAAGAATATTATTGAAATCAATGGAACAGTTCAAAAAACCATCGAAACAATTAAAATCTAGAGGACCAACATGAATGAAACAAGTGCAGTAAATTAGCTCAAATGACTAAACACGTATTTGAGATGTTGTGACGACGCAATCACATCATTGAACACTTCGAAGTATGGTGGAAGATTGCTATTTAGTCACTCAGATTATTTGTGGAGAATGTGGAGAAGGATCAGTGCGTGGGGTCCATTTTTGGAAACCAATTTCACTTTTTGCTGATGTAGTAGCTCCATGAATAAAATAAGTTGTTACTGTCCTGGAGGATGTGGTGCGAATATCCCGTACATATCTACCTATAAAGACCGCCATTTCCTTGGTTATGGATGCTTGTGATCGAGCACCACTCATAGTACCGAAGATGCAGGACCAAAAATCCTTGACGCCTTGTTGACGTACATTTTCAGGATGTTGTAGGGCACGTGAGTCTGTTCGTGTTGATCATTGAGGCGGCCAATAGGTCGAAAACAATCTGTGACGTACGAATGTCGATGTATTCCAAATCACAGTTGCATAGCTGAATGTGATCATAAATGTGGAACCCGAAACGCAGAACCGGAGATTGAAACCGATGGGTCCAGCCAAACCTGGCGAAACCCCCGGGCTGACGTGTACGGGTCTGAGTTTGGCCTGCCAGGAGTCTGCGGGTCAGGTTTTTGAATGGGTTTGGAAACGAACCGACCTATTTTTCCAATGTAAATCCGGAATGCTGGCGAGTTACCCGGACCCGTTGCTAATAGTACGCAGAGATGAATTAGAACATCTCAGAAATCCCCCCTTTGGATGGCTATTCCTTGCACAAATCGATGATTACTGGGGAGATGAAGTTAGTCGACTGTTGCTCAGATATTATCAGAATGTACTCCTTGAGAGTGTATTTATTAAACCTGCAAATGAGCTGTTGTACTACTGTCAACCATTTCACTGCCCAACATCTGTTGAGCGTCTGGGACTTAATTGTAATGTAGAATATGCTGATGCCAACCAAGGGATCATACCTGCATTACATAACTTCTGTGTCCGATATACGGAAAGTGACCTCGATAACACCTTCCAAGGCCTAGTTCCTTCTTTTTCTGTATCATACTTTAGCTGGACTTTGCGAAATCAGATCCTCCAATCTCAGAAGCCCCTGCCTGCCGGAAATACAATATTAACCTTTTCTAAAAGGTGCAACAAGACTCAACAATGGATATTGCATCCTCGAGTTCAAGAATATGCATTGATGATTCCAACAATGTACAAAGATCTGTATGGTTGAGTTGATTGTGTTGACGGATTCATCTGGGTTGTCAAACAGACTAATAAGATGCATATTGTACCTATTGGAGCAATTGTTGGACCGGCACATTTGGTGTTCAAGAGAATGCTGCATCAGATAGGTTCAATAGTGTAAGGCTTGTGAATAATCATGTTGATTCCAATATCTACTGGACTGTGTATTAAAGTTACAATGCCTGAATCAAGGTGTGCAGGAGGAAGATAATTAATTGAATTGTACTATTTGATACAAATATTATAATAATCACTCCTGGAGGGTACAGCTCCAGGGTTAAGATGCATCAGAATAGTCTTGGAGACATGGCCAATACTCCCAATAGCTCTGAGATTTGCACATTCTAATAGTTCGATTTTGTAGCATTTGGAAGACAACCATACATTCTTCAGGATATTCTTGTATTCTGGTCCACAACTTTCAGAACATTGAGATGCACTTGTGACGTAGTTGTCCAACACCTGAGAGCGCATGGCTTTGCACTAAGCCTATCTGGGAGCATCAGGGAGTGTCTGGAAGGATCAGTGTGGCAGTTCTGAGTTGCTGCGTTGTTCAGTTGTGACTTCCAAACAATTTTACATTGTGCTGATAAACCATATACTGAGGACTGCATCATTCGAAGATCAACTGTCTCCTGCTCCCAGCCAGTCTCTTATCTTTCTTCTCTTATTTCTCAGTAGACCTTGGTGTACTCAACTCCCTACATTTCCATGATACAAGTTAACCAATGGATAGACTCTCAGCTGAGGTTGTGCCTCCCTCCTGGTTACCACCTCTAGATTGGTTACCTCCAAGTACTCCTCCAATTTCAATCGATCATGGCCTCCCAGTCAATCTCCATAATCGCTCAATCATGGTGTTCAAGTTCCCACAATTATGGCCTCCAAGGACATCTCCAACGTCACCCTATCATGGCTTCCAAGTTTGCATTATCATGTCCTCTAAGTATATCTCCAAACTGGCTCGATTACTGCCTCCAAGTGCATCTTTGAATTACTTGATCTCAGGTCTCAAAATGCATCACCAAACTCGCTTGATTACAGCCTTCAAGTGCATTACCAAGCTTGCTCCATTACAGCCTCCAAGTTTATCTCTGAGATCACTCAATCTCTGCCTCCAAGGGCATCTCTTGGTTCAACTCGATCTTGGCCTCCAAGTGTATCTCCAAACTCACTTGGTCACAGTGACCAAGTACATCTTCCAGTTTCCATGTTTATGGCCTCCAAGTATATCTTTAAGTTCTCTCAATTGGCATTTCCAGATACTCCACTGAGTACATTCCAGTACTATCTGCAGCCAGATAGACTGCCTGTATATATATAGAGAGACTTAGATAGATGATAAATGCCATATTATGATGTAGCAAATGTTGTGACATTAATAAAGACAAATCTGATACATGAAATACCTTGTGGTTACAGAACTCTAAGAAGTTTATAGAGAATATGCTGAAAACTTGTTCAGACTGTATCTTCATGAAAAGTAAGGACACTTCATTATAAGTAACATCAAATAAACCACAAGAATGAGTATATCAAGTCTATAAGTGGTGGAAGCACAGATAGATTGTTGTTCCAGAATTTAGGTTGCTCTTAGCAGTGTAGTTGACTTCTTTTCCAGGCTTTATATGATATCATGCGGTAATCAAGCATCACATCACGTGCTGTACTACATAGTACTCATCCATCATATACTTCATCACGCCAAACGTACTTGAGGCCATCGGATTGCAAAGTTATAGGACACGTAATAGGGTTAGCACTTATCACGTGCCCCATAATTTTGCGATCCGACGAGTACTAGGCTTCATTTTCACTTCTACCCAATTCCTTTTACTTTCCATACACCACCACTGAACATGATATAATATTGAATAATTGGATCGGTGGATTGAAGTGTAACTGTGCTGCACTAGTGCCTACCTTCGCCAACAAGCCATGAGAGCTCGTGATCGATATTAATGGTTCTCATGGTAGTGATAAACACTAGGGTCAAACTTTAGGACGCATTCTATTAACGTTATTAAGTGCAGTCTGTATGCAATCCAGACCGTTTGTATCGCCATTGTTATGTCATATTTGTCGATAGAAAGGCGGAGCTCTTATCGAGTGAGACTACCCAAGTGCATCGATGGAAGCACCTAGAAGAGAGTTTTGACATCCGATTTTAATGGGATGCTAATAAACTCCGCGTGCCCCATAGATACACCTGCCCAGCTACTAGAAAAAACTTTAGGGGATTATGGGTGCCCACTAAGCCGAGCAATTTGTGCTGATTCCAAGTAGGAAGGTGACCTAGCCGGTGAATGCAGCTTAACCGGCGGCTTTTTGCGTTCGACGAAGCTTTTAACACTTGGTAGTTTTGGTGGGGACCGTTAGTTCTTGGGTGGATGGCTATGCATGTAAATTGTGCCTGGAGATAAAATGTGTTCACTATCGAGTAAGAATTTGTATAGTTTGTGTATGCTGCACGTTTTGGACGTAGTCGTTTTAAAAGACCGCCAACAGCGTCTTCTACCAGCTTCAATCCCCATGCCGCCCTACAGTGAACTTAATATTGATGATATTCGGTTGTCTATTTTTGTATAATCATACGACCGGTGCTCTTTCTAGGCAAAATAACAGCAGATACCAAGCGAGATGTCAGTGCTGACCGGCTCGGGGTGTGTCAGCTCTGGGTGCATCATCCACATGTTGTCCAGGCCCATACGGCCACCTGGTTTAACGCGGTAATCCCTCGCTGTCGTCATTTAAGGTGGTATGCTGACTTGGGGTTTGCATGCCAGACCTGATGAGATGTCTGTTCAGATGGTCATCAAGGATCGTCGGCCCGTTTTAGCTAGTTGCAAACCTCCATTGCCGTCGTGCCATTGAGCCGAACCAATCTGTGGTCTCGGCCGGGTTTATATCCAAACTACGCCAAATAGCCGCACATGGGAGAACTTTAAGGCGACGGCATCAGACAAGTGCACATTCTAGGGCCAAGAGCGAAGGAAACTAGAGTGCAGTATCACTAGAATGATTCCGCCTTTTTTGCGATTCGTGTAGCTTGCATGGCCGATTCCAACGGCGTTTTTCACTCACCTCGAAACCTCGAAGTGGCACAGAAATACAGCAAAAACTTAGACAAATAGAAACAACCTAGTCTGTCACTTATGTATCATGTACGTACTAAACATGAATCCATCCACAGCAGCATGACATATCTTGTCGAATCTCGAACCTCCTAGTATTGACCACAACGGCTAAGTAAATCCCCGTGGTGCTTCAAAGTCCCGGACCTTCCCGTTCGGTAAAGGAACCGCCGCAGGGGCAGTCAACCCCAGGAAGGGAGATACACACTAGGAGCGATACCATGAAACACGAATCCAATATCCATTGTGAATATCCAGGAAGAGCCAAGTAGAATAGACAAACCTCAGCTGGAAAAAGTGACATTCCTTACTGAACCACTCGATATCACTCGATATATGGCGCTGATAAGTTAACCAGTCAGATCACGCGATTGCTATGAGCCATATTTCGTCTGCCCCTTGTTGACGGGCGGAATTCAGGGTCACAATCCCGCACAAACTGCTCGCCAACGAAAAAAGCTCCTTGGAGACCCACACCCTGGCCGTAGTATATATTATAAATAATATTGAGTAGATCCGGGTAGAGACGAAAATCCATCCTTCTATGTTTTTCAAGTGATCTACATATTTACATTGTATGAGATAGTCTTCATACTGCCTTTCAAATCTCTCAATTCATTGTTCCTTGCTGTAAACTTAACAAAAAGACATCTTTTTTGTCTCTCAGACTGTTTATCTGCCAACCGTACCTACAAAACATAAACAATCAACGGATAAGATTTCAAATACTCTGGTCCTCCTTCACCCATTTCATCATATCAGTTGTTACTTGCCATCAGTGAGATGAATGTAAGTTCTCTTCCCAGAAATTTTGGTTGTATATTGAATATGAGACGCAGACTCGAGTAACCACCATATTACACATATCAAATCTTCACTGCCCATCATGCGGCAGAAGGATTTCGGAAATACTATGGATCCTTTCGCCGGGTCCATTGAGTGTATCAGTATCAGTACCGAACCAGATTGTCACAGTCAGTCACAGTCCCAACTTACGGCCGATGGAAATTGTACGGGCGTTATTGGAGGCAGAGTATGAGGTGGATAACCTAGCTGTGGTGGATGGAACGCAACGCGTGGACCCCGACAGTATATTTAACGCAGGAGAGATCATCACAACGTTCACGGAGACAAGAGGATTGTTGGATGATGCAAGGAGGCTGGTGCAGAACTTTGTAAGGAACAGTTTGAGAGGGAGTGCGCGCCGCCATCTGGACAACTGCGAGAAATGCCAGAGTGAGAACGCGGAGAAACCGGCAAACCCCAATTTCGATAGCCGGTTTGCGGAGATGGAACCCCCATTCCCTACTTTCAGCGAAGTACAAACCGAAGAGACCAAGAATGATGGATTTCCAGCCTGGGAGAATACCTACGAACTTCTCATATCTATTGGAGGCATGACGTGCAGTGTTTGCACTGGAAAGGTGAAAGAAACGATTGAAGGGTTGGGCCCATGGATCAGAAACGTCAGTATAAACCTCATGAGCAATAGCGGATTGGTGACCTTCCAGACTTCGGGTGATGGAAAAGTGGAAATGCAGCAGATAATAGACGAGATTGAAAGTATAGGATATGAAGTTGCATTAGACCGACTTACGAATCTGGGAACCCAGAGTATTGGTGAAGAATCCAGCGGCCGGAGAAGTATTGCACTGAAAGTGAAGGGTATCACTAGTGAAGATTGCACCCAAAAGATCAAACATGCTTTTGAAACCACCTTCCTCGGCGCTCTAGAAATCGAAACTGAGCCAACAGTGCGTTCTCCAATGCTACGCCTCACTTACACACCTAAGCCACCAGATATTACGATTCGAAGAATCATCGACGTCATAACAAGTATCAATCCTACCTTCGAGGTCTCCGTTTTCCACCCACCAACCATCGAACAGCGTTCGCAGGAAATTCAACGGAACGAACGAAACGCCTACTTTCGACGCCTAGCAGTTTGCGTAGTTTGTGCCATTCCGACTTTCCTCATTGGTGTTGTCTGGATGTCTCTGGTACCCGCTACAGATCACGTACGGAAGTACCTCGAGGCACCAACGTGGATTGGAAATGTCACAGGGTTTGAGTGGGCCTTATTGGTAATCTCTACACCCGTCATGTTCTACGCTGCCAATCCGTTTCATATAAGAGCTATTCGGGAAATTACGTCGCTGTGGCGCAGAGGTAGTCCCGTGCCGGTGCTGAGACGATTCTATCGCTTTGGATCAATGAATCTACTCATATCGCTTGGAGTGTCAATATCGTACTTCTCGAGCGTTGCGATGTTAGTTTTGGCAGCAAACAGGCGTCCTTATCATGGAAATATGAAGAAAGGTCATATGACAACTTACTTCGACTCTACAGTATTTTTGACATTGTTTCTGTTGATGGGTGAGTCGAATTAATGCAATTCTGAATTCGTCAGATGTTGAGCGCTGAGTGCTAATACTAACGACAGGTCGCTTTCTCGAAGCGTACACCAAAGCAAAAACTGCGAATGGAGTTAGTCTGCTCGCCGGATTACGTCCAAAGGAAGCGGTATTGTTAGAGCCAATACTAAATGACACAACACAAGCAGAGATCGAGGCATCGTCCCCGATACCAGAGATCTCCAAGATCAGCCCAGAGTACTCCGACAATCGACCCGTCACATCCCGCCGAATTCCGGTTGACCTCCTCGAGGTTGGAGATATTGTCACCATTGCACAAGGCTCTTCTCCACCATCGGATGCAACTGTTACTTCCGGAGTTTCATCTTTCAATGAGTCTTCATTAACTGGTGAATCAAAACCCAACCCTAAATGCGTGGGGGACGAAGTATTCGCTGGGACTATCAACGTCGGGCAAGTCATCAACGCTCGGATTAAAAAGCTCACTGGTGAATCCATGATCGACCAGATAGTTAACGTCGTTCGGGAAGGGCAGAACCGACATGCACCAATTGAGAGAATCGCAGATCGGGTTACCGCCTTTTTCGTTCCGGCGATTTGCTTCCTTGCAAGCAGCACCTGGATTGTCTGGCTCGCGCTCGGAGTCTCCGGCTTCCTGCCCGTGGACTATCTGAACATCAATGAGGGAGGTTGGTACTTGTGGTCACTTAGTTTCGCAATCGCCGTATTTGTAGTAGCGTGTCCTTGCGGAATCGGCCTAGCTGCTCCTTGTGCAATTTATGTCGGCACCGGTCTTGCTACAAGCTACGCAATTCTGGCCAGAGGTGGAGGCGAAGCATTCCAGGAAGCATCAAGACTGGACTGCGTTATATTCGACAAAACCGGGACCCTTACGAAAGGCGTGGAGCCAATAATTACAGATGAAAAGATTATTTCGGGGGGAGAGTCTGCGCTCAGGGTTACATACCTTGTAGCTAGGCTTATTGAGGAAGGTTCTTCACATCCTTTGGCAAGGGCAATTGTAAGCTTTTGTAACGGGAAATCAATAGCCGCTGGAAGGTGTGTCAGCACAATGGAAATAGCTGGAAAGGGATCTAAGGGATCGATTGAGATTGAGGGGATTGTTTATGACGCGATCATCGGCAATGAAAGATTTATGGATGAGCACAGCGTGGTAATGATCGAGATGGATGTAGAGCTTCTACGCTCCTGGAAACAGCAAGGAAAAAGCATTATCCTTCTAGCCATTAAATCGGATGCCTCCTCCACATTTGGCCCTACCTTCACTCTTGCCGCAATGTTCGCTACCATAGATCCTATCCGCGAAGAAGCGCCGTCTGTCATTAGCGGGCTCCAAGGGAATGGCATGGAAATTTGGATGATCACCGGTGACAATCCTATTACCGCATCTGCGGTCGCGAGGCAGGTCGGGATACCCGAAAACCGAGTGATTGCTGGACTTCTCCCAACGGAAAAGGCATAATCCGCTCCCTCAACCTGTATGTGTCGACGATCATTGCTAACTAGTTCTCATCCAGGCCGACAAAGTTCGGGAACTCCAGTTTCTGGAAACGCCTCGCACCAAGCTAACCTTCCCCTGGCATCGCACATCGAAAACTAAGCAACGTGCAATAGTAGCAATGGTGGGCGATGGAATCAACGATGCGCCAGCAATATCAATGGCAGATGTAGGAATTGCCATCGGCTCGGGGTCTGAAATCGCAATGCAGACCTCGAAGTTCATCTTAGTCTCTTCTGATCTCAGGAGCCTCATCACCTTGACAGAACTTTCAAAGGCGGTCGTGCGCCGCGTCAAATTCAATTTCGTGTGGGCGTGCGTCTTCAATGTCGTCGCCATCCCAATAGCAGCTGGAGTAGCGGTTCCTTTGACAACGCAGAGGGTTAGGTTGGAACCCATATGGGCAGCACTGGCCATGGCTTTATCGTATGTTTATAGAGGCAGGAGGTGATAGGAAACGCTGACAATTTTGGCATAGCTCGGTATCGGTAATTGGCAGCTCATTATTGCTGAAGTCAAATATCTGGGGTGTCGGGTTCCGCCCTCACCACAAGGGTTGATCATGTTCTATCTGTCGGACTAGTTATGCACAGTATGAGGCGTTCGGTGTTCATAATTTATTTCATGTTTCAATTTGTGAATAAGAGAAAGGGGTTGATTGTGAGTACTCTACAGTACATTGGAGTTTGGAATGGGCTTAAGGTACAAAAAGTTAAAAGTTTGTGTTCGAATCCATTTGACCGTTTTCACGGACAGAAAACAATTGGTTGGAAAGCTGCAAGGTGCATCTGTGCGCTCTAAGCGCTGATCCGAGCAATCTGCTTGGCTATGTTTTGTCCGTGAATCGCAGACGGTCAACGGGATGGGATCGTCGAGCAACTTGGAATCCATGAAATACTGCGAATCAGACCTGTGAATGACACGTTACGCACTTCCACAATGCTTGCTATACACTGCCCATGCACTTTGCGGATAGCAACCACGGCGACACCAAAGACACGTTCCATTCATTGCCGGCTCCCAATTATCAACAACACCACAACTATGCCACCACGCCATGCCTGTGCCTCCGCCCAGGATGACCAAGTCAAGGTTCTTCTGGAACTTGGTGTTGTGGCAAAAAATATTAGACCTTTGATAAAACCCCCTATTAATTACCGGACTGTTGCCAAAATGAAGAAGAACTTTGCGGACTTCAGAGCTACGAAAGCACCACAACCTCTTACAATCTAGCGAACACCTAAAATAAGACCTGATATGGTAGAGGTAAAGTTTTCACACGTTTTTTTGCATAGTAGAGTCCATTTGTAGGTAGATAGGAGGAAAATCAATCTGTTAGCAACATCAAAATATAAACCTGTCTGATTTGACAGCAGCACAAAGTCTGGGAAGGTTGGTAGAGTTGACAGGCTTGCAGTAGTGTATAATGCTAGCACAGTGGTTATGTTAATAGGATTAACAACATGATATCAACTTGTTGGTAGTAGAGTATGAGCAAAAACAAGTTTTGATTGAATAAGCCTAGTAACCTTTGTGTGCACAGGTATTCTGAAACACATAATAAACTTTACTGAGAATATATCCATCTATATGATTATTACAACATTATGATAAATCATTCACAATATACTTTCAAACAGTCTGACAGAGAGTAAAACTTTCTGTAAATACTTTATATAGCTTTCCTAATTGCAACTTTGAAGCCAAATACTATTTTCTCAAATGGCCTTTTGATTTCTTTGGAGTTAAAATACCATTATTATCAATGAATGATTGTAATAATTACAGTCAATATTGATCTATCACAATTAAATTTCTTTTATACAAGTTTTACCATGTCTTGACAATTTCATACGTATAGTATAATGTACAGATTGGCAAAAGTGCAAATCGACTATAGACTGCGCAACGCACACACGCGCACATACACAGCTCATTGCAAGCTTCCCGTGGACCCCTGCGTGAGGCACACCCTATAGTTATCTATAGTCTATTCATAGAGATGTACGCATGGGCCTATGGAACTATATACAGCTGGCGGCCGGAGATGGACCTATACCAGTCTTCAGCAGTCTTCACTGCTATACCAGTACTGTACACCATCGCGGAGAGTCTGCTTGAGAGCCTGCTTGAAAGCCTCTTTGAAAGCCTGCTTGAGAGCCTGCTTGAGAGAGCCTCACATCGGGAGGAGTAGAGTTTCCACAGGACGCTTTTGGCCGATGGAAAACTCTGAGTTTGTGGAAGGTTTGGCTAATTGAAGGCTCTAAGTCTGAGGAAGCTTTGATGCTAACGTTGACGTAGCCAACCTACTTGTGTAAGTGCTTCTGGTACTATAATCACCATCACTGACACTATCACCATTGCCATCATCACCATTGCCATCATCATCATCGCCATCATCACCATCACCATCATAACCATCAGCCCCAGCCCAAATGCACACACATACGCCCACAATCTGTAGGAAGCAAGTGTTACTGGGGTGAATACCCTAAGTAACTCAACTAAGTATCCGCTGATACTAAGGTAAGTACTAGGCTCACGGCCGTGGATCCTAATCCTTATTCTAGATATCACTTAGACTATCGGAGGATTCCTGTTCAGATGACTCGATTCATCAAGCTTTGAATCATAGCGCTGTTTCGGCCTCGAGCTTAATTTTCCGTATACAACCTTTGACCTTATGACTTCCTTTCGAACCCGAAGGCCAAGCACAACACAGGCACTCTCCTGCCCTTTTCTTTCTCAAAATCTTGGCTTCTTCGATTCCCTCTGTCTTAGAACAATCTGGACCGTTCTTCCTCTGCTTAACCTTAAGAGTGGACTTTGTTGATGCTAATGGGTTTATCCGTCCAGTCCTAGTCTTCCCTTTAGCTTTCAGAGCTTCTAGTTTCTGTAATCTTCAAGAGTCTTGGAGATACTCCTCGTACTCCTTAAGTATTTTATCCTGTCGACGCAGATCGTTTCCCTTCTGATGTCCTGGGGTTGTAACTGCCACATCTTTCGGTACGGATACTAATTCGGACTTGGCTCGTAGATTATCAATATATATAACCAGGCTGGATTGCAATCCTATAACTGATGATATCCTTCACATGTTTTGGGCCAGGAAGATATTCTGATTGCTTCGGGCGAATGCAATTATTTTCTCCAAGGCGTAAACTATGATATCGCTGTCGCTTTCATAGGATATAGTCATTCCCCGGAAGATCGTATCGCTCCGTACTTTTATAGTCGCAGGTCAGAGTGCGGGGCTTCCGCTACATAAAGCCAATAGATTCTTTCGTATAAATGTAATAGAAATAGGTATCATCAAAACGCAATAATAAATAAGGGTATTTCTCCGCTGGTAGGTATCGTTCTTTCTTCTCCGTCAAGAGCGATGTCCCCTTATCCTTCCGAACAACATGATCTTTTATAGCCTTTTCAGACTATGATTAAATGCCTCAATGATAGCCACGTATCTGTGCGTCTTACATTTTAAATTGCGCCTGGTGGAGGTGGCCACGAATCCCACTGGTCATCGTGTTCATGCATGATATCATATCGCTCATTAATCAGACCATTTCTTCAACTTTGACATCTCTGTAAGTGCGCGTACGCCAGCCTCCAGCTGCGTACCGATATAGACGGCAATTGGGTGGATACGGTTGCAAACGTGGACTTGAGTGATAGGTTATGTAAAAGTGTAAGGTAAGATTATCGCTAGAGATCTAAGTCTCGTAGCGAGCTGACTATATAGAATGGCCATTACCCGGCCCTGGACATGTCACGTGCCACTCGCGGCAACCCTAACCGCCTGCCATTACATCATCCCCTTTTTTAAGAGCAGACCCCCTGGGCTGCAGCCACCCGTACAAGGTATGGAAAGGAAACAATTAAACAAATGTTCTGCGTACGTACTCGTACGATCTAATAAGTCCCGCTACCGATCGGTACCGCACAGGGCGACCTTTCGGCGAATCCGGCGCACGGGGAAACTCCACCTCCAGTGGCAGGTGGTAAAACCCGTGCCGACGCCGTTTGTACCGGGCCGAGATACAAGAAGAGAAGAAGAGAAGAGATAAACAAGAAACATCCAAAAGTGATCCCGTCTCCGTATCTCGACTTCCTAACCCATGCTCCAACGACCATCATTTCCGTACCTCGTATCTTGGCGTAGGTCTTTGGCCGAATAGTCAGGGTAGAGCTTCCGCTGATGACTTGGCTTCGATGGGAGCTTCCCCTGCCGGCATCGTTCGTAGCCTATGGTGATCATCGATCATCGATCGTATACGTCAATTGCGTGTAGTCTCATTTGTAGACACCTAACACGTAAGTTTCTCTAAAATGGTTATACTTACCAAGTTCAAGCGTGCTGGCGCTGTCTGAGCTCTGTGCAGTGCTTCCGCATGCTCTGGAGAATATATCTTGCAGCGGTGGTCATCAGTACTCGGTATTGACTCGTCGTTCGAAGTCCGCTTCGGTGACCATCTGGTCGACTTCATGGTTGCGCTTTCGATAGGTGGCTTCAGTAGAATGTTGGTCGACTTGGCAGACTTGCCGGTCAACTTCTCGGTTGACTTCTTGGTGCGTGTCTGGGTAGGCTGCCTCCCGGTGGGCTTGTGGCTTGTCGTTAGGACTTAGCTAGTCTGACACGGCTTTCTCCCTCTTTTGAAAATTTGTTGCTCCCTCGACAACTTCTCCATCTTATTGATTATTGATTGCCATCACGGCTCGGTAGCAGTGTAATCGTGATTCGGGATTGTAATCGTAAAATATAGATCTCGTCTTGACTTTGGGCAATGATGTGATCTTCCGCTCCTGGCATCTTAACTGTGATTTGCATATAGCACTTGCGGTGACCACTTGGGGTGGCAAAATTGACGCCAATTGCATCGGGCGTTAACAGTATATCATTGGTGATATCTATCACATAAGCTTCTCTGATATGGACATACTTACTAGGTGTAATTCGGCGCGCTCTCGCTCTTGGAAGCCGCGTTGTACTGAATCTCGCAGCATCTTGACTCCGTAATAATCATATAGACCGCTTCTCGGTAGTGACCTGTCGGAAGAAAACTTTGGTGACTCTACGGTCGACTTCTCGGTCGACAACTTTCCGCTGATATCAAGTGGGTTTATCATCTTCTGGATGCTAGGTGCGTATGTTGATTCTTCTGGTACGCTTGTCCCCGCTCTCCGGGTGCCGCTGGACTTCTCTGTCGTTAAGTGCACTCTGGTCCTTCATTCCGGCACCTCCGGTAGGGTCATTCCTCTCTTTAAAGGTCGTTGCTCTGCCAACGACTTATCTCATCCAATTGTTGTTGTAGCTGGTGCGTTCGTCAACCCGAACGGCATGACTCGGGACTCGAAATGTCCGTACCGGGTGCGAAACGTGGTTTTGTACTCGTCGCCTTCCTTGATTCGGATGAGGTGATAGGCATTACTGAGGTCCTGTCGAGTATCTCCGGGATCAGTGGGAGATGGCTTTATTGACGGCTCGGTAGTCCACACACAGCCGTAGTCGGCCGTCGTTCTTCTTCGCAAATAAGATCGGCACTGGAGCAGGCGCTGATCGTCGACTTCTCTATCTTTCCCAGCTCTTGGTCTCACACGCTCTTTCTGAGATATCGTAGATCCACGCAATTTGTGTGGTTCCTCACGGCCGGCTGCCCTGTCATTTCCTCTCGCCCTCTTCCAACGCTCCTCGAGCCAGAACCGCTCTTCCTCACGAATTCCCTTTGGATGCCTAGAAAGGTGCGGTGCGAGAGTTGCCATATCTTTTGCTGCATACGTCCACATAGTCCTTGTATCTCAATGTGAAGTCTTTCGGCAGTACTATCTGTCGCTGTGAGATCACGGTGATCATCTCTTGGTAGTTATCTTGACTGTCTCTCGTGATGCCATTCGGTAGGCTATTCAGTACGTCCGGTGTTCATATCACAGTCGTTCGGTATCTCATCCAGAACTTCTTCGATAGCCATATTGCAGTCATTCGGAATCTCATTCGGAACTGCTTCAGTATCCGTATTTGCACTCTTTCGGCATGGATCAGGCTCGTTTGGCTTATCTTCTTTTCTCCGGCGTATTTGCAGGTTATTGGACGTCCGTCGTATGCTAGGTGAGCTTATCGTCTCAGATGGCGGGGTGCGCTCACTGGCTCTCCTCCGGGTGTGCTTGTTGATTTATCTGTAGATGTGTTGCTATCACTTGACTCAGTGCACTTATCGTGGTTCGCGCTGGTAGCCTTCTCAATTGATGAATGAATCTCATGGTGCTTCGTTCCTGCACTTTTAGTACGGTAATTGTTTGCGGTATAGGTTGCGATTCCAGTACAGTCATCCCTCTCTTGTAAAAGGACGTTGCCCCGCTGACGACTAATCTCATCAAACGGCTTCATTCGTTGTCATATCGACTGGTATATCCTCCTTCCGGTGGTGATTGCCATCATACTTCTGTAGCTCAGTAACTTGGGATCTCCGAATCAGTGTTGGGATCGTATTCGGCATTCGGCTTTGTAGTTAGGTATCTGCACATAGTGCTCGGGAGTGTACTCGGTGGAGTTATAGCGCCGGTACATCACGTATCTGTGTCTCTGTATACCTTCTGCACTCAATTGCTAGTCTTTGTAACTTGTTATCTAACGAAAGGGGTCTCGAGAAGGGTAGAACTCCACATAACCTCGTGTATCGCCCGAGGCAGTAGATCGTATTCCAATTCTGTGGCCTCCGCCATAGCTCTTAGTAGCTCTATAAAGATCGCCTTCTGCATGACCAATATCATCGGTGGCATGCATGTATATGCCAAAGTCTCTGTGCTGCGGTGCCTTTGCAAAGCCTCTGCAAAGCCTCAGGCCTGTCTCACTGCCAAGATTCTGTCTCTGATTGTAAGGCCTCCAGTAGCACTATCGGTGCCATCGCATTTTCTAGCTCTATCTAGTCGTATTAGCCCAATTGGTAACGCAAAACAGGATGGAAGCGGTGAAGGGTAAATCCAGAAGTAGCGATATAAACGTATGGTCACAGTGGAGCCGTACGCAGATGGCTTGCTCCCTTCGTGTCTCGGCGAGCCAGTAGCAGTCATACAAGGATCCCATAAGTGGACGCTCTTCTGCCGCAACTACTGCCGCTGCTCCTGCTCGCTCGTCCGGCGTACGAGGGTATTCACCTCTGTGAGACCGCTCTCCCGTAGCCCTCAGCAACCCTAGTGCAAACTCCCAGTCAAAGGGCGAGTGCCATGATGCCCAGCCTGCAGGATAGGTCACCATATATGCGGTGCTCCCGGTATAGTACCTCGGAAACTCTTCAGTCCTCACTGCGTTATGCTCCAACTGCAGAGTACGAATGGGATCTGCTTTCAGAACTTTTTGATAAAATGTAATTCCGACTGCAGAGTACAGTTGAGATCTGCAGCCAGTGCTTGCCCCTTCTCCACGTAGGTCCTCAGGACTATCAAGCCCCATCTCTACTTGGGATCCTCAGGACTGTCCATCCACGACATGTGACGAGTTAAAAAGTATATATATATAAGGAACACATTGGCCAAACGGTCCTTTAGGCATAAAGCCGTTGATCTCGGATGCTCAGCCAAGACAAGCTGGATCTATAAAACTCCGGGTGCGTAAGGCACAAACTGTGGAGGGTAGACTCTTGTCCGAGAGTGGACACTTGTCGGAGAGTGGACTCTTGTCCGAGGTCGAATGAAATCATGCTCGGTTGCCGATCTCGTGATCGCCTGTCTGGATATGTAATGTGGCGTTCTCGTATCTGCCGGTACAAAGCTCGATTGACTGTTGTATGGCAGGATGGGGTATAACTTCGCCTCCGCCGATAGGGTATTTGGTGTCATCCGACTCGGTCATCCGAATAGGTCAGAATTGGTCATCGGAATTCATGTGGTTCTGTAGGCGGCATTCGTTGAAATGGTGACCCGATCTGATCTTTCATAATGGAGGTGATCTTAGTAGTATTCGTAATTGTAGTCGGTCTTCCGCATTGTGTATGCTTCCACCGTAGGTGCGCTTTAATCGTGAAATGATTTTCTGCCGAAAATGAGCTTCAACTGTGGACTAACTCTTCCCCTTCATTTTCCTCTTCTTCTCTGCCGGAAGTGAGCTTCAACTGGGCTGGCTCTCCTCCGTAAGTGCGCTCTCGTCTCTTCCGTTGGCGTGAGGAATTCAATCGTATGTGAACTTGATCGTTGGATACGTAACTAAACTGACTCGGATATCGTGTGTTGATTTTGTGGGGCTTCTGGCGTGACTTCACGCGTTAAGGGGTAATGTGATCTTGTAGTGGCAGCTTCTCCGAAGTCGTTGCTCAATTGCAGTCATCGGTCAAGGTATCTCGTTCGAATGTATACGATATCTCTCATTCGATGGGTTTAAACTCTTGGTGAGTGGGAATTGGTCAACTTGACCGCTGACGCGTGTCACTGGCGATGCGGCTTTCGAAGTCATCTCTGCTTTCGTCAATTGGCTCAATTCGGGGTAGACTCGTCCATATGATCATCGGTATGATTCGTAGATCTCTGAACATGTGTGTAGTTGGCTCTCATTGTCCGATTGTTGAGTTGAAGCGACGCGTCAGAAAAGGTGTACAGTTGTCATCAGTGAATCCCGTGCACGAAATGCATCCGTATACTGAAAAAGCGATAATAGTGTAAGTGCGCGTACGCCAGCCTCCGGCTGCGTACCGATATAGACGGTAATTGGGTGGATACGGTTGCAAACGTGGACTCGAGTGATAGGTTATGTAAAAGTGTAACGTAAGATTATCGCTAGAGATCTAAGTCTCGTAGCGAGTGGACTATATAGAATGTCCATTACCCGGCCCTGGACATGTCACGTGCCACTCGCAGCAACCCTAACCGCCTGCCATTACAATCTCGCACACATTGAGTTTGTTTGGTAGTAGGTCATAGATTTTACTGGGATACCAGTCCCTTACTATGACACATAGACTATGACACATATGCTTATTTAATATATGAGACACCATTGCGATCCAAGTCAATTCAAATCAATGAATTGCGCTCGCTCTCGGCTTTTAGCCATTGTCATAAATCTCTCAGTTACGTCATGCTTAGGCAGAGACAATTCTCCAAATGCCGGGGTGTGCCGCACCTTTATCCAACCAGTTACGGAGAAGGAGGATTAGAGCCCGCTTACTTGCATTGACTATCAACTGCCGTGCTTTCTTCAAGCAAGTTCCGCATAGTATCCAATAGTGAAAAGAGCTTTAGTGGGATCTCAGCTGCTCATGACTGATCCGCGCTATTGCTTCTCATGACTAATATGCCCCCGCTAAAAGGCATACCGCTGGTTACTTGAGTGTCTCGGCATGGTATGTGCTTTCCTGGACCCCGATCAAGTACCCATCGTCACTGTCAGTGAGAACTCCTATCAGCAAGCAGCAGATTCCGCTGGACAATCTGAGTTGGAGATCTGCTCTCCCTGAGATCCAATTGTCTACCTTTTCTGCAGTATCTAAGGCTGCAAATGTCAACACCATTACCATGAGGCATAGTGAGATCTCATCACGATGGGCGCGCTAAAGATCAGGTTCAGACAATGATATCGACCAATGTTATGATTTCGGCCACCATATGCCACTGCCACTCGGTGCTTGGCACCTGCTACTCAGCAAGTCTCTGGATGGAGCACCCAGGAGCATATATGGGAGCATATAGTCAAGTGAGATTGGGAGTGTACTTCAAAGCGTGCTCTGGAGTGTACTTGAGAGCATCTTGACAGCTGACTTGGGAGCATACAGTCAAGCAGGCTGGGAGTGTGCCATTGAGTACAATTGGGAGTGTTTGGAGAGCTTACCTGGGGACGTACAGCCAAGCAGGCTTGGAGTGTACCATCAAGTGCAATTGAGAGCGTCTTGAGAGCTTACTTGGGAGCGTGCAATGAAGTGCATTTGGCAGTTTTGTTGAATGTAGCATAATGTATAGTATCGAGCGCACATAATCGCATGTGTATCATAGTAATCTAGGCAACTTGCAGGTCAATAGGACCTTCTAGTACCACATGTCAAATATGCTATGGATTACCGTCCCGGAAACAGCTTTTCTATGAGTTACACATCGTGTAAGGTAATTTTTCCAGGTGCTGTCAACATACAATTCTTTCTCAATTTGATACAGATATTCATAATACTGAACCTATAATTGTTAAATTGGATTTTATAATATGCATGTACAATTATCACTATTATATCTAAAATTATTATATTACCATATTCTGCAAAACACCTATTTCATTATGTTTACGGACTAACTTTTTATCAAATTCTAAACGTAAACTATATTAATCAAAGTTACAAGAAAATAGTAATTTATATTAGAAGAATAAAAAGATAAAATATAATTTGCATAAGTAATTGTATCAAACTAGACTGCCAATTCAGTTTTAACTTTAAAAGTGTATTGTAAATAGATAACAATATGAATAACATTTGCTTTTCTGATCGACATGAAAAACCCACACATTTGTGGAAGAGTAAGCTATAAGACTGTATATCAAATTAAGTCTTTGAATACTCATGAGAATATGGAGTAATCAATATATCAATTGTATTGTATTAAACTGGCTTTTACCTGCAAGTATTATATTAGCAATACTGTGAATCTTCGTGACACAGCTGTGAGAAAGTGTCAATTTTCACTTGCTATTAAGTGATCAGCAAAATGTATATTGCTCACTGGGAGCTTCCGGGAGAGTCTAAGAGTTGTCGGACCAGAATTCCATGGTGGTCAAATCTCAGAGGGTACTGGACTGATGCAGTGGCCTGTAAGTGTATCTGGGAGCACCTGGGAGTGCCTGTGACAAGTCTGGGAGTGCTGACAAAATGCCTGAGAGCACCTGCAAGCACCAGCAATATGGCAGGGACTGCCAGCAACAAGTCTAGGAGTACCTCGAATCACAGTACAGCATTCACGGAGGATCAAGCTCTTGTTTGGGAGTGCTGCTGGTGCACCTGGAAATCATAGCTACTACTTTATCGTTCAATGATTTTTAAAACACATGTATTCAGTTTGTATTCTCATCTATGTATATATGTCTATATGTATCTATGTATTTTTGTATCTATGTATCTATATATCTCTGTATCTATATAGCTACTCACCTAGATGGTATATCTGGACAGGCAGCAAGCAGTGCTTGAGAGCAATTTGGGTTGCACCTGAAGATAACAATCAAGTGCGCTCAGAGATGCACTTGGAGGCCATGGTTGAGTGACTGTGGTGTTTCACTTTGGTGGCCATGATAGTGCAAACATGGAGGCCATAATCGAGCAAGTTTGCAAATGGACTTGGAGGTCATAATCATGCGAACTTGTAGGCAATAATCTTCCAAGTTTGGAGATGGACTTGGATATCATGCTTGTGTGAACATGGAGACCATAATCGAGCAAGTATGGATATTCACTTCGAGGTCGTGATGGAGTGAACCGAGAGATGGACTCAAAGTAGTGTTAGCAATGGTTCCAAATTTGCAGTTCAGGTCCGGGTGTGGGTTAGAACCCAACCGGATCCATTGCAAAGGGTTCCATCCGATGAAAAACCTGAACGCTACTGAACCCACAGTTATTTGGCCGGTTCCACTCTGTTGCGAAATCAGATCTTTGGCTGCAATTGAATATTTGACTCCTGATCTTATCACAATATGATAAATACGTAAATTATGCAGTGTTTGATGCTCTTTCACCCCCCATTCTCTAAATTGGTATTTGATCAATATTGGTTGAGTGAGTACACAAAATGAGCAATTTTCGGCATTATTTCACAGCGATACAACCAGTATTGATCCAATCACATTTTGGAGAACGCCAGGTGAAAGAGCATCAAATACTGCATAATTTGTATATATATCATATTGTGATACAATGAGAACTGAAATACTTAATTGGAGCCAAAGTGCTGAGTGTGCAAAAATGAGGCTCTGCAGTAGGCAAATCCCGGCCAAAAAACCGTGGGTTTGTATCCAGTCCAGATAACAACCCGGCGCTAGTTACCCAGTTTGGAATCCTGGGCACTTTCTGACCTGAACCGGGGCTTCAGGTTCAGTTCCAACCCGGACCTCAGTGAGATAACCTGGAAATGTTGCTATCACTACCCTCCATATACTCCTACGTCACCCAATGCGATATGCCCGCGTGATGATGATAGTACTCACTACATACGTTTAATGAAGTGTGTTATTATTGATTTTGAAGACCCTCATGGCTTAATTTGGCCAATGATAGTTACCATGCAGAAGTGGTTCACAACATTTAATTTGTTGATATAAGATTGCTCAGTTCATTGAAGTTCAACTGTCACGGGTGGTCTATGCATCTTCCCAATTATGATTTCATGTATTCGAGATCAGACTTCAGCAAACCATCAGTTCTATTGCATTTACTACTATTATGATATATCAACAAAACTTAGAATAAAATAGTACACTAAGGAAATCCTAAATCCAGTCACTGACACCATTCCTAACCTCCAAGTGACATTGCACCATCTACAATCATACTTCCATCAACTAAACCCATATTCTCAATGCTGGCCATATTGGTGATATTGGTGATGTCCTTATCACTGCTGTTGCTGTTGTTGCTGCAGGGAATGGGCTGGCTGCTGCTTGCGATGGCAGACCCACCCATAGGCAGAACAGTTGAGAATCGCATGGTAGCTTTTGTAGCAGAAACCAATCTGCTGTGCAGATTAAAAGAATTGTCGGACAGCTGTATTAGCTCATCAGAAACGTAATCAAAGAAGTCCTCATCTTAGCACCCCTGATCGTTGTAAGGTTGTGCCATCACTTGGTCCGTACCAGATGAGTACATCCTTCTGTAAATGATGCTGCTGATATTGTCTATCTTTGTGGCTTCAACCTCTGGCGAGAATGGACAAAAATCCGCATCAAGATCAGGAAAGACATCTGTGCAATTATTATTACCTGTGTCATTAATGTTTCTTGTATCGCACTTATGTTGTGCTCCACCATCTGGACCAAACACTGGCGTGACCTCAAACTGGCTAGTTTTCTGGCCCGACAGACAATGATGGATGGCTGTTGCGGTGAGAGCAATGAATGTCTGGTTGATTTTATCAATTAATGATCTGTCATTTATTCTCAGTTGTCATATGCCATTGAAGTATTTCCAGTGAAGAAGATCCACAACTTCAGTTGCTGCAAATTCAAACTTGCACTTCTAAATTGATCGTCAACACAATGATTAAACAAGAAGGAAACTTTGAATTTACCTTACAAATATTTGTGTGGCATGTAAACCGGTTCTTGGCCAATAACTGGGCTACCAATGGCTGTATCTCTGTAGGCAACTGTATTCGAAATCTGTACATAGAGTTAATTGATGTAATGCTGTGGTATTCCATTGCTGCATGGGAGCAAGTCATCCTTACAAGAGCCTGATACACAATGTCAGCGATGAACATTATCGTTGAGATGATTCATTTACCACCGAAATGTAGCCACGTGGAGGATCTGAGTTTCTCTGGGCTGGATCAATCGAGGCAATTTCGTCATACCACCAACTATGAATCTGGGTGGCGTTCACCGCAATTGTGGCACAGGGATTCACAATCATTGGATAATTGATTGCTAGAGGTTTTATACGTGCCATGACCATCGCCGTAGTGCCTGAAAGAGATGTCGGGGCGTTGTATTCTGTACTGATAATGAGGCCTGTGATGTCATCAACAGAGGGCTCAAATCGCCACAGATTTCCAGCTTTCCTTGCACTCAATTGCTCACTGGCTTCTTTTGACTCCTTCCACTAATAAATCTATACATTGGCAGGCAGATTCAATGATTCATATGCTTAATCGAGTACCTTCTTGGATGCCAGAGGTGTAGGCTCGTGGTGATCCTCGTCCTCCAAGACAATATTGATCTACTGATGCTTAGGATATAGGGGTTGTGCTGAATCAGCAGTTGATTGAGTTACCACTACTTGTTTTGCAAGTATTGATGTGAATAAATGTTATAATGGTTGCTTGCCCATTGCTTGTCCAGATGGTTGCCGATAAGACTCGCAGTCGGATTCTGAATTGTCATCTCGACGATCATTGCAATTGTCAGATATCATGCTGAGATTGTCATCGAAACCCTCGTTGTGGATAGTTTGTCTGCTTCTTTTGGGGCTGGAAGAAAGAGAAAGAGGAGGAGTAGTGTGGTGCGTTGTTGTTATGATTTGAAAAGGCTGGAAGAGATAAGTACGAAAAAATTCAAGCAGGGAGTAAAGGAAATGTAAATGAATATATAGTAAATAAATTGAAGTGTTTTGTAAAGGAAAAAAAGCATTGATATGATTAAAACCGTTGTCGTGATGCATCTTTTTATCCTGTCTACAATTGATGGATTTTGGCCTGTTCCGCCACCTACACTTCCAACTCTTTGGAGGGACAGGACCTCAGAAGTCTTAATGGCAAGTGGCAAGGATTCCGCAGGGCTGTTAATTGGCTTCCTTTGACAAAAAGCAGTATTGCAATAAGCTAAAAAGCGTTCTTGTTTCACCAATCAGTTGGGCTAACATCAGCTGGGAAAGGATACCGAAATACTAAATACATTATAGCTATACACAGAGTCCTAGCGCTGCCACTGTGCTTTTGCAAAAAACAAACTTCTTAACGACTAATCCCAACTTTGTAAACTCTCAACACAGCCCTTTATGCCTGAATATCAATCATATAATAATAAAATACACAAACCATCAAAAAGAGACTCAATACCTCACCAAAAAACTCCAAATTATCACTCAGCCGTCCACCCTCCACTGTGCCAGAAAAATACTCACCCCCATCAGAAGTCCTTGAACAACTGTCTGGCCAGTCTATTCAATCCTCACAACAACTAATTTGCAGCTGCAGGGCTGCTTGTACGCTGCTTATGGGCCAAAGAGCCGACAGCCGGAGGATTCACAATGTGATGGTACACGTGCAGCCAAGTGACATTATTAGTAACAACACCAATTTACTCGCAATTGGCAAAGAGACCAAGAGCACGGTTTCGGATGACTGCAAGGTATCGCTGCTGTTTTACAATCCTCCTTTGATGCGTCAGTTGGAACTGTTGGAAACCTGTTTTGGTTGTCAGGAATTTTGTTAGGATTTTGGCACCACGTCTCAGCATCATCATCCGACTCATCTCTAACATTGTCGATTCTATCCTCGGCTGGAGGTGGGAGGATGTCATCCAGCCGTAGATAGCTGTAGCCACCATGGATCGGTGTCTGGGCACCAGATGTGCCATCGGCTTGTTGTCCATGATAAATGACTCAAAAACACATATGGATGTTTGATTCCATTGCCACCATTACATATGCGGCTGCAGTATTGTTGTTGAAGATTGGGGTAACATTATGGGCGTGCGGGTCACCATCTCCATTGGGCTCCTCCCAGCGAACCCAAAGCTCTTGGATTTTCCGGCGGAGGTCTGGTAGACCAGCAATTGCAGCAATCATGATTGACAATATGGTAGTATCGAGGATTGACATAACTATCGGAAGTACCAATTCATCATCCCCAGGCCAGTGCCATGAGAATAGCTGAGTATTGATGTCACCCACCCTGTTCCCAGCAATGTCGGAATCCACATAAGCGATGGTACAGCTAAATGGCTTGAAAAGGAAATCGGTCAAGGTATCGCAATTTACCTTCAATGGCCAAGATGTCTGTCCCAATGTATCTTCTTTGCTGTCTTCTTTGTCTACACATTATCAGGAAGTGCAAAAGAAGCATCAGGGCAATGAAATATAGACCAATGTACACAAGTTTCTGCTTTTTAGTCGGGGTTGCATCGATCATATTCTGCCTTTAGTGAAGGAGAATCTCCACAAACACATTAAGTACTGCCTGGAGTATCTGACCATCAAGGATAATCTTGTCTGTCATGTATGGTGTCGAAAGTGGCATTTCACATGCCTACTGTTAGCAACGGTTCCAAATTCCCGGTTCGAACCCGGAACCGGACCGCTACAACTGGTATGACCACACTAAAACCTGGACCTTTGCAATTGGGCCGGATTTACCACCAAAAAGCTGACATTTGAACATTACAAGCTTGGCTCAAATTATGTATCTGAGTTCCGATCGTATTGTGAGATGATCAGTATGTAGACTGTGCAGTTTTAGGCGCGCTTTCACCTACCACTTTCAGGTTTACGATCCGACCAATATTCATTGAATCATGATCGAAAACCAGTGAATTACACCTGAAATTTGGCGTTATTTCACAGCGACTCAACGAATATTAGTCTCATGCCAAATCTGTGCACGGGAGGTGAAAGAGCGACTAAAACTGTACAATCTATGTACTGATCATGTCACAATATGATCAGAACTGTTGCTAACACTACACACACCTGATCACAGATTCAAGTAACTCAATGATCGTACAGGAGATTCCATTGCTCTAGGCCGGCGCCTTGCTTTGTTGATGATGCCCGTGGACTGGGTGTTACGCGTTTGATGTTACAGGTATATTTCTGGGATCATACTGGATCACTGGATAATCCTAATAAGGATACTCGATCCAGAATCACGAAGTATCACTCGGATTTGTGTATGGGATCTACCTTCCAGGTTAGTTCACCAATTAGTCACATCTCCATTACCCGACCTTCATATCAATGGATTAACGACAGCGGTCAGGCCAAGCGTAAGTAAGATGTGTATTATCTCTAGATCTGAAATGGTTGTATGATCTCTATTGTTAATGTTCACTCAATATTGGTAGGAAATCTTATTCGTAAGTGGCCGAACAAACAACTATTCCCTCATGCTCCAGTGTTTCATTCTATATGAGATGAGGTGTCGTCAATATCGAAACCACCATGGCATCCCGAGAAATGCAGAGTTAGATATGAGATAAGTTAGTAACTAATAATCAATATATCAGAGCCCTGTCGACCGAATGGACTTATCTGAATGAACCCTCATTTCGACCACACCTTCTTGGTTTGGGCAAATAGGACTTGGGATTCATATGTTCGGAGTGACGTGGGATACTCTCCATTCAATATATGGCAAACAGCTCAGTTGCAGATTACTGTATATTTGGCTTCAATAAAGCATAGTCCAATTAAGGGATCTGTTCTTTGCTACAATTGTTAAACCATTACGTACCCAGTGGGTATATGAGAGGGCACTCTCACTGGCTCTTGGAGACACAAAAATATTTGTTGATAATTGGCTCCAGATAAGCTCGTAGTCCTATAAGGTATCGCCAATAACAAATGTGTCGCAACATAAGCACAGTACCTTCAGGACATAGTAAATACTCCTGTGAGTTAGAACTTGACTATCATTGGTAGAAGGCAAGAATGATGAGGAAGTTACATATGTAAACTCCAAAACAGGCTCTGGCAGTCTTCAGATTGTTAAGGGTGTGGATCATCTCATATATATCATCGACACCGACATGGAGGAGGAACATCAATAACCTACTATCGAATATACAATCTACACTAAGATTTATCTACAGATACGTATTGATCTTCCTGACCTGGAGGTTAAGCCTGAACTTTATTCCTGTGTATTATCTATTAGTGCTGTATCGAAGTCAACAAGGTTACTTCTCTCTTGAAGTCCGGAGTTGTACATTCATTCTTCAGTCCTATATCACGGTTATATCTATCACTCTTTTTACTTTCCTATTCTTAGTACCATCGTGGAAGCAAGTTGCTGATCAGGAAGAGAGCAAGATGATACTTTTGTGTCTGAAGAATGTCCGAGGCAAACTCAATAGGGTGGCAGTCAAGAGGATACTTCTGCTAGAATACTCTTGAGTCGGCACTACTCCTTCTGCTGAGGCAAAAGTAATTCGTTATTTCTTAGTAGACAAGTGAATACTGTAATGGCGTCACGTGACTGTGGCTGGGTAACGCCCATTCTATACAGTCGGCTTGCCACGAGACTTAGATCTCTAGCGATCATCTTACATACACCTATTTACTATTACTCCAGTCCACGTTTGCAACTGTGTACCTCTAATTACCATATGTATGGGTATATGGCCAAACGCTGGTGTACGTGCTCTTGCATTATTATCACTTATCAGAAAATGGATACATTTCGCTCACGGGATTTCATGAGTTTACCCCTTTACCGACACGCCACATGATACCGTCTACAATTGAGATTACAGCCTTAAAAATGACATATCGAAGCATGATTACTGCAAGCATGGATATCAATCGTTTCATCATTCAATTGAGCACTCTGATGGCAGCGCAGAAGAGTTCAGAGACCAACTGTCGCATGAGACACTTCACCGGCAATGGTGACAATTATCACGACTACAGGCTGCGAGTATTCGATCCGGCCAATGAGAAAAACTGAATACGATCGAGATATTGAGTTAAACATCATTCCTACGAGTCTATTGAGTTGGATCAACAGCCAGAGAAGCTAGAATGGACGAGACGTGTCGCCACAACAACAACAATTATCATGAGTACATTATTCGACCCTACCAATAGGACAAATTCAATACCATTCCTACGTGTCAATTGAGTGAGATCCTCAGCCAGAGAAGCTACATTGAACGAAATGCGTCACCGGCAACGACAACGATTAGCATGAGTACAGGATTCAACCCTATCAACGAGAGAAATCGAATACCATTCCTCCAAGTCAATTGAGCAAAAACATCTGTTGGAGAATCTATAATCAATGGCGCAATCTTACCCCACAATCGGCCATACCGAGAACTGAAGGCGAAGGCGAGAGACTATTGCGAGACAGCACAGTTGGGACTACATTCCTTCAATTCGAGTGAAGTGCATGGACTCTAATTGTCATGTACACCTACAACTCTAGCAACCTCGAAGAAACCCTGAGGACAGTGAAAACAACAATGACAATTGGGAAAGTCTCAGAAAGGCGGTCATCAGAAATGCAACTTCCAACCATCAATCTCTGAACCTGCTTAGAAGACTTCCGGTAATTCCAATAATTTTAATATTTGCAACAATTCTGATCCCGGGAATTCAAAATCGGTCAAGTCCAATAAGTGCAGTGGAGGCAGCCGTGCCAACTTATCACCAGCGCTGTGGCTTTCAAAGGAAGTCTAGGAATGCCAAAATGCATACCGGCAATGCACTCGCTGTGGCAGCGGAGACCACAAGACCTACTGTTGTACTCAATATACACAGCAACATGCAGCGAGTCAAAGCACAAATCGACTGTGGTGCAATGAGCATCTTTATATCGCCAAGCCTAGTCAGAAAACTCGAGCTCCCATACAAACCCGCATTGACCTCCACCCTGGCCCGGTGAGGATGTCTGTAGAGAGCCAAAAGACAAGTCGCTTTGTTCAGTCTTTTGAACACCATAAACTGGTTGTCAAATCGGTGGTTTTAGTCACCCCAATGAAGGCATATAAGCTAGTCTTGAGCTAGCCATGGCAAGAAACCCAGAAATGGACTGGAGTAAAGGCCGATTGACAGCCCTATGAATGCCAAATGGATTGTAATGGGCGAAGATTCCAGAAGCAGATCGCAGAAGTCCTCTGCCGGAATGTGGTGAGGGACACAAAAATCAGAAGTCCAGTTACCGCATTAGATCATCTCTGAGCGAGTGAGGAAGTGCTCGAGGCATTCGCGATATGACTTAACGAATGTCAAGGGTTGCTAGGAGCATCGCTGGAAGGCATCACCGTAGGTGAGAGAAACCCTAGGAAGCTGAATGTGTGAGCAGGAGCAGCGGCGGTATTTCTAACAGAAGAGTGACACAGTGACGGTGCGTGAATGATTGCTACCGGCTCGCAGAGAGACGAAGGGAGAAACTGATCAACACGGCTTGGTCCTATTGTGATGAACCATCCTGTCCAGGTATCCTGGGACCCCTACCCATCTCCACTCCGCCAATACATGCTACAATGCAGAATGCAGAAAAGGCTAATCAGAATAGGAACAGATATAGTTAACGTGGAGATGGTAACAGATGATGGGGGTAGCATCCCAGCACAATATCAAGATTTGTCATATCCTCGTGAGATAAATGGACTATGTGGATGTATGCAGCAAAGATATGCAAACTGTTGCACCGTACCTTTCACGGCATCCAAAGGGAATTCGTGAGGAAGAGCGATTCTTGCTCGAGGAGCGTAGAAAGAGGGAGAGAGGAAATGACAGGGTACCCAGGCGTGAGGAACCACACAAATTGGGTGGATCTACAAAATCTTGGAAACAGCGCGCCTACATTGAAACCAATGTAACCAATGAATGCATCCAGCAATCATCGCCTGCGGGAGCACCGATCATATTTTTCATCATGAAGGACAGCGGACCGCGGCTGTGTGTGGACTACCAAGATCTCAATAAAGCCCCGGTGAAGAACCGATATCCTCTCCCACTGATCCCGGAGATGCTCAACAGGACCTCAGGAATCCCTATCATCTCATCTGAATCAAGGAAGGCAACGAGTACAAAACCAAGCTACAATACCAATTAAAGGAGATAAGTCGTCGGCAGAGCAATGTCGTCCAAAGAAAGGGATGACCCTACAGGAGGTGCCGGAATGAAGGACCAGAGTGCACTTAACAACACAAAAGTCCAGTGGGACCCAGAGAGTGGTGATAAGCGTATCTAGAGAAGAATCAACATATGCACCTACCACCCGGAAGATGATAAGCCCACCTAGAGCATACATGACCAGAGCCCAAAGTCAGAGACAACGAGAACAGATGAAGTGAGGTCCGAAAAGGGGAAAAGCAGTCAAAAGGTTAAATGTACAGTAAGTCGAAACATGAATCTAGTAGAAACACCAAGCAAGTGGAAACACCAAGCAGGTCAATGACCAAAGCGAGTCAAAAAGCAAGGCCAAAGCGATGGCAGGGGGGTACTTAGATACTAAGTATGGGTACGAGTACAGCCCTACATCATATTCCCCTCTGAGATTACTAATAATCTCTTCCCGAATCTCGGCAAGCTTTAAAACTTATCGCATCTTTCTTGAGCTTGTCACTTCCTGATTCATGCTTGTTGTTTCCGTTCTTGTTTCAACTGTTTGTGACTTGACGCCAAGGGGTTGACCCATCCTTTCCTTGTACATCTCAGAGGATTGCTGACATAACTCTCTTTGGCCTCTTCTGGGATGGCTGTATTGAGCGTATCCGGCCGTAACCTGTGGTCCTCGATATCTCTTGGTGTCGTGGATATTTCTCTATCCTTGATTTTGCCTCTGGTCACTTGGTTATTGATATAAATTACTAGCCCTTATTGCAATCCAGTTATAGAGGCTATCCTCCAGACACACTGTGCAACGAAGATGTATTGATGATCCTGACAAAAAGATATTATTTTTTCTAAAGTGTATACCAATATGTCGGCTTCGTTTGGAAAGGTAATGGTCATTCTGGTGCGGGGCTGCCGCTACAAAAGCTAATAGTAATTAAATAATAGATATAGGTATCATAAAAACGCAATAATAAATAAAGTCTTCTTTCACTGGTAGGTATTTCTGACTGTTCGCTGCTAGAGCTGATTCTCTTCATTGTCGGGAACAATGTGATCTTTTTTATAGGCATGTTCGAGGGTTTGGTTACCCGTAGTTCCATGCCATGATTCCATTGCTCATAATGGCACTATTGCGATCGTAACTTAGATTCTTCTGAATGCACCCGGTAATAAATTGCCACACTTGGCTTAGGTTATCGTGTTTATACAATGTGGTTTTGAAGCATTACCCTCCTGCTTAAAAACAGGCCATCCATCATATTTAATTATGTCAGGCATGTATCAGTTCATAAGTTCAACTTGGACATCTTGCTTTCCGATTTGTTCAGTAGTTGGAATATTAACCACTATCATGTAATTCTGCGTAATCGCAATTTACTTATTAGTTTTCTTCTTAATGCTTTAATCGCAATATGTTTTAATTGCTTGTCAGTATTAAATGCCTCGCCTTTTCATTTGGTTATTTCACATTGCGTTAGAGATTTAATCGGCGCCCAACCAATACTCTGCCAACATAGATAATGACACTTCAATGTAGTATTCTTATCGAGTATGACGTTGCAATGCACACAGTCTTAACTCAATAAGCCGGTTTGCTTCTAGCCTCTTATCTTCAGCCAATGTCATTGATCTCTCAGACACTGCATGCTTAGGTCTGGACCTTCCGTAGACCGGGGAGTGCCGCAAGTTGTTCTCACCGCTCTGTGCGTAAGCTTGCAGATCCCGCTTTGTCGCATATTGCATAACGTCTGCTGCACACGTAATTCTGCGTAGTCGCAACTTAACTATGTATTGTCCCGCTAGTTTGGTAAAGTAATCGTGGCCAATAAATATGCGCACTGCCGAAGGTTTTTCACTTCTCAGCTATGGTGACATAATTGCATCATTATATTTGAATCCGCCAGTGTGAACGTATCGTCACTGATTGATCGACAAGTAGCCCCAGTGTAATCCCTCTAAAGATGACTTGGCTGACAAAGAAGATATCGTAATTGCACATAGGTGTTTTGCAAGCCACTTGACTAGACGTAGAGTACTCTGTGACCAGTACCTGCCTCGAACTATCTTGTATCAATACTACTATTAGAGGACAACCCCTAACAAGTGAGTGGAAAAATGAGACAAAAACAAGTGCAAAATGAGATGAAAGCAAGTGGAAAAATGAGACGCAACATGCAAAGTCAACTAAGACCAGCCAAAAGACACACTAAGTTGAAGACCTCCGAAGTCCAGAGACGAAGGCTGCTGAAAGACATGTCAGTCAATAAAGATCACCAAAAGTTTACCGAAGTGCATAAGTCTACCAAACCACGACGGCAATCTACAACCGATTTGAGTCTAAGTCGTCGATGGAGTAACAAACTTCAAAAAGGGGATGACAGTGTCAAAAAATGCGTCCTACCGACAAGCCAAAAGCCCTCTGGGAATCAGTCTACTGAGAAGTCCACCAGCGAAGTCCAACAAGTTGACCAAGATTCTACTGAAGCCGTCTATCAAGAGCGACGATGAAGTCGACCGGATGGTCCCTGTAGCTGACTTCAAAAGATGATTACTGAATCAAGATAAATCTAGAAGTCAATGCCAAGTAACAAGGACTACCGGTTGCAAGATATACTCTACAGCGCATGCGGAAGCACCGCATGAAAGCGTAAGAGAATGCGGGTGTGCTTGAACTTGGCAAGTATAACCATTTTAGAGAAGCTTATGTTTTAGATGTTGACACTGGAACTTAAGGTGACTACCACGATGCAATTGACTTATACAATCGATGATCGCCAAAGGCTACAACCAATGCTGGCAGCGGAAGTTCCCATCGATGGCAAATCATGAGCAGAAGCTCTACCATACTAACAATTCCGACAATGACCTACACTGAGATATATGAGCTACTGGAATGATGGTTGCTGGAGCATGGGTTCGGAAGTCAAGGTATGGAGACAGGTTCACTTTTCGATGTTTTCCTGTTTCTCTCTTCTGTTCTACTCTTCTGTGGATCTTGGCCTGGTACCAATGGCATCGGCATGGGTTTTGGCCACCTGCTAATGAAAGTGGAGTTTCCCCATGCACCGGATCTGTGGAAAGGTCGCCATTGCGCTGTACCAATCAGTAGCAGGACTTATGATTTGGTACAAGTACGTATGCAGCATGAATGTGTAATGCTTTCTTTCCTTTCATTTTCTCTTGTACAGTTTATGCAGCACAGGAGGTCTGCACCTAAAGAGGGGGATAATGTAACAGCGACACGTGACTGTGGCCAGGTAATGGCCATTCTATATAGTCGGCTTGCCACAAGACTTAGATCTCGAGCAATAATCTTACATACACCTATTTACTATCACTTGAGTCCACGTTTGCAACCGTATACTTCTAATTACCATACATATGACTGTAAGACCGAACAGTGGAGTATGTACCCTTACAGATATGTGGAGTTGTTACACTAGAGGACAGTCAGTCCTGGGGTATATGGACCGGTTGCTGGGATGATACTCCTGAATTTGAACGGAGTTTGAAGACTGGTACAAGAATGTGTGAGTTCAGATGATCTCCTGAGTAGTGTTAGCAACGGTTCGAGACCGTCACTTCGGGTCCGGGTCTGGGTGAGAACTGAATCATTGACAAATTGGTGGTCCAAGTTGTCAATACACCCGAACCGTCAATTCGGGCACGGTTGGATGGAAATCTCCCAACCAGTCCGAAATGGGCGCGTTGTCAGTGGGTAGCCCAGCAGGTGTTAGGGGTTCTCTCCTAGCAGTGTAATGGTACTTGTACCATGTGGTGTGTCCTTTAGCAGGGGCATACTAATCACGTCTCGATTAAGTAAGCGTGTGTCGCTTAGCGGATTCATTGAAAGAATAGTGCTGCGGCAGCTGATTTGATAATGCAACAACGCCACCAGATCGAAGGGGCTATGGCCCTGCCGAGCGGATTGTTCTTAGCCACATTCATTCCTGGGGGCTATGTGGTTGCATGATCATTGCACGGCAGTCGTGCTAGTAAAGGGCTCTCTGGTATCCAAGCCTCTTGGATGCGGGGCACGTCTGGGTGTTGTTGAAACCGGTAATGCGGAGACCTGAGCACATTATGACTGAGGGAATTATGGCGTCGGTGTTAGCCAAAAGTGGACATCATTCATTGACTTGAGTGAGTTGGTTCTGCAATGATAATCAAGGTTGATTACGCGCATAAGTTCTACGTTGGCATAGCAGTGGGTATACGAGCCGACTTAAGACTATGAGTGAATAATATCATTAGATATTAATTGCCTAAGAGACATGTCATCTGGGCATGCACGTTCCAACTACTGAAGAAAGAAGAACGATTGCTATTTGTCAAAGTTGCAGTTATGGTCTGATTTATGAGCCGATATGATATCATACATGAATACGAAAACCAACGGGATGAGTGGCCGGCGATAGTTTGGGCGCAGTGGCTGAACGTAAGACGCTTAGATACGTGGCTATCATTGAGGGATTAAATCATAGTCTGGAAACAGGGGATTATTGGGAGCGATGCTAAGCCCGTACTGAATGATAGGGGATCATCGAGAGCGATGCTAAGCCTGTACTGTCGATTCCGAGAGACTATAAAGAGATCACATTGTTCCGACCATGGAAAGACAATCTCGAACAGCTAGAGAAAAAACGATACCTACCAGCAGAGAAATATCCTTATTTATTATTGCGTTTTTATGATACCTATACCTATTATATCTATACCTAGAATCTATTAGCTTTGTGTAGCGGCAGCCCCGCACCATTGTTATCCTAAGCAGCTTATGACGATAACCTTCGAGAACGACAACAACGTTATACTGTATGCCTTAGAGAAGATTATTTCTTACGCTAGAGAGAATCAGTATATCTTTTTAGCTTAAAGCATTTGGTGGATATCTTCAGTCATCGGACTTCAGCAGGGATTAGTAGTATATATCGATACCCTGAAGGAACATTCGAATACGGAACCCCAGGAAGATCGACCGCCCTCGATAGCAAAGGATATCCAAGAAGATTCAAGATCTGATTTCAGGCCCGGTCTCGTCCATCCAAATAGGAGATTGAACCTTTGGAATACGATAGAAGACATTAGCGATTTAGACCTAGACAACCAAGAGCAAGGTCAGCAATCATGAATCGTCGCCAGTACTAAGAGGTTCATTCAACGATCTAAGACAGAGAGGAAAGCATTCAATAAACGGAAACAGGCTGATCAGTTATCAAGAACAAGATCAGGAAGGGTTATCGCTAAACCATTGTCTGACGGACAGAGGAAGTACCTGCAGTGTATTCCTAAGGCTACACTGTCAGAATATCTAAGGGATAGGAGTAAGCCTAAGGATTACTCCAAAAAAGAAGGAATAGAAGTTGGCGAGATAGAACGGCGGAAAGCAGCTGGGGAGTGTCTGCGCTGTGCCTGGCCTGCCGATAGGAAAGGAACTCATCAGGTCAAAGATTGCATCCGACCCATTAAGTTAGATACAGGAACTGCCGCCTATTCTAAGGTTAAGGGATATCAGAAACCCGTGGGACCTGAAGCAGATAGTGAAGCTGAGACTTCAGTAAAAGAGGAAAGCAGTTCAAACGAGGAATAGGATCTACGGCCGTGGACCTAGTACTTCTTCAGTATCAGCAGGTACTTGATTAAGTTACTCAGGGTATACACCCACGTAACAGCAGGTCCAACTGTAGATTTATATAATGTTCTTGTTTTTGAAGTTGGATATTTGTGTATTATTAAAATTAGGTATTCGACAGCCAATAATCTTTTTTTGCATGTTTTGCAATCTGTGACATTGATTATGTTGGAATACATGTTTTTCCTGTTATATGTTGTATTTTTGGCTATAAAGGCAGTCAATAGTTCTGTTATGAGCTCATTTATCAGCGCAAAGCCTAAATTATCCAATATGCAAGACCAAATATTGTTGATGCTCCGTTGACTCTCAGTTTCATGATGGGGTAACGTATGTGTCATGCACTGTTTCAAATGAAAAGGCTGCCATGACATCGTCTATGAATTATTACCACATTGCGATACCTAGATTACCCAAGATCCAACACCAAAAAGTGTTGACACTCCATTGACCCTCATTTTCAGGACGGGACAGGGAGCGTGTCAGTATTATTTTTAACTCAGAAGGTAGCCAATACCTCGATTATGAATGGCAGCAACCAATTGCCACTTGGCTTACACAACATGCACAGCCAAAAATCATTGACCCTCCGTTGATGCTTATTTTCAGAATGAGGCAGTGACTGTGTGGTATACTGTTTGACCAAGAAAGGCTGCCAGTATGTTGGTTATGGATAGCAGTGACCAGGTCACTTTTTAATTACCGTACTTAGAAGACAAATAATCGTTGCCGCTCTGTTGACACTCATTTTCAGGATGGGGCAGGGAGCCTGATTGTGCTATTTTTGACTTGGAAGGCAGCCAATGCCTCGTTTATGAATGGCTGCAACCAATCGCCATGTAGGTTACCAAAGATGCTCAGCCAAAAATCATTGACGCTCCGTTGACCCTGATTTTCAGAATGGGGCAGTGACCATGTCATTTACTCTTTTGCCAAGAAAGGCTACCAGTAACTTGATTATGGATAGCGCCGACCACGTCACCTTACAATTACCATACTTACAAGACTAAAAATCATGGACACTCCATTGACGCTCATTTTAATGTACGGTCCATTCAAGATCTGCTGCCATTAATAATTGCATTCATAAATTTTTGAACTTAGTAGTTGCCTTTCAGCCTGATAAGGACTTGGCTCTATGGCAAAGCTGAGCCCAGTAATATTCCAGCACTGGTCGCTCTCATCCGGTTAAAATTTGTATATGTTGGCAAATATTGCAAATTACCCGCTCTACCTTTGTTTATTAACCAATATTCTCACGCGACTGCTTAGAATTCTTTCCTAATATTTCTCTAAATGAAATTCTAGGTCAAACTACATAATGAACTTGGAGATAATTCATTGACGCATTCTGTCCTACTTCTTCTTGATCCCCTTATTCCTCCTCATTTCCATTATACTGACCATCATCAACATCTTTTCAACCTTCTTCTTTGACCGTCATATAGGTGGAATCAATCCGGGAACATTCGGTGCGGCACTCACATTCCGGTGCTCCGGGGTTTCTGAATCCTCCCTTCCGTTGTCCAGGTCCATATGTGATTCATTGTCTGCCTTCCAGTCGTCTTCGCTGTCGTTTGAATTATCCGAGTCCCCATTCCAGTTAAACCAATTTTCGGTGTCCGAAATGCTTTCAGGTGAACTGTCCATATCACTTTTGGCAGAATGGCGGTCGATTTGTTTGATTTGGCGGACATTCTATACTTGAGTTTGTCCTCCAGGGAGGTTCTTTGAAGATAAAGCTGGTGGCACAGGTGATTTTTCTGACAATTTAAATGCAGCCGCACCATCATGTTGAAAGTTTGACCAGGATGCTTTAATAATCTCTTCAGTATTTGAAATGTATTCTATGGCTGTCATTTGTTTATTTTGAGCGCGCGATTCCTTCTGTGTAGCTGGTAGGTTTTGGCTACCCTGCCACATCTCCAAAAAGTCGTGGACTTTGGCCATTCGGTTCAACATCTTTTCCACCACCTCTCTCTTCATCTCCATGTCGTTATCAGTACTGGTTGTATCCAATACTGGGTCGTCACCAGCCAGTAATGCATTATTGGCTCAAGCAAACTGCCTTACTACGACTTTTTTGCGAAGGGTCTTGCCTGTGGTTTTTGACTGCCTCCTCCCGATCACATCTTGCCCAAGCGGAAAATTGGCCTCCACTCCGACACTGTGTGGTATGATACAGAATATCTCGTGTGCCACATTGGAGAGATTGGCGTATTTTGAGTGCGCTTCTTCTTGCTGCCACCACCAGTCGGTGATATCCGGTAACCAAAATGTACTACTAATCTCCATTGGGTCGGAGTGGTAATCATTAAGACTCGGATTAATTTGCCCCCAGTTCTGTGCTTATTCAGGAGGTGAAACCGAATACAGCCTTGCTGCTGTCAATAACCGTGCTGTATGATCGCTTCGTCTGGGTGTTGTTTCGGCCACATTGTTAGGCATTAAGTATTTTTCATTATCGCTGGACAAATAGTATGCATCATAACAAGATTGACCAGATCTAGAAGCCATTGCAGAGAAGACGAGATTAGTGTTCGGTATGTTTTCGGGTTCAATGACCAGCAAACGTCTATATTTAGCACAGTATTCGTTCTGGACATACTTCACAAAGGCCTCCTAGTATTCGGTAGTATAAGAAGTCTCGTCTTCAAGATTACTATCCATTCCCTTGCCCCATTTCCTGAATGATCGCCACTCCCGGAAAGGATCAAGGACATGTGCCGAAATGAGAAGCATACCAGTCGTTGGAGTCACTTTAGTATAATATTTGGACAGCATCTGCCCGCGCAAACTTCACAGCAAAGTGTAAGTCTTCCTTCCTTTGTGTCTTCTTCTTGGCCAACGCTTGCATCACGCCATCCATGTGATCAAACGTGCCATTGTAGATAATGATAACGTGATGCAGAGTAATGGTATACCGTTTCGACATCCACAGGGTCCAGTATTGGAATGGCCGTAAAACTTCCATGACATCCTTGACAATGGTCCACTGACCCTGTGTTGTCAAGAGTGCGCGGTAATCGCAGTATTTTGGGTTCTTAAACCAGTCACATGTCAATTCACGTAATCGGTAGGTACACTCGAGCTTCTCCTGTATCGAGTTCCAATGTGTCTTCACATCCATAATGGGTGGTACTGTGATCTGGAGCTTGGATTTTGATAGTTAATGAACTCGATTCGACGACCAGGTGTCAGCGTAATCAATACAGCAAGTATTCTCTGCTTTATGAAGGTCAGTTTCAGCACTTTCAAAATATGTTGAAATATGTACTTTTTCAATTATCTTTGCTAAACCTGGTCTCATGGCTGACACCTTGTTGATTCTAGCATTGCCCTCTTTTCGAAGTCTTTGACTTTTCCCAATGTGTGTGCTTTTATTCTCTCCAAATTGCTGATTGCGCTCATGGGCTTCCCAAGACTTGGTGCGGCCTTTTACACCCAGACTGCTCAGGAAAAGACCCAAAGCAAGCGGAATGACGTGCGCCATGCATGGTATGTGGTATCTCAATGCGGGCCACTCGATTCCGGAGGCCTCAAGGGTTGTTTGTAATTTGCGAGTCATCGAGTAATTTGAGGAAGTATTATCAGATGTAATTCCAATTGAACGGCTGGCAGTCAGCTCACAACGACCAAGAACTTTCTTCAAATGTCCGGCCACCTGTGCTCCAGTATGTTGAACCTTGACCAGTAATCCTTACTGAGCTTTCAAAATAGGAAAAGAATGGGCTATCAACCTCATCGAATGCCAGTTGTACTTCTTGCCAAGCCCAATTTTGATCCATATAATAGGCAATGACAGAGTTTATTGATAATTTGTTTGTAGATGTCCATCCGTCTAAAGCTAAAGTAGCTTTGTTTCTTGACGGCAATTGTTTCTTAATTGCATCCACTGTCAGTGTGTATTTCCTCCAGCAAATATTGCTCAGGGTGCTGGCTGATGGTAACAACAACTAGCTTTGTAATGCATTGTATGAATGTCATAGCTCAAGGTTTGATATCACGTTCCATGGAATATGAGCCGAAACAAATCCTAACATGAGGTAGCGATTCCACGTGTCTTGGTAAAATTTGGCAGTTTGAAAGTCCTTTGCTGCCAGTTTAGAGCATTTTGTCTGTCAACTCAGTAAGTAAACTTAAAACCTGAATGGTACATTAGAATTTCCTGTGCGAACTTACAATCGGAATACCTTGACTTCATTCTCTGTTGAGTATGGCCAAAGCTATTTTGTCGACCGTTGAACTGGTTACTTTGGTTACTTCTGACACTGTTAATTCATTTCACTTTGCAATGGGCACTTTTGCCAGCAAGTGTATGCCAATTGAGCTGGTCCCATGTTCTGATGGATGGCGAAGAACTTGATGACAAACGATACATATGATGCCAGGGCTGCTGGTCTCCTCAATTCCACAGTGTAAATAGAATTGCCACCTAGAATGATGTCTAGAATTTTTCAAAGCAATAGGCTGCTTCGAGCCAATATTCATTGAAGCCCACCAAGCATTAAAGATGATTTTAAACCAAGGTCGCTTAAATAATGAATAAAGACACATTCATTTTTTGAAGATATCATAACCTCTGGTAATGAGGTATTTGAAGATTTTGTATCTGACATCATAGTAGGAAATTGAATTCTGGGTAATTCGATCTGAGTAACTGTCAAAGGATACGTTATAGTCAGGTAGAATACTGGTTGTTAAATATTAACTTTAGAGCTACACGCAAGAAAAAAGTCAGACATGTGAGACATCGCATGCATATTTGTGAAGTTGAATACCAGGACATACAAAGACGAGGTGGTTGCATTATCATCACTAGCATTTTTGCCCCTAAAGGCAGCCGATAGTACGATTATGGGTTTACGCCGTTGCATTGCTGACTGATTATCCAAGATGGAAGCCCAAAAATTGTTGACTCTGTTGACGCTCATTTTTAAGAGGTAGTAGCGATGTTGTCACTAGCATTTTTGCCAATAAAGGTGGCCAATATTGTGATTATGGGTGTATGCCGTTTCACAGCCCTTGAATGATCCAAGATGCAAGACAAAAAATTGTTGACGCTCCATTGACACTCATTTTTAGGAGGTGGTAGTGATATCCTCACTGGCCTTTTTGCCCAACAAGGCGGCCAATACTGTGATTATGGCCTAATGCTGGCACACAGCGCAGTGATTATCCAACATGCAAGACCAGAAATCGGTGACGCTCCATTGACGCTCATTTCTAGGATAGGGCAACAAGCATGTCGCTTGCCTTTTTATATCTAAAGCCGGCCAATACCTCCTCTTTGGATCAATGTCACTTTCCAACCCTTTGATTGCTGAAAAGATCAGACTAAAATTGTTGACCCTCTGTTGACACTCACGCTAGAAAAATACAAACAGTTATTCGGTGGGCAATTATTGTGCTAAAAATTCATACCGTCATTATTGGCAGCCAATATACAGTTTGTACGTATAATCATTTGTATCCAGAAGCATCCAGGCCTCTCAGTTTCCGAGCCACCACTATTCACGTCATCAGTCCAATAAATGACATAGCTCCGTCGCATTTTAGCACTTTCAGCCGGTATGTTATGGCATACAGATCCAGCTACTAACTATAGACATATAGAGCCCCACTTCCTGACTTTTCTTTTTCCTGCTCGTTTTCCTCGATTTCCATGACAGAACATAAGCAATTTTCAAATTTCTGACCATGTGCAGCAGGTCTGAGTGGAGAGTTATGCAGTTAGCTGCATTAACAAATGCAGCATGACTGCTGCCATTCATCTGGGTTCAGACTGCGCACTGACCGCTCGTCCTATGACTCGTATGACATTACTTAATTAAATTTTGTCAGTATATTTTGTCCCTATTTTAGGTTTTGCTTTCCAATATAACCATAACAGGCAAGTCGATCGCAAGTTCGCTGGCCATCTATCAACATGATTTGGACTCTAGAACCTTTGCATGGCCTGTACAACTGTTGCACACACACTGATGAAATATCATGTCTCACAATTTGGTCACTGAAATCAAGAAAAAGCTGATACGTAGTAAAGTAGATATACAAATTGTGATTACAAAAGATAGGACTTCAAAATTAACTATTGCGCTATCTATACCTCCGGCGATGTGGGAGCCATCACCTTATCTTTGTCCGTATCCGATTTCTATATGGTAATCAACTACTGATGCTTTATGCAGGGGTAAAAGCTTGCACATTCAACAGGCGATACATCCTGAATCGGTGTCGAATCGGGCGTTGCATCGGGTGAAAGAACCGGTATGAATTTGTGTGACTGTGGTTTCTCCAAACCCAGATTCATTTGACTACTTCCTGGTCGAGAAGTCACTGTTGGCATTTGCTCTTGTCCGTGGACAATATCAAGAGCCAGCATATGCTCTCCAAATGATGTCAGCGATGGTTTGGCTGCAGTCGTGTCTATTTGGGGCTTAACAACTGCCGGAACCTTCAATTCGGCAGTCCCATACTTCATATCTCTCTCATGGAAGTAGTTGGCTGCGTCGCTCCATCTCGGTTGGGACAATTCATCAAGCATCATCTGCTTCTGCAAAAAACTCTCCATGTGACACTGTACTGTTTTGGAGATCGTGCCCATCACCCAGCCAGTTTCATCATCATCACTCAGCTAGCTGAGCTCTGTATCTTCTTAATCATCTTCCTTATCTTCCCCACTCTGCTCATCGTCGGAACTTGCAAGATCGCTCAGACTGTTTCCGATTGCATTCAACATCTCTTCAAACGTTGTATCCGGCTTTCTGGTTGTCACCCTCACGTTTTCAGCAGTAGTCATATCTTTCAGCTCTTGCAGAATCGCTGTCTCTGCGTCTTGAACTCACTTTCGTGCTACAGCGGTTTCTCTCTCCACATTATCCACGATCCATTTCTCTTTCTCTTCATTGCTTAAACACTGCATTTTCTCTCTTTTCCCCGCCAAAAGCTTCTTTCTGGATCGTAAGCTGCGCAATGCTCCCAACGCTCGGACCCTTTCTGCCTCCAAGCCGCACTTGCCTTCATTCGTTTGATGATGTTGACGTGTGGACTTCTTTGTCAGTTTACCGTATTTGCCCACTGGAAGTGGAGAAAAGTTCTTTTTCGGAGCATTGACCATTGTATCGTGTGTTGACCTTGTTGTTGGGCGAGATGTTGGATGTTGCAAGATATGGATGACATGGAGGCAAGCTGAGTCTTTTATGTCAAGGTTCATACGTTTGATCAACTCGAACAAAGCAAAATCTGCATTTTGACTGTCATTTCATCCAGAATAGTAATGCTAACTGTACATCATGACTTCATGGTTGGCATGTGGTTCATGTAAGATCCCAGCGATGTGTTGAGACAAGCATCACCAGCTAACCTTTCCGTCGAAGAATTTCCTTTCTATATCTATCAAACATGAGATATCAGCTGTCGTTCACTTCAATGTATCCCTGCAAACAAAGAAACAAAGAACATTGGACCGACTTACTGCAAATTGCGGTACCGTTGGAATCACTGGTAAGTTGCAGCTATATGCAGCAGGATATATCTTTAGTACAACGTGCAAGTTGACTGTCATTCATTCCCTTGTGACTTGTAGCTTACTATATATTCCTCAGGACTTTCCACTTTTCGTTAACATCTTCCTCACCTTTTCCACCACAGGAAGTTATCGCTGCACAAACACCTCAGCCTGGTGTAATTGAATCCGATTCGAGCCAAAAAATTGGCGCTTCATCGAATGCGCCCCTGGCTGAAACACAGCAGCAACGCAGACACCAGTTAATCCACCACGACGCCGCAATTGCAGCCACCGAAAATATAATCCAGGATGCAAATTTAATTTACGTACGTACAACCGGACGCAGCAACAATAGGCAGCAGCATACAATCAGATATAAGTAGCTCTATATTGACGTAGAAGGCGGTCAACTAACAATATAATGTACAGTTGGTGTAGTTAGAGAGCTCCGTGACCAATTTGTCGCTGCCTGCAATGGCAAATCTCCATGGTCCACAAAGGTATTTGTTCACACAGTCCGCTAAATCGAACATCATGATGTAGTCAGCTCTGGGATTTTCGCAGATGAATTTCGTGATAAAGGTCCCCAGGAGTGGACAAAACAGGCTTTGAAGACCTTTGAGGAGGCTATGGAGTCGTATATGATTGTGCTAATAGCCACATCTTCCTTTTGGAAGCAGCAACTAATTTGTTGTAGGTTTTCAATGTGTCTGCTACTTCTGGCGAGGCAAGGAGGTCGGGTACAGCTAGAACAGTCCGACATGCGCCTTGCCTTGAATATGGCCAAAATGGCCAAAGGACGATTTTGGTACACTGCAGTAGAGGAAACGCAACAACTAGTTAAGAAACTGCGGCCAAAGTCCGAGAAGAGAAGAAGTGAGGAGTTGAGTTTCCTGGGCATAAAAAGGTGAAGGCTGCAATAGAAAGACATCCGGCAATGGTTTATAAAAATCAAACTGCCAGCGGCCTTGCATTCCAGAATGGCACAGCAAAGAATCAGCAGACACGCTGGAGGCGCAAAGGAACTAGCGCACCTCCACCAGAACCGAGGCACCTCCGCCCAGAACTCCACCTTCGCCCAGAACGCCACCTGCGCCACCAGGTGACACTGACGGAAATGAAAGTTATGAAATAGAAGGTATGTCATCCAGCTGTGTGTATATACATTCTGCACTTCCAAACACTCAATTTTTCAATCATAATGCTTATGGCAAGGATAGCAAGCGTGATAAAGACTTTATTCCAGATTTGCTGAGTACACTATCTACTGCGTGGAAATACCGCTAACATTGATTTTGAAGATGACTGCAGCCTTTTTAGTGAATCTGAGGGTGAAGATGACCATCGATTGAAAGGAACGGGATTTTTGAGTATTATCATTATCTACAATTAGCGGATACTTTAAAGTATATTTTAAAGGATATATTTATATGCACAATTAAAGAACAATGTAGTGATTAAGGAAAACATACGTGAAGAGGATAGAATGACTGCCAAAACACAGCTATCGATGTTCTATGCCAAAGTGAATGGTTGCATAATGCAGATAGTCCTGGGGCAAAATGAGCATCAACGGAGCGTCAACGATTTTTTGTCCTGAAGTCATGTTATTACAATGTGAATTAGTCGTTCTTATCTATAATCATTCTGTTGGCTGCCTTTTTAGGCAAAAGAGAATGCTACACTCTCCCTGCCCCATCTTGACAATGAGCGTCAACCGAGCGACAATGATTTTTAGTCTTGAATCTTGGGTAATCTTGGTGGTAAATGATCGCAGACATCTATAAACAAGGTTTTGGCTGCCTTTATAGGCTGATAAGCAAGAGGTGGTCCCACGAGAGCCTCCTGGACAATCACAACTTGATTCGTTTTCAATGCTGCAACTCAGTAATCCTGAATGTTGTAGCCTATGAAACCGGTCAAAACTCCATATATAGACATTAGTGGCCATCTCACACTTTGATTAACCATTATGCAAGGCCAAAAATCGTTGACGCTCCGTTGACGCTCATTTTCAAGATCGGGCACGGTGCGTATCGCTGTCCCTTTGTCCTTTAAAGGCAGCCAATACTTCGCTTATGCGTAACAAAGAACAAATCACTTTTCAAATACCTGACTTACAAGACTAAAAATTGTTGATGCTCCGTTGACGCTCATTTTCAGGATCAGGCACGGAGCATGTCGCTGTCTGTTGTACTTTGAAATATGGCCAATACCTCATGTATAATTGTTTGCATCCAATCGCCACCTAGATTACCCATGATGCAAGACCAAAAATCATTGATGTGCCGTTGACTATGATGTTCAGGATGGGGCGGGGAGCATGTCTCTCTTGTTTTTAGTCGTAAAGGTGGCCGATTCATCCGAAAAGGATATTGGCATCCGAAAGTTAATATCTTGAGATTAGCAGTAGGATATCTAAAAGCAACCATGAATAGAAAAACCTGAAACACAGAACCGGAGATTGGAACCAACAGGTCTAGCCACACCCAGGAAAACCTGCGGGTTGACGGGTATTGGTCGGGGTTTGGCCTGCCAAAAGGCAACAGGTCGGGTTATTGGACGGTTCTGGAACTGAACTGACCCGTTTTGCGGTCTGATTCCGGACTGCTGGCGGCTTACCCGGACCCGTTGCTCACACTGCTCCTGAGTAGGATTCTCCTTAGTCATGTATATCAGTATACTGATAGCGTAAGACGTTGCTCTTTAGTTGATACAATCCATGGGGAGCAGAGAATGGAACTGTTACCTTGTTTCTCTTGGGTGGTAATCCTTATACGCATCCTGAGTAAAGCTTTTTCATTCTGCTCTTGATCAGTCTGGAAGTCATTAAGTGCTTTTATTGATTAGGACTTAGGGTGGATCTCACGGTGTTACAATATAGATAGCAAGTAATAATGTGAATTACAGTAATAGACTTACATCGCAGGGAATTGGAATCACCGGATATTATTATATGATTGTAGTTAGAGTTGTTGGTATATTCAGGAAGTAGGCTGATGAATAACAATATTGGATATTGTAGTATAGTTGTTTTGGAAAGTATATTGTTAAATGTAGTGTTAGCAACAGGTTCGGGTAACGCACCAGCTGTTCCGGTGTGGACAGCAAAAATGGGTCGGTTTGGTTCCAAAGCCGTCCAAAAACCCTACCCTCTGACTCTTAGCGGGCGAAACCCGGATGTGTACACATCAACCCCCGGGTTTCACCAGGTTTGGCTCGACCTGTCGGTTCCAATCTCCGGTTTCGCGTTTCGGGTTTCTCATCCATGGTTGCATTCAGATATGCGACAGTTAATCATAAAATATTGACATTGGTACCTCACAGTTCATTTTCAATGTATTGGCCGCCGTAATCATCAAAACGAATAGACACACATTCCCTATCGCATCCTGAAAATTAGCGTCAACGGATCATCAACAATTGTTGATTATGTATCATGGGTAATCTGGGGGGGCGACAGGTTAAATACAGTCATAAACAAAGTCTTGGCCGCCTTTATAGCAAACAGAGACAGCGAAACACTCCCTACCCCATCTTGAAAATGAGCATCAACAGAGTGTCAACGATTTTGGGTCTTGCATCTTCAGTAATATGAGTAGTGGTTGAGCACAACCATCCATAAACAAGGATATGGCAGCCTGTATGGGCAGATATGTACCGAATATTCCCGCCACATCCTCCGGGACAGTAACAACTAATTTCATTTACAGAGCTACCACTAAGTATTTGTGAGCCTTTAAGCATACCAAAACAGTCAAAACCATATATATTGACAATAACGGCCACATCGCACTGTGATTAACCACAATGGAAGGCCAACAATCGTCGACACTCCGTTGACGCTCATTTTCATGATGGGGCAGGGAGCGTTTCACTTTCCCTTTTGCCTATAAAGGCAGCCAATACCTCATTTATGACAATTTGAAACCTGTCGCCCCCCAGATCATCTGAGATACATGACAAAGAATCGTTGATGCTCTGTTGACGCTCATTTTGCCACAGGTGTATCCACAATATGCAATCATGTGATCTGGTGTAGTTCAGCATTCACGTTTATTTGGCAGCCTTTCTAGTTTTTTCATTTACTTTCTTCTTGATCACTACATTGGTCTTTAATAATACATATAAATATATCCTTTAAAATATACTTTACAGTATCTGCTAATTCAGGATAATATTAATCTCCAAAATGCCATGCCATTGGATCAATGCTAGTTATCACTGCCAGGTTCGCTCAATAGGCTGCTGTGGTCTTCAAAATGAATGTTAGCTGAATTGCCACACAGCAGATAGTTTACTAACCAGTGGCTGTTCCTTCATCAGTAAGCATATCTCGATCAAAATCTGTATCATTCTGGCTATCCTGGGCAGATGCATCGAGAGTAAAAGATACAGCACAGGGAAGATATATATGCAAATACGAATATCTGGCCGGCAAATTAATAATTTGGGCATGGTGAACTCCGGAAGTGTTTCCGGTTGGGGCGGGTGGTGTTCCGGGCAGAGGTAGCGTCGGCTCTGGAGTCGGCTTTCTGCGTTGGTTGGGTGGAGGTAAACCTGTTCCTTTGAGTCTCCAGCATGTCTGGGGATGCATTGCAGTGCCATTTTGGCAAGGAAGGCATCCGGCCATGTGGTTTCGACGCAGTATAGCCGGGTGTTTTCTATCACAGCCTTCACCTTTTTATGCCCAGGAAACTCAACACCCTGCTTCTTCTCTTCTCAGACCTTGGGGTGAGGTTTCTTGATCAGATATTGCGATTCCTCTATTGCGACGTGCGAAAACCCTCCTTTGGCCATTTTGGCCAGATTCAAGGCCAGGTGCATGTGGGACTGTTCCAGCTGTACACGACCTCCTTGCCTTGCCATCGTAGCAGACATGTTGGATACCTACAAGAAATTAGTTGCTGCTTGAAACAATAAGATGCGGCTATTACCTCAACTATATACTCTTCCGTGGTCTCCTCTAAGGTAATTAAAGCCTGTTTTGTTCACTCTCAGGGATGCTTATCATGAAATTCTTCGGCTAAAATCCCAGAGCAGCTAAGATCATGATGTTCCATTTCACGGACTGTGCGGACAAATGTTTTGTTCGACCACACAGATTTCCCGTTACAGACAGCAATAAATTAGTCATGGAGCTCTCTACGTGCACACACTGTCTGTTATACGGTCAATTGACGACCGTTTACCACAGGATGGATATACTCACATGCAACTGCATGCTGCTTCATATTCGTGCTGCTTACAGTCTTACGGACAATTTCTAAATGTGCATCCTGGGTCACATTTCTGGTGGCTGCATTGGCAGCATTGTGGTGGACTAACTGGTGTCTGCGATATTGCTTTGTGTCTAAATGTGACCCATTTCACGAAGCGCATGCCAATTGGCTTGATTTGGATCCGCTCTGACCTGGCTGAGGTGGTTGTGTCTCAATGCTTTCTTGGTGTGGAATAGGAGAGAAAGATGATAACAAAAAGAAGTGGGAAGTCCTGAGGATTATATAGTTAGCCACATGTCAGAATGGAATAATTAGCTGCCAACATGTTCGTTATACTCAAGATGAATCCTGCTTTGCACAGCTGCAAGTTGCAGGGGTTTCCCTGAGCCCCGAGATGTGCAATAAGTTGGTCCGATGTTGGTTGTTTGTTAACTGAGATAAATCACGGTGTACGATAGCGAAAATAGCATGATTGTCAGCTATACATACGACATTGTTCCAGGGAAATGACATCTGCTGATGTTTGTGTCAAATTATCCCCGGGATAATACTTGAAACTGATGCTAACAATCAAGTCATGTTGTACAGTTAGCCTAACTATTCCCATTTGATTGACAGTCAAAAGGGAGGTTTTACTTTGTTCTAGATGAGTAAACGTACCAACCTTGACATAAAAGATGCAGCTTGTCTCCATATTGTCCATATCTTGCAACATCCAACATCTCGCCCAACAACAAAGTCAATGCAAACTACAATAGTCAATACTCCGAAAAAGAACTTTTTGCCACTTCCGGCGGGCAGATACAGCAAATCGACAAAGCGGTCCACCCAACTACATCATCAAGCGAATGAAGGCAAGAGCAGCTTGGAGGCAAAAAGAGTCCGAGCCCTTGGGGCATTGCGCAACTTGAGATCCAAAAAGAAGCTTCCAGCTGAGAAACGACAAGAAACACACTTCTTAAGCAATAATGAGAAAGAGAAATGGATTAAGGATTATTTTGAGAGAGCAATGGCTGGGGCAAAAAAGCAAGTTGAAGATGTAGAGGCAGCAGTTTAGCAAGAGCAGGAAATATGAAGCATGCTGAAATCGCGGGATTGACGACCAGAGAGCCCGCAAAGCCTTTTAAGGAGATAATTGTTGCTATCAGAGACAGTCTGAGTAATCTTTCAAGTTCCGACAATGGGGAGGATGGGGAAGATGAGGATGAAGAAGAGACAGAGCAGGGCAAGCTGAGCAAAGATTACAAACCTGGCTGGGTGATGGGCACAATCACCAAAATGGTACAGCAGCTCATGGAGAGGTTATGGCAGAAGCAGATGAAGCTTGATGAATTGACACAACTGGGATGGGAGGATACAGCCGACTACTTCCGTGAAACAGATAAGAAGTATGGCACATCTGAATTGAGGGTTGCGGCAGTCATTCAACTGCAAACGGATGATGATACTGCGGCACCTGCACTGACCACATTTGGAAAGCTTATGGAGTGTGTTGACATTGTCCCCAGAATATAGCAAATGCTGCAAGGGACTTCTCCACCAGGAAGTAGTCATATGAGGCTAGGTTCGGTGAAGCCGCAGTCGAATACGAGCATACCCAGTCTTGACCCAGCCGCAGAGCCCGATTTGTCACCTTTGCTGCAAGCGAAGCCAGTTGAACCTGTAAGCTTTTACCCTTGCATATAGCCTGCAGCTAATCACCATATAGATTTCGGATTCGGACGAAGACATGGTGACGTCTCCTGTGTCTGCGGACTAATATATAGGCCAACTGTAATATTTGATGTCAAATCTCAGTGAAAAGCGATTTGTTTACCAATTCTGCTATGTGTTAGCTTTTTCTTGATTTCAGTAACCAAATTGTGAGATATGATAATTCGTCTGTGCAGGTGCAAGAGTCGAATGCACCATGTGAAAGTTCCAGAATCCAAATCAGGGGGTAAGACGGCCAACACTTTCCATTTCTATCAGTAAGTGACAGTTAGGTGACAAAGCAAAAGCTATATTCGTAACGAAATATACTGACAAAATTTAAGTGAGTGATGTCATACGTGTCATAGAAAGCACGGTCAGTGCTCATGACAAATCTATCTGAACAACAACCGTCATGCTGCATTTATCCATGTATCTAACTGCATAAATCTCCGTACAGACCTTGTGCACATGGTTGAGAAATTTGAAATTGCTTATGGTACGTCATGGTAATCGAGCAGAAGGAGCTGGATAAGGAAAGGTGACGAAGTAGAGTTATATTTCCCAAAAACTAGCAAAATGATCTACATACCATAAATTGCCGGCTGAAAGCGTGGGAGTGTTATAGGGCTATGTCATCTCTCACTCAGATAGCGTGGATAGCAGTTGATCAGAAATTGGAAGGTAACAAAACCCCTAAATGCAAACGATAATACATACAAACGCAATATTGGATGTCAATAATGAGCATATGATTGGTTGCATACAATTGTTGAGTGTACAAAGGCTGTTTCAATGTGATTAATGTGAGCGTCATGAGAGTGTCAACAATTTTTAGTCATACACATTCGGCAATCAATAGAATGCATTGTCACATCCTTCCAAAGTGAATGAATTGGTCGGCATTACATCCAAAAAGGCAAATGAGATGCTTGTTGCCACATCCTAAAAATGAGCTTCAACGATTTTTGGCATTGCGTCATGAAAAATCCAGAGGGCTGCGCTGTGACATTAACTTATAATCGAACTATCAGCCGTCTTTCTATGCAAAAATCATTGCGGCAATATCGCTACTTCGTCCTAAAGATGAGCGTCAACGGAGCGTCAATGACTTTTGACCTGGTATCATCGAAAATGTAAAGGCTGTACGGCGACATTACCCCATAATTGAACTATTGGCTGACTTTGTAGGCCAAAATTGTTGCAACATCATCGCTACTATGTCGTAAAAATGAGTGTCAACGGAGGGTCAACAACTTTTGGCCTTGCATGATCGAAAATTGAAGGGCTGTGCGGTGACATTTAGCCATAATTGAACTATCGGCAGTCTTGCTAGGCGACAATGGTTGCGACAACATCGCTACTATGTCCTAAAAATGAGTGTCAACAGAGCATCAACGACTTTTTGCCTTGCATCTTGGAAAATGCAAGGGCTGTGCTGCAACATTAACCCATAATTGAACTTTCAGCCACCTTTCTAGGGCAAAATGCTTTTGACAACATCGTCACTATGCCCTAAAAATGAGCATCAACAGAGTGTCAACGATTTTAGGCCTTGCATCTTGCAAAATCATGGGGCTATGCGACTACATTGATCCATAATCAAACTATCTGCCACCTTTCTTGGTAAAAATGCTTAGGACAAGATCCTAATGATGTCCCAAAATGAGTGTTAACAGAGCATCAACAGAGCATCAACGGAGCGTCAAGGAAGCATCCACAATTTTTGATCTTGCATCCTGGATGATCCAACGGCAACGGAACACAGATAACCCACAATAAACATATGGGTAGCCTTTTTTGGCAAAAATACTACTGACGATATCGCGTTCATCTCCTACAATTGAGCATCTACAGAGCATCAACAGTTTTTCTAGATGCTCAGAACGCTTCACAGCAATGTACTGCATTGTGCTATTTCTCAATAGAGTTTTACGCGGTCAGTCTTTGCAATCTGTCCTTGTATACAACTTCACAAATATGCATGCAATGTCTTACAGATCTGATATGTTTGCTTGAAGCTGTAGTGTCAATATCGAAGAACATGCAGTCTGCTTTACTGTAACGTTACCTTATGCGGTCTCTCGAGTCAGATTACCCAGATTTCTAGTTTCTACCACCATGTCAGGTTCAAAATCTTTGAACACCTCATTGCTCGAGGTTACGATTTCTTCGAAAAATGAACATGTCTTCATTCGTGATTTGAGTGACCTTACTTTACAAATCATTTTCGATGCTTGGTGGGCTTCAATGAATGTAGGCTCGAAGTGGCCTATTGCTTGGAATAATTTGTAATGGCGACACGTGACTGTGGCCAGATGACGGCGATTCTATATAGTCGGCTTGCCACGAGACTTAGATCTCTAGCTATAATCTTACCTATACACCTATTTACTATCACTCGAATCCACGTTTGCAACAGTATACCTCTAATTACCATACATATGCCTATAAGGCCGTTCGCTGGCGTAAGTGCCCTTATACAATTATCGCTTTTTCAGTAAACGGATATGTTTCGCTCACGGGATTCACGAGTTTTACCCCTATTCAACATGTCACATATGAGTTCTCCAGAATCGACTCCGAATTGCACCAAAGGTCGAAAAAATCAATTGCATACGGTCAATTGAGACGAGTTCAAATACCGACAGCTGCATTGAGCACCCATTGTCAAAGTCTACACGATCGCCGTACCCCAAAACACACCACATCATACAGTCTACAATTGAGATTACAGCCTTAAAAACGACATATTGAAGCATGATTACTGCAAGCACGGATATTGATCGTTTCATCATGCAATTCAGCACCCTGATGGCAGTGGAGAAGAGTTCAGAGACCAACTCGCACGAGACGCGTCACCGGCGATGACGACAATTATCACGACTGTAGCCTGGGACTATTCGATCCGGCCAATGAGAGAAACCGAATACGATCGAGAGAAATTGAAAACCATTCCTACCAGTCAATTGAGCATGATCATCGGTCGGAGAACCTACAATCAATGACGCGATCTTACCCCTGAATCGGCAATTTCAAGAACCGAAGCCGAAGTCGAGAGACTATTGCAAGTCAGTATAGTTGCTACTACATTCCTTCAATTTGAGCGGAATGCATCGACTTCAATAGTCGTGTACACCTACAACTCTAGCAACCTCGAAGAAACCCGGAGGACAGCGAAAACAACAAAGGCAATTGGATTACTTCCAACACTCCCAATTCCGGGAATTCAAAATCGGTCAAGTCCAATAGCTAAGCCCAGTGAAGGCAGCCATGCCAACTACAAACAGCACTGTGGCTTTCAAAGGAAGTCTATGAAAGCCGAAAGGCAAACCGGCAACGCACTCGCTGCAGCAGCGGAGAACACAAAACCTACCTTGTACCAAATATACATGGCAACATGCAGCGAGTCAAAGCACAAATCGACTGCGGTGCAATGAGCATCTTTATATCGCCCAGCCTACTTAGGAAACTCGAGCTACCATACGAACCAGCATTCGCCTTCACCCTGGCCCGGTGATGATGTCTGTTGAGAGCCGAAAGGCAAGTCTCTTGGTTCAGTATTTTGAACACCTTAACCTGGTTGACGAATCGGAGGTTTTAGTCACCCCAATGAAGGCATACAATCTAGTCTTGGGCTTGCCATGGCAAGAAACCCGGAAATCGACTGGAACAAAGGTCGATTGACAGCCCTATGAACGTCAAATGGATTGCAACGGGCGAAGATTCCAGAAGCAGATCGTACAAGTCCTCTGCTGGAACGCGGTGAGTGAGACAAAAATCTTAAGTCCCGCTACCGCATTCCATCATCTCTGAGCTATTGAGGAAGTGGTCGAGGCATTCGCCATATAACTTGGCGAATGTCAAGGGTTGCTGGGAGCATCGCTGGAAGGCATCACTGTAGGCGAGAGTAACCCCAGAATACTGAATGCGCGAGCAGAAGCAGCGGCGGTAGTTGCAGCAGAGAAGTGGCACCGTGATGGTGCTTGAATGACTGCTACCGGCTTGCCGAGACATCAAGGGAGAAACTGGACAACGGGGGTGGTCTATTGCGATGAACGGTCTGATCCAGCCAACCCGGGACCCCTACCTATCTCTACTCCGCCAAGCATGCTACAACACAGAATGCAGAAATGGCTAATGAGAATAGGAACAGACATAGTTAACGTGGAGATGGTAACAGATGATAGGGGTCACATCCCAGCACAATATCAAGATTCACAATATCAAGATTCACAATATCAAAATTCACAATATCAAAATTCACAATATCAAAATTCACAATATCAAGATTCACAATATCAAGATTTGACGTATCCTCATGAGATACAACAACTATGTGGACATATCCAGCAAAGATATGCCAACTCTCGCACAGCACCTATCACGGCATGCAAAGGGAATTCGTGAGGAAGAGCGGTTGTGGCTCGAGGAGCATAGGAAGAGCGTGAGAGGAAATGACAGGATAACCCGGCCGTGAGGAACCACACAAATTGCTGGATCTACGACATCTCAGAAAGAGCGAGTGAAACCAAGAGCTGGGAAAGAGAGAGTTCATCACCACCTGCGGCAACTCTGATCTCATTTGCGAAAGAAGGACGGCGGACTGGGGCTGTGTGTGAACTACCAAGCTCTCAATAAAGCCGCAGCGAAGAACCAATATCCTCTCCCACTATTCTCAGAGATGCTCGACAGGACCTAAGGAATGCCTATCACCTCATCCAACTCAAGGAAGGCGACGAGTACAAACCTGAGCTACATTACCAATTAAACGAGATATGTCGTCGGCAGAGCAATGACCTTTATAGAGAGAGATGACTATACCGGAACCGAAATCCACATATACGATGACCCTACCGGAGATGTCGGAATGACAGACCAAAGTGCACTTAACTACAGAGAGGTCCAGCAGCGATAATTCACCCAGAGAGCGGGGATAAGTATACCTGGCAAAGAATCAACATACGCACCTAGCATCCGGAAGATGATACGCCCGCCAAGAGAACAATTGCTACAGTCGATCGAGACGAGTTCAACTACTGACAGCTACATTCAGCACCCATTGTCGAAGTCTACACGATTGCCATACCCCTAAACGCGTCAGTCATTTCCTGGCCAATGCCCGAAGAAACAACGAGAACAGACCAAGCGACATCCGAAAAGGTGAAAGAAGTTGAAAGGTCAACAAGAAGCTACTCAAAACACCAAGCAAGTCGAAACACCAAGCAGGTCGATGACCAAAGCGAGTCCAAAAGCCAGACCCAAGCATGTGGAAAAATGAGAAGAAAGCATCTGAAAAAATTAGACGAAGCAAGTCGACCAAGACCAGCCAAAAGACAAGCGAAGTCGAAGATCTCCGAAGTCGAGGGACGAAAGCTGCCGAAAGATGCGTCAGTCAACAAAGATCACCATAAGCCTACCGAAGCACGACGGCAATCAACAACGGATTTCAGTCTGAAGTCATCGACGGATCAAGGAACTTCAAAAGGGGGGATGACCGTGTCAAAAACAAGGCTTCCTACCAACAAGCCAAATGCCCACAGGCAGGCAGTCTACCGAGACACACTGAGAAGTCGACCAAGACATCCACTGAGAAGTCGACCGAAAAGTCTACTGAGAAGTCAACCAGTCAAGTCCTACCAACAAGCCAAAAGCCCACTGGGATACAGTCTACCAAGACACACACTGAGAAGTCGACCGAGAAGTCTACCGAGAAGTCAACCGGTAAAGTCTGCAAGAAGTCAACCAAGATTCTACTGAAGCCACCTAATAAGAGCAACTATGAAGTCGACCGGATGGTCACAGAAGCGGACTTCGAAAGACGATTACCGAGTCAATGTCAACTGCCAATGACAGTTGGCTGCAAGAGATATTTTACAAAGCACACGGAAGCACTGCACGAATGCTCAACAGAGTACAGGCACGCCTGAACTTGGTAAGTATAACCATTTTAGAGAAACTTACATGTTAGACGTCGACAAATGAGACGCGACTACACGCACTTGACATATACAATCGATGATTACAAAAGGCCAAGAACGATACTGGCAGCGGAAACTCCCATCGATGCCATGTCACGAGCGGAAGCTCCCATCGATGCCAAGTCATGAGCGGAAGCTCTACCACACTGACGATTCTGACAATGACCTACGCCAAGATATACAAGCTATGGGAATGATGGTCGTTGGAGCATGGGTTAGGAAGTCGAGATATGGAGACGGGATCACTTTTGGATGTTTTCTTGTTTCTCTCTTCTCTTCTTCTATTGTTCGGATCTCGGCCCAGTACAAATGGCGTCGGCACGGGTTTTTACCACCTGCCAATGGAGGTGGAGATTCCCCGTGTGCCAGATCTGCCAAAAGGTTGCCGTTGTGCTGTATCAATCGGTAGCAGGACTTACGATTTCGTATGAGTACGTACGCGGCAGGAATTCACAACGCTTCCTTCCCTTTCCTTTCCTTTTCCCTTGTACGGTTACGCAGCCCAGGAGGTCTGCGCCTAAGGAGGGGGATAATGTAATGGCGACATGTGACTGCAGCCGGGTAACGGCCATTCTATATAGTCGGCTCGCCACGAGACTTAAATCTCTACCAATGATCCTACCTTTACACCAATGTACTATCACTGGAATCCATGTTTGCAACCGTATACCTCCAATTACCATACGTATGCCTATAAGACCATTCGCTGGCATACGTGCCCTTACATAATTCTAGATATGCGCCCTTGTGGCGATTCTATTCACACTGCGGAATTGATCAGACTGGGAGCCCTGGCATCATATGTATCATTCGTCATTGAGTTCTTTGCCATCCATCAGATCATGGGACCAGCTCAATGGGGAAACACTTGCTGGCAAAAGCTCACATCGCAAAGTTAACCGAATTAACAGAGTCAGAGGTCACTGAATTGACTAGTTCGACGGTTGATGAAGCAGCTTTGGCCATCCTGAAGAGGCAAGGAAGTCGAGGAATCACAATAGTTAGTTCACAGAGGAAAATCATATTTGACATCCAGGATAATCCATATTGACCAAAATAACAGACAAAACGTTCCAAACCGGTAGCAAAGAAGTTTGAAACTTTTGAATTTTAACAAGACACGTGGAATCGCAATCTCATATTAGGATTTCTTTTGGCTCATGTTCCATGGAATGCTATGTCAAATCTAGAGCTACAACGGTCATATAAGGTATTACGCGATGACATGGTGGTGCTGTCCACTACAACCCTTAGCAACATTTGCCGGGGAGAATATGCACTGACCGTGGATGCAATTAAGAAGCAATTGCCATCACGAAATATAGTTAGTTTAGCTTTGGATGGATGGACATCAACGAACAAACTAGCCATAATGTCGGTCATTGCTTACTATATGAATCGAAATTGGGCCTTGTGTGAAGTTCAACTTGCTTTCATTGAGGTGGATCGTCTGTTCTATTCCCGTTTCGAAAACTAATTATGAATAATAGGTCAAGGGCCAACATATGGAAGTGAGGCCAGCCATACATTTGAAGGACATGCATGATCGTCGATGGCCATTTGCTTGGTATTACAACTGATAATGCTTCCTCATATTACTCGATGACACGCAAGCTGAAATCAACACTTGAGGCCTCTGGAATCGAGTGGCCTGCATCGAGAAACCACATACAATGCATGGCGCACGTCATACAGTTGGCTTTAGGTGCATTCATGAGCAGTCTCGGTGTAAAAGGCCGCACCAAGTCTTGGGAAGCCCATGAGCGCAATCAGCAATTTGGAGAGAATAAAAGGATAGACATTGGGAAGAGTCAAAGACTTCGAAAAGAGGGCAATGCTAGAATCATTAACGTGTCGGCCATGAGACCAGGTTTAGCAAAGACAATTGAGAAAGTACGTATTTTATGATATTTTGAAAGTCCTGAAACTGACCTTCATATAGCAGACACTGCTTACTGTGTTGATTACGCTGACATCTGGTTGTCGAAACGAGTTCATTGATTGTTAACAAGCAAAAGTCCATATCGCGGTACTTCCGATTACGGATGTGAACACACGTTGGAACTATACACTGGAGTTGCTCGATCGCGTCTACTGATTACGGGAATTCCCAGACGAGTGGCTCCAAAATCCAAAATACAGTGATTACCGGCCAATCTTCACAACACAAGATGAATAGACCATTGTTAAGTATGTCATGGAAGTATTGTGGGCATTCCGATATTGGACCCTGTGGATGTTGAAGAGGCATACAGTCATTTTGCATTACGTTATCACAGTGTACAAAGACATGTTCGATCATATGGATGGCGTGATGTGAGCTTCAACTAAACAGAACACTCAAGCGAAGGAAAACTTGATCTTCGCTATGAAGTTAGCTCGACAGAAGCTGTCCAAAAATTACGCTCCAATCACTCCAATGGCGGGTATGCTTCTCATTTCTGGACATATCCTCAATCCTTTCTAGAAGTTGCAATCATTTAGAAAGTGGGACAAGGGAATCGATATTCATCCTGAGGATGAGACATTCTATACTACCCAATAGCAAGAGGCGTTTCTGAGGTATGAGGAGAATAAATACTGTGCTAAACATCGATGTGTGCTGGTCAATAAACTCGAAAGCTTACTGAGCAGCAATCTCATCCCCTCCGCAACGGCTTCAGGATCCTGTCAATCATCCTTTGATCCATATGATTCATCCAGTGATGATGATGAATACTTAACACCTAACGATGCGGCTGAGACGACACCCAGACGAAGCGATCACGCAGGACACTTATTGACCGCCGCCAGGCTCTATTTGAGGTCGCCCACTGAAGTACTAAATACCTAGGGGCAAATGGATCCAAATTTCAATGATTACCACTCCGACCCAATGGAGATTAGCAGTACATTTTGGATACTGGACATAACCGACTGGTGGCCCCAACAAGAGGAAATGCACTCAAAGTACGCTGATCTCTCCAATGTGGCACGCAACATTTTTTGTATCATACCACAAGGTGTCGGTGTGGAGGCCAGTTTTTCCCTTGGGCGAGATGTTATTGGCTGGAGGCAGTCAAAACACACAGGCAAGACCCTTTGCGAAAAAGTTGTTGTAAGGCAGTTTGCTTAAGCCAATAACGGGATTTTGGCAGGCAATACCCCAGTACCAGATATGACAAATACAGAACACGACTCAGAAATGCAGAAAGACGCGGAGGAATGCAAATTGCACAGAATGGCCAAGGTCTACGATGTTTTGGAGATGTCGCCGGGCAGCCAAAACCTATGCGCTACACAGAAGGAATCTTGCTTTCAAACCAGGCAGATGACAGTCATTGCATATGTTTCGGACACGGTATAGATCGTCAATGCATCCTGGTCACCCGTTCATCATGATGGTGTGGCGGCATTTAAATTGTCAGAAAGATCACCTTTGCCACTAGCTTTGCCTGCAAAGGACCTCTCTGGAGGACGAAATTGAATCTTAAATGTCCGCTGAATCCGGAGAATCTACAGTCATCCAGTCGAATGTGATGACGATAGTATCCGTGAAAGAATTTCGGACACCACATATTGGCTAAACTGGAATGGCGACTTGGATAATTCAAATGACAGCGAAGACAATTGCACGGCAGACAATGAATCCGATATAGAGCAATACCATTACATTGAGGATCCGGAATACCCAGAGCAGCAAAATATGAGTGCCACCTCAAATGTTCCCGGATTGGTTCGGCCAATATGGAAGTCAAAGAGACACGCTGAAAACGTGTTGGTGTTGGTAAATACAATAGAAACGAGGATAAATAAAGGAGTGAAGAAAAAGTAGGACAGAATGGGTGAAGGGTTCACCAGCTTCTTTATGTAGCTTGACCGAGAGTTTCAGTTAGAGATATATTATGGGTGAATGGTGAGTAGTAGCTTGTGAATATCGGTTAATAAACCGATATATACCAGGCGCAATGAATCTTTTGGCAAGATACATCATTTTAAGTCGTGTGAGAGTGAACAGTACAAAAATATTACTCTGTTTTGCTTTGCCACAGGGCGGAGTCTCAATCTGACAGAAAGACAACCAATAAGTTCAAATGATGATGAAAACAATTATAGATGGCAGCAGATGTTGAATAGAGAATACATTAAAATGAGCGTCAATGAAGCGTTAATGATTTGTGGTCTTGTAAGTATGGTAATTCACCAGTGATTTGGTCGTTGTTCTTCATAACGGACGTATTGGCAGCTTTTATAGGCGAAAGAGACAGTAACACAGTCACCACCCCATTCTTAGAATGAGCATCAACAGAGTGTGAACGATTTTTACCTTTGCATCTTGGGTAATTTATTTTCCAATTGGTTGCAAGCATCCATTCATGAGATATTGGCAGCCTTTGAACCCAAAAACAATGGTAACAAGCTCCCTGCCGAATCCTGAAAATAAGCATCAATGGAGCAGCAACAGTTTTATGACTTGCAGATTTGGTAATGAAGGCTTCGCGCGGATCTTCACACACATAACTGTATTGTTGACCGCCTTGATTCACAAAAATACCATATATCAAAGGTGAAATACAGCTAGCAAATTAATCGATATTGCAAACTGTACAACATGCAATAGTGCGTTATTGGTTGTTGAAAACGCGATTTTGATAAGATACTATTAACAAACTGCAAATACAAGAGCCTTATATGGATCTATAGATGGACCCACTGGGCAACCTGCTGATAACCCATCCAATTCAGACCGGTTGGGAGTTTACCATTGAACCGTACCCTCGTTGAAAGTTCAGGTTTATTAACGACCCAGACCGCCGATTTGGCAACAATTTGGTTTGGACCCAGACCCAGACCCGAAGTGACGGTCCGGAACCATTGCTATCACTAGTTAAATCGTGTGTACAATTGTAGTTGAGGATTGAAATGATATATTCAATTATGAGAGATTATCAAGAGGTAACTCAAGAACTGTAAATAATGTGCAGTTGTTGGTGTTAGAGAATTTCCATTTCTTCTAATTGTTTACTTAAATAACAAAGCAAGAGGTGACTTTGGAAATAACCTCAACCTCCTTATCTTGTAACTTGATATCGACTTGGAGTTGCAGATTGAAATCTGATTACACTATGTTACGTCAGGAATACATGCAGTGCAACCGTAACCAACATATATTATCCCTGTTACCACTGTGTTAGAGTTGCTTCCTAGAGATTATGACTGTCTACCTTGTACTTTGGCCATTAGAGAGGACTTATAAGAAGGTTATGTGGGGGTTACTGTATGTAATATCGAATTACAGAATGTAGCAAATTTCTCATACTGCATGCATTCCATCAACCCCCTTTTTTCAATTGTCATCTCCACCACCATCACCATCACCACCATCACTATTACCACCATCACCATCCCCAGCATCAAGTATTTTACTCTTCCATTATTCTTCCACAAACTTTGTATAACATTTCCCTACGAGTAAAGCCCGATTCACCGCTATCAGTATGCTCCCAGCGAAGCCAGTTTCACCCTTACCAGTGTAGCTCGTTCCTCCACTAGCAGCTTGCTACCAGCATGCTACCAGCTTGCTCCCAGTGAAGCCAGATTGTCAGAGGTGAGAGGGAGCATTCCACTGCTACCAGCTTGCTCCTTGCAAAGCCAGATTGTCAGACAGGTGAGAGTGAGCATGTCAGGGCAGTGAGACAAAGTATAGTAAAGGCTGGAAAGTGAATATGTGGGAGTTGTGTGAGCGAGCAGATTAGTGGTGCAAGTGAGCATGGCAGAGTTGGAGTGAGAGCGAGTATGTCAGAGTTTTGAGAGTGAGCTAGGGTTAGCAACAGGTCTGGGTAACCTGCCAGCGGTCCGTGTTTGGACCGGAAAAATGGTTTCGTTCGGTTCCAAACTGGTCCAGAAACACAACCCACTCTGTCTTGGCGGAGTTGTTACCCGGACCGGACATAAACACGCAGTTTTTTGGCTGGGTTTATCATACAGCAGAGCCTCATTTTTGCCAACTTGGATGTTTGGCTCGAATTAAGCATTTGAGTTATGATTGTATCACAATATGATATATATGTACAAGATGCAGTTGTAGGTGCTCTTTCACATCCCATTCTTGAATTTGCAATCTGATCAATATTTGTTGAGTCACTTTGAAAAACACCCAATTTTCGGGATTATTTCAAAGCAACTCGACGAATAGTGATTGGATTGCACATTGGAGAACGGGAGGTGAAAGACCATCTAAAACTGCATCTTTTACATATATATCATATTGTGATACGATCAGAACTCAAATACTTAATTGGAGTCAAAGTTCTGAGTTTGCGAAAATGTGGAACCGGCCAAAAAACTGCGGGTTCGGTGGGGTTCGGTGGGGTTCGGTTTTTTGATGGGGTAAAACCCGTTGCAACAGTTTCAGTTCGGTTCCAACCCGGACCCGGCACCGAACCGCCAATTTGGAACCGTTGCTAACACTAGAGTGAGCATGTCAGAGTTGTTAGAGTGAGCATGTCAGAGTTGTGGGAGTGAGCTTGTTGGAGTTATGAAAGTCAGAGTGTACACTTCTCAGAGTAGTAAATAAATAAGTAACTCTTGAATATTTGGTATAATCCATAAATTGCAGTATATAATACAGGTGGTACGGTTGCATTACAGTAATAACTCAGTTATGCTATCAGTAAATTACAAGTAAATTATTGTGGGTTACCGAAAACAGCTCTGGGGTGTTTTGCATTATCTGGTGTTATTGGTGTTGTGGGAGGTTACGGTAGGACATATAGGCTGCGGTAGATTACACGTAACAGAACATATTCTTCCTGACGTACTGATATTGCTTATGTTCAACCCTGCCTGTTATACTGGAAGAGCAATTCAGATATGTTAGTTACTGTGAAATTTGACTATCCTATAAGCCAAAGTTTATAGCATCATATATGCACTTCCCCAACTGTTGTAGCTTGCAGGCACACCTAACAATGTTCTTGGAGTTTCTGAAATCATGTAAGTTACCTAGAGGGGAGTCTGGAAGCACCTGGAAGCACCTGGTAGCCTGTGAGGGTTACATATAGTTTTCAGAGCATTTTGCATTTTACTGATATTACTAGTACTCCCAGGTACTTTCTAGTCTTGTCACCCATACTGCTATGTGCTCTTAGATTTCTCACCACCACTTCCAATTGCTCTCGAGGTGCTGTCAAAGGCCATTCCAAGGGTCCAATCGGCTTCAAAATTTGACAATTGAGATTCATGCTCCGACTACTCTCACACACACGCCTCTGGAGATTTCCAGTAACTATATTCATTTTGCTGATGTAGATCACCGTAGATAAGTTATATTCAAGTAGTATAGACTTATTATTTTCTAGAGATATTATAGAATGTGTATCACCATATTCTATTAGCCCCAAGTATTTTTGGTTGGGTACCGTGGTTGCCATGCGGCAGTGTCATGGCGTGATGGTTGCACTGAGCCAAATTTCAAAATTGAGCTTTCATACAAATACCCTTCCGTATCAACCGGTATTCTCCACTAGAGTAGATCCTACGGCGCACAGAAGGTGATAAAGAAAAACCATACAGCCCCGGCATGGATGGAGAGATTAAGATCTAATATAAGGAGGTCATGGGGGATGTGACATGTAGCAAGGGTATCTTATCCATAGCAAAACCAGACTACACAATAAACAACCCGCAGGAGCTCCACCATAACTAGGACAATAAGAATGACAAAGATCAAGCAAAGGATATCCAAATGGACGTCCCCTCCTTCAGTAGCACTTAAAGACAAAACCATCGATCACAAAACAGCATTCTCGATCCCCCCAAGTACTCTCCCCATCTTCAATCCAACATTCGCCCGATTCCCTTGCATCTTGGTAGGACTCCTATTGGCTCTCTCCCGCTTCAATGTTGAAATTTCTCTTCTTAACGCTTCATTTTCCTCCTCCAGTAACTTTTCCCTATCGCTATCTTCGTGGATATGGAACTCTTCCTCCATGCCCTTCCGTAAAATCTCAATCTTCTCGTCCACAAACTCCTCTCTCCAGTTCTCCTCTCTAGCTCTTGCCTCCAATGCCTCACGACGAAACTCTTCTAGCCGTTGGTCCATCTCATCTGCGAGCTCTTCTCGCACGCTCTGCTCGATGAGGAGGCAGCGTTCCTCCGCATCTCGCCAACGGCTCTCCGTTTCCTCTAGCTGCGCGATAAGGCTGGCGATGAGAGCGTCCTTTCCTGCGCCGCCACTAATATCGACTTCTGTATCTGATCCAGAGTCACTCATGCTAGAGATATTTCTAACACTTGAAGCCTTCGGCACCGTAATCTCCTTCGCTAGTGCTGAGTATCGCAGTATTTGAAGTGTAGAGTTGAAATCACCGTTAGGATCCGCAGTCACAATCATAGCAGCACATTGCCTAGACACCCCAGAGAAAGAATTCGAGAATAGAAGCTCTGTGAGCTTTGAGCTTCTCCAATTGGCCGCCACAGGCTTTCCAGCGCAGCCTTGTTGCTGAGATTCGAGACACTGACCAAGGATCATGAGAGAGCGGTTTATGCTCCCCGCTTCTGCAAGCCGATCACCCACCGTTTGCGCGTTTCTTGCCCTCTCCGACCCAGCAAGATCGACGATTTGCAGTAATGAGGAATCGCGTTCTACTCCACGGGAACTGAAGCGTTTAATCTCGATCTGCAAGAAGGCATGGGAGCGGCTTGACACCAAGTTCGAATTCGTAGAGGAGACCTTTCTGCAGCGCTGCGCTTGCTCGATAACTTGCAGTGTCTCAGCGTAGGTACGAGCACAAACTTTTCTCAAGCCAGAGACAACCTTCTTTTGTTCTTTGGAGGTGTCCCATTGCGACTGAGTTGATGCCCCCCTGAACGCAAGAGCCCTGCGGCGAGCGGAAGGATTGATAAAAGGTGTTTCATCGAGGAGGTCAAAGATTCGATCGTTGTAGAGCTCATACATAGAGATGAGAACCGCATACCCACTTTTATTATCTGTTTCTACGTGTAGATCACTGACATCCGGTAAACTCGGTGTATTAGTTACCATACTTGACCTTTTCGATCCTGAAGCATGCCCCTGATCAAGCGCTGAATTCAAGCGCGCAAAGTACTGCGGAGTGTTGAGAACCACTGCCTCGGTGTGGTCGAATGAGGCAATATCTACCCTCGAGTAATCGACCATCTTTCCATCTAAACTATTGAAGATGATATCGAGCGACAGTTGTATCATTCCCCGCTGCTCTTTGTTGCCTAAAATCGTGTGCGTTTTGCCACTCCCTGTAACGCCGAGGGTGGCCAACATTCCGTCGCGGCCTTTGATCGCACCCTCAACTAGTGGTAGAACAGTGCCCTTGAACACATCGAGCTGCTGTGAGGTCTCATCGAAGACTTTGGTGAAGGAGTATCTGTCGATTGCGCGTGTTCTGGTTCGTTCCGGGGGAGTAACAAATATATGGCATTGGCCATTTGCAGCAGAGATGAAGCGAAAGTCGGAGATCGAGGAATGGGGATTCGAGGGGCGGAGGCGAAGGAAGACTTGAAAGTACGTTGGTGAGTTGTTGCAGGTGCTGTTGACGTTGAGGGTAGAAGTTTTTGGTCGGTCAAATGGTGTTTTAGGGCGTTCGTGACCTGGGGTTTTGGGGCGGTCCATTGTGGTATGTGACTTTGGGGGTATAGTACGGGAAGAGGTGGATTTAAGGCGTAGGTAGGTAGTTTTGAAGCGAATGGCAAAAGTGAGTGAATGTATCTGAGTTGATGCATTGCTTTTGTTTAGGCGGTTGGTACCTTTGGTTGCTACAGTAACGTGTAGCACGACAAGGATACATTCTTATCACGACATCGCATCTCATCGATCTTCCGCTTGTACCTGGTATGTACAGCCGCAAATAGGGAATGCTCCCCACACTTCGGGGATGGATATTCAAAGACTCACGGCCGGATAAACAAGCATCAAAATTAGCCAACCAGATCCCAATTGAATTCTGTCATACCGGCTGTAATCAGGTACCTATATTAGCTAATGAATCGAGCAGAATCGACCACGCACAAGGCCCGTGGTTGTTGGGTGGAGATAGAGAGTACAGACCTGGGTACAATATGTACCTGCCCACCCATCCCTTCTCCTCGCTGGCCAGCTTCTTTCTCCACTTCAATTACCCTTTCCCCACATCGGCAACAATTATACCGGCGAATGCACGAGCCCAGTGATGTAGAACCACAAGAGAAAACAAAGCGAACGATGTTGACTCGGGCAAACCATAGTCCCACCTCACTCTGGATAACGTACTCTTTGTATAGGCTCTAGGCAGCAACCGCCTGGCTGTTTGCCCTCCAAATACCTGGCGCATTCATGATCCTGGTGCTGAGTGGCGTTTGTGTTGCAACCATTGCGCAGTGCTCAGGTTTGCTTTCTCTTGAAACCTAAATAGCTCGCACCGCCCATCCCATCCTTACCCACCACCCCACCACCACTACCACCACCACTCTTCACCACTGCACCCTTCCCTCTCATTTTCACCCCACACATAAATCAAATCCAAAGCCATGTCGACAAAACGTACACGCGCCACGCTCGATGAAGATGAGTTGGCCGCACTTCCTTCCGACGAAAGCGAAGAAGAAGACGAGTTTGTCCACCATACCTCTACTTCCCTAACCGTGCCCGTTGACCGCTCTCGATAGGTATGAAGAAACGGCATCGGAAGCTTCCGCGGGCAACAGCGACGACGAGGAAGCATCCGACGATGATGCGGACGCCAATAAACCAACAGCAGCTTCTTCGCGACCTAAGAGACGCAAGGTGGAAAAAGATCCGGAGCTGGCTTCAGACGATGAGGGTGGTGATAATGGTGATGAGGGGGGGCTAGAGATAGAGGAGGTGGAGGAAGGCGATAATGGTTCGTCCCTTAATTTATGTAAAGCGGGAAAGACGGATACTGATTGATATAACCAGAACCTGATCTCCCAGAGGAATCGGCAAAGATATCAAAGGAGAAGGACAAGGCTGCTGTTGCTACTGCTGCCGACAGTGAGAATGGAAAGTAGAACATCTGGGAACTACATAGCGAAAGACCGGAACTCGTGGTAGAAGGAGGGGGCTCCCCCATCTAGCCGGTTGTCCGGAGGGGGAGAGGAAATTAGGCACTGCCATACTCTAGTTAGAGTGAATGCAGAATGATTAAACAAACAAAACAAAGATCCGAACTCGTTCTCCGTTTGCTGATAACGGTGGTCTGGCGCCGAGTTTTACAGAATCTAATATTCAGACCTCATTCAGAGCGTCGAGCTGACGGTTTATGTGTTTCTGAATCCATCTTGTTGCAATTGAGCTCTTGGTGTATAGCGATAATGCAGCCTAGTTTTGTTGAATTACTATCGTAGATGGTTGATGTTGAAGGTTGAGTGGTGACTGTGGAGTAGGGTGAGTTTTCGTCGTTGTCGACTCATCAAAACATATTGGCTCTGAAAATGTACTAAGGAGGGTTGGGAGTTCGTTCGATGTTGGTATTTCTGAGGTGTTGTTGAATGATCGATAGTAACATTCTTTTGTAGTCGGTCAATCGTCAGATCCACAACGTCGTACTTTCTGACTGATCATCCACCTTCTCGTCGGCGAGGCGTTAAACCCGAGTATATAACATTAACAGAGGACGCTCGCTCATTTCTTATGTATGACAATCGTATGATACCTATGCTTTTTCAAGGTGACCTCAAAATGCTCTTCCAATCCGCTCCTTTCAGATGTAATCCCAAAACAAAAAAGAAACCGCCCATCTCGCTGAAAACACCAACAAACTGTTCCACCTAACCGGTATCTACATTATTATGCCGGGCCGTCGCTGAAAAACTATCGTCCACACTGCACACTATTGTTTAGCAATATGAGATCATCACTTCTCTGTTGCTAGGTTGGGCAATCATCCATCGCTGCCGCTGCTACGAAAAGCCATACATAGCTGTGCATAATGGTGTGTCAAGTCCAGGACACTCTGTGGGTAGCTCGTCGCTTGCACAATGCTTCGAACTTTCACCGCGCCTTCTTCTTCGATCAAGATCCGTACCGAGTATAGTAACGCGGGCGAGAACTGGTGATTATATCAGTGAGCCACTCAATAAATATCATGCTACGGCAATGGAGAATGGTCACCTCAGAATACCAGCGATACTGCCACGCTGTTAACTTGATTATGTTGTTCAATGCGCCACGACTGTCTTTGCGCTTCTCTTGGTCGTGAAGGATTCCCTTCAGCGCTCTGGGAGAGAATCGTATTTTCAGAGTGGCATTGAAAGCTTCAAGAGCTTCGTTGTGATGGTGAAGTCGTTGTGCTAAGTCTCCTAGTATTTCCCATTCGGTGGCATTCTTCTTGTATGGGAGCGACTGTTGCTTATGTTGGGAAAATTCAGATCGCCAGATGGTGTATACACGAAGGTCCTGTGGACATTTAGTGCGCGTTCTATCGCTGCAGACCTTCAGGAACTGTAAATACCTCATAGAGAACCATGAATAGATTGTCAAGCCATCTCTCACAGAGACGCTTATTCTGGAAGTGTGTATACTTCTCAGCCGGCTGTTTTTCATTGTCTGAATCTGCATCATCGCTACCTTTGGGATCCGCAGGTACGGAATTCTCAGGCTTTTCGATAACCGAATCTTCGGGTTTGTCGCCACCTTCCTCGTTGTCTCCGTTGGTTGCGGACTTCTCATCGCTATCGTCTGCTCCATTCCGAGAGGAGCGGTCCTCGCTCTGCCGAGGGGAATTACCTCGTAATGTAGCCACACTAGAATTCTTCTTCTCTTCCCTGTATTCCTCCTCCATCACAAACACCGAGCTACGGCACTTCAGGAGCGTGTCCCACCCGATCTGGTTAGTAATTTCGGTGAGGATTTTGTATGCTTTTGCAAAAGTCCCCTTAAGGCTCGCAGCTGGAAGCTTAAGAAGTGTTGGATCAACCGACTCTTGTTTGGGGTCGTAGTGCTCTTCATTCATCTCCTCCAGCACGCTCTCTTGAAGAATCGGAAGGTGCATTTTGTTGGGTGGAGGCATCTTGGGTACGTCTCGATCCTGATAGGTGAACATTGGACACGAATTTAGAGTGAGCAAGGCCTGTATATTGCGTCAGACCATGGTTGAGACCTGGCTAAGAGCGAATAGATACCATCTCATATTGCTCAAGCTTCAAGTAGACTTGGGCTAGCCTCTCCCATGTGGTAAATTCACTTGGAGCACTATTGACTGCCCTTTTGGCGCATTCTAGGGCCAAGTCGTATCTCCCTTTCCTCATGCAAAAATCTGCTTGAACGTCGAGGAGACTATTGTCCATTGGAAGGAGCTTCACAGTATCGTAGAGAAGCTGAACAGCTTTCACTTCTTCATCGGAATCGATCAAGACTCGTGCTAATAGCGATGCAACCTCGGGCTCTTTCGATCGAAGCTTCTCAAACAGGTTCACACCCGATGCAAAGCGGCCAGTTGTATGAATATAAGCCAACAAACCAGATGTGAGGTGGTTTGATACGACGTTCGGAACTTGGACCTCCGGATCGGATCCAAGCTGCCAGCCCTTGAAAAACAGTCGTTCCGCAGCATCCAAGAACTTATGCTCCACCTCCGTGCTTGTAATAGGATTGAATTTCCGACATCCAACAATACGGGTAGCCCCCTCCTCTGCGTAGCTGAAAGCGCGGAGAACACTGCAGAGGTAGGTCTCCAACCAAAGAGCATCTGTGGCCTTGCGCTTCTCTCCCCTCTCACCAACAGCATAAGCATCCACCGTTCCGGGTATCGTAACATTCACGCGCATGTCGACTCTTGAGAAGGCATTGTAGCAACTGCACATGACGCAACGCTTAGCAATTGCATCGACAAACATTCACTCAGATCGGGAGCAGCTACCAGTATGTGCCCGTAGTGATACGCCATGCCTGAGGCCGGCCAAACCATATCTGGTTTTCTCCAATAGAGTATGTAAGTGTGTTGATGTACGCGGCGAGCGACGCGGAAGATGAGGCATCTACCCCAGTAACATGGTGATAGGTGCCTATCTAAGATTGCAAAGTTCAAGATTGTAAGAACAATGGCTCATCGAGTTTGAAGGGCTATTCTACCTCTTTGACGGCTGACTTTGGCTGGGATTTGATAAGATGCACAAGATCTGGTGGACCAAGCTCTCTCAGCGCCTGTAGCGACTCAGTGCGAGCACCTATCGACTCATAGATCTCTTGCTCGACAATTCTGCAGTGGCGTGTCTAGTTAGCAACATCATTTATGTACATTGGCGAGGGGGGAGGGGGAGACTCGAAGCAGGTCTTACTCTGGTACGGCTGGTTGCACAACCATCTCGAATGAGGTTCAGCTTAATATTTCAATATTTAGATGCAGGGAACTGAAGCTAAGTGACACTGGCTGTTAATGGCAACCCTGTTGGGTCGGGTGCGAGGGGGAGGATGAGGGTGATAACGATGATGACGGTGGTGGTGGTTTTAAGTTTAAACGAACCAGACCAGATGTCGAAGTGCAGCTACTGGCAGTGGGCAAGTGGCAGTTGCATTTGGTTAGAGGCCAGATTGTGGAATCAATCTGATAAGACAACTGCACTAAGTACTGAGATTGGCACGTGATGTGGCTTGCGTTAGTAATTTAGCGTTGTAACATGGCGTGAGAGATCCGCGTTGATCAAGCAGTATAAGCCTCTATAGACTCATCACGTATCTCAAACGAACCACCACAGCAACCTCACCTCGACGCATTCGCTGATATTTTATACGACTTAGTACTTACCTCTTAGTACCAAGCAATCTGTATTCACCACCTATCTCTAATGACGAGCAACCCCCACCATTTCCACATTCTTGCTTGAGCCTCGCCGGCCACGGTTTATTCATCATGGTAAGCCAGTCAATAATATCTATCCACCCTCTCCGTGCTACTTAGACGCTGACATAACTTGCGCACAGACTACATTCACCCCGCTCAATATCATCCCGGATTCCGACAGCGAAGGAGAGGTCGACAACACCGAAGAAATCCAGATTGAAGAGGCGTTGAAGCTCTATCAACAAGCCTTACGACACCACACCGACGGCACATGGGAAGAGGCAAGCAAGGCTTATGAAGAGCTCTTTCGATCCGAGATATTTCGGCTTGATGTTGAGGAACAGGTACTACCATCGCAGAGTGAGAGCGTCAGCGTCAGTGAAAATCGGGTTGCTGAGTCAAGACACGGTTCTAGGTCCACGGACGCAACAGTAACGTTGCATCCTCTCTACCTCTCGTTCACTACCTATCCTTCAAGAATCGCGGTTCCTTTAAGCTGGACCGACTAAAAGCATCCCTATCGATACAAAATGAACAAGACGTACAGTCAGCAGTCACACAAGCGCTAGAATGGTTTGCTACAGCTCTGGACCGTGATGCTGGAGATTCGGCGCTATGGCGGCAGTCAGCGCAGCTCGCTCTCGCTCTCTCTTCTGCTCGGTTGGCTCGTTTTGCGCTGGAATCCGTCCTCGATCACGAAACAGTAGGAGCGGATACCTCGAAGGATGCTCTCTCACTTATCGTCGGTGGTAATCAGAACCCGGAAGATCATCTTGCGTTGCGTCAGCTCCGGACAATACTAGAAAAGATTAGCGACTCTGTGGGCATGTGCAATGGGCGCTTGGAGGGTCTCTCTGGAACAAAATTGAACAAGAAATTTACCAGACTTTTAAATCCAGTCCCATGGCTACCGGTTCCATCGCCGGATAATTCAAAGTCACTCTCGGTCATGATTGAACAGTTTTCGGAGAAGCCAAAGGTAGTAAACTTGACATCTAGGACATGGGCAGCAGTTGGGAGAGCAATTTTAGGAGAACTCCCTGATAATAATCAGGACGTGGAGGAAGTGGTACTACAGCCCCAGTTCAATGCTCTACAGCTTGTACTGCCATTATATGAAGGAGAAGAGGAATCTCGCGATACAACACCGGACCAACCCAGTCCGCCAGAATCAGGCACGAAGTCGGAAACTGCCATCGCCGATGATAATGAAGACATAGCCATGACAGACGCATCTAATACCCTCGTTCCTTCCGGCGACCGTCGCCGAAGTGGTTCGGCCAATAGAAAGCGGAAATCAACTTCCATAAGCGTTGACGGTGTTGACTTGGGACGATCAAGGCTTAGCAAGCGACAGCGAGACAAGAAGGCAGCAGATGCAGCTGCCGCTGAAGCTGCAGCGTTGACTCCTGAAAGCAGAGCAAAAGTCCGGCAAGACACTCAGGATGAGAAATTATTCAATACCGCAGATGAATGCTTCTCACCCTTTGGGCTATCTCTGGGTAATGCGTCCACACTTAAGATCAGCGTCGGTAGTGACGCGATAGATGCAAGTGACGATATCGAGTCCAAGCCCGAAGAGAAGTGCGACCTATTCGTCGAAGACTTTAAGGCAATCTTGCAGACATGGGATGACGACAAAGGAAATGTGATACTCTATGGTGATGGGATTCAGTCCCCCGCGGAGGCTGCACAAGGGATGAGCTTTCTTGATCTTGAGGCCAATATCCCGAGCCGGCCGCTTCTTGCGGGAGATGAAGGACTACGGAAATGGGCTAGAAATTTGAATGGGAGAGGACTGGGCGCCAATCAAGCTGCATTCGAATGGCTGAAGGCCTTGTGTAAGAAGGATATTGACCCTCGGCATAAGAAGTCTAAGAATCCTGCCGTTTCCTGTGGCCAGAGCAGCTGGGTCAAACATAACTGGCCTGAGTCTTTGAAATCCACTGCCCTCAACATTGCCAGTAGGTGTGAAGAGGTTTGCTTCCGATTCTTCAAAGATGTGGAAGACGACCTAGACACACGTTTGACTGAAAGAAAGAACAACTATTTTACACAAGACGATTATGCCAATATGGAGTTTGCAGAGACCACGCTTGAGTTGTACTTGGACGATCTAGCTGCAACTGAGAGGGACCGAAGTGGAGTTGACCTTAGTAATGACTCCGAAAGCGATCTTATGGTAAAGCGTGAAAGAGTACTCAGGTGGACGTATCTGGTCGGGGATCTGATGCATCACCGTCCTAGAGACAAGGAAGGGCAGCTAGAACAAGACCAACTGACTCTCCGTTACCTCTGGGCAACCACGGTTATCGCTGGCTTTACAGGTAATTGCTCGAGAGAATTTCGATTAGCATGTTTTGAAGATCTTAAGAGTTTGCTTGCCGAACGAGAGCCGCCAATTGATCTGCCGAACAGCGGTGTCATGCCAGAGATATCAGCTGCTAGGGCGGAGCGCGAGATTAGCAAACTCAAGACAGTGGATTTCTTCAGTACAATATTTGCGGCAACATCCGAAACGAATGAGAAGGATCCAGAGGAGGTCATCGAAATATTAGAGGCAGTTCTGGAACCCGGCGCCGTATTGCCCTATGACGAGGAAGAAGAACGCATTCTCCATGAAATCGGACGATTTCTTGAAGGCTCGAGTGCCATGTTCAAACTCCATCTGTGGGAAAAGCTTAGAGTTGCGTATGAGAAGGTTAATCATCCACCAAAGGTGCTTGCATGCACTTTAAAATGCATGCAAATCGTTATGAGCGAATTGAAGAGTCGGAGTTATGTTGAATCATCGCAAGATCATAGACAATTCGTCCTCTTGCGTTCGCTGCGGTTAATCCAAGGGATGATGAATAGTGCCTTGATATTGTCAAGAATTGAGAGGAATATCAACGAACTACCAGAGCAAGAACTAATAGATTCATTGGGTTCCATACTTGCGATGTTGAGAATCTTACATTGTTACGCCTTCTGGGAAAGCGCAGTGGTCAAATCAGAGGTGAAGGCCAGCGACTTGCACTCTTACAGGATTGTTGCTATGAAATTTAAGGAACTTCTAGTGCAAGGCTGGATCATGGCATATCACCTATACGCAGTTATGCTGAAGCGCGGAATGGGCTCCGACAAAGAGAATGGATGGGAAGACGATGAGAAAGAAGAGAAGCTCGCAGGTTTGCTGCGGGATCTGCACCAGGAGCTGGGTGACCGCCATTATTGCAAGTTGTCTGGCCGTGAGTCAACATTTCCGTCTGCCACATGGACAGTGCTAATATATAGACTAGATCTATTCCTAAAGTTGATGTTCGATGAACTACTTAGCTTTGACAATAGAGACTACGATGGTGACCTATTACAGGTCATCCATTGTAGGTTTCACTTGACGCTCTGCCAGGATCAGTGGTATTTCTTCGACCACAAGACCGTCCCCGACCCTCTTGACAAACGCACCGCATTACGGCTGATAGATTTTATCATGTACCAAGCCTCGAAGAAAAAAATATTACAACTTTCAAAATCGGACCTAAAAACGGGTTTAGACAAATTGGTGGAGGTATTAGGTATTCCTCGACCAGATAATATCAGGATCGCCCACAACAAGGCACAAATAGATGGCTACCTAAAATCCACCCTCGACCCCTTAAAATTATATGGCTGTTTAAAGGGTAGAGTTGACATCTCCACCGTCGAAATCTTTGGTGAATCGAAGGAGATATCGACAAAGGGTATATATTTTCTGCTGGGTAAGATTGCTCTTTACCCGCTGAGATATACCAAGAGAGTTGGGATTTTGAGGGGAGATGAGCTGGAGGCCGCCATCCAGTTTTTCGGGCACGACCTTGTGTGCAATTCGAATGGTTGGGAGACCTGGTATCGTGTGGCTCAAACCTTCGAGATTCAGATGGATGAAGCACAAACCTGGAGTGCAGAGTATATGAACACGAAGAAAGAAGACCTCACGCGGTTGGAGCGTGTGAGTGTAACCTAGACTTCATTCCGGAAAGTACATTACTGATATAACCTGACAGAGAACGATCCTGTGTTACATGATGGCTGTCTCTCTCGCTGTTCGATACCCAAACAATGATATTGAGACCAGGAAGACACTGTCCGAGTTGTTCACCGATTTTGGCTACCGTGTATACTCTGCTGGCAGGCCTCCGATGGACTTACAGAGCTTCTGGTTGGATGGTTATGTAAGATACTTCTCCGGTCGTCAGTTGCAAGGACTATATACCAACCGCCCACATGCCGAACTGAATCCCGAAGCCGCATTACGATATGCTCTACTACTCTTTCAGAGAGCATTAAAGGATGGGGAGGATAACTGGAAGAATCATTACATGATTGGTAAATGTATGGGCAAGCTTCTGACATACATCGAAGCATACTCCGCCGAAGATGTCCTTCAGAATTATGTCGAATCAATCAAAGTCTGCCCAGAGAAAAGCAGTGAAACAATCTTCGAACCCCATCACAAGTTAATCTCAGCCGCCACCAAATACGTTCTCGCAAACAAATTGGACCCTAAACGTGCGTGCGAAATTCTAGATGCAAGCCGCTTCTCTAAAGGAATAGATCACGTCGAAAGCCGAGAATCGTTTGTGATGTACGCACTGGAGGTTCTCAAAAAGATGAAGTCGGCAGATAAGCCGAAGTGGCATCACCGCATGACCAACCGAATAGCGCGACTCAGATACGAGGAGCTTAACGACCTGGCTGGCGCACGTACCGAGTTCGGTGCACTATGGTCCCACAGAGGGGTACAACTCTCAATCTGGAAACCAGAGTTTGAGCGTCCTGGCCGTCATTTTATCTATGCATCGCAGTACACTATGTTCTATGCTGAACTCCTAGAGCAAGTCGGGGATTGCACTACAATTGAGGCTCTCTCAAAACGTTTGAGACGTGTACCACATGGGCTATATAAGCACACTGAAGTCTGGGGCCTCGTGTTTGAGAAGTACATAGAATGTTTGCGGCGTACGGGTGAAGTACCCAACTTTTTCGAAGATGAGGTATTCAAAAACGTGTTGTGGGACGAATTTACCACGCAATCCCAGAAACTGGACACCTATTGCAACAGCCCCAAGGATTCGCAATCGCCTACAATTGGCCTGCTGAGAGAAGTCTTTGAGCTCCGACGTCTCAACGGCGGGCTGGCAAAGAATCCTGCCATCGACGATCTCCTAGCGGATACATATGCGAAGTTGTATCAAGAGTTAGTTCCTGGAATTCTTGAGCAGGAAAAGGAGCAGCAATTAAATCCGATGAGTCTAAAGAACATGATGTTTGATGCACCCCCTGCGAGCACTACTTCGGTACCAGCAACTGCATCTACGCTACCCACGGGAGGAGTGAAGATGGATCTTGACCTCCCACTCCGTGCAAAGTCGACGAAAGTTTATAGGAGGGATTTGATAAGCAAAGCCACCAACCTTTGCAAAGAGATGAATCAGACGCCTTCGTCAGCGAAGCCGGGGTCAACAGCTCCAAGCGTACGCCCCTTCCAATATGGCTTTTAGGGGATATGACTGACTGGTGGGAGCACAGAGTCCAAGACTTAGATACCCAGACCTGCCCGCAAGTGATGACGGCCTGGCTGGAGGAATCGGGAGAGGGGACAATTCCGCGGTAATGATAAGCGGAGATGAACGCGCGGGAGGTGATGGCGGTAATACATCGGTGGATTTTTCAGCTTTGCCTAATATCACTGTCGTTGAGGAATAAAGTTCCGCAAAACAGTCGGGGTGTCGACGAAGTGGTTAAATCAAATGATAAGGCATGTACATTACGTTTACGGTTAGACGGGCTGGTGATATCCCTTTGGTGTTTTTTTGTTTCATGTCGTTTTGTGGGGATATAGGATACGGAGTTGGGGATTGTCTTGTTTTAAGCATTGCCTTCATCAAGGTCCTGCTTCCTGCAATCAAATCCACATATAACGTTACTCGAAAAAAACAATGGATAAATAGCATTTATCGGGTCAACTTTTACAAAAGGAAGTGTTGAGTCGAAAAGCCAAGTGGTCACGGCATGGTGGCTTGCCCGTAGCGCAGCGACCGCCACATTATCTTCGCTAGCGCTCACTAACGGCCGTGAAGTAATTGGAACAAGCTGCGTCGGATGTTGCAAATTCAATATATACCCTCCTCACACCGCATGCATACAGGCGCCGTATTAGGGGCGTGGGCACGCCCAGTGCCCACACCTAACAAGCCGCTAGCGGGGCGCCTTGCACTGCACTAAGAAATCCCAGTATTACTCAACAACACAATGGAGAGAAGATCAGAGATTGCAGTATGATAGGTAACTGCAAGGCCTACATATGCATCCAAAAATCAACTCAAACAGATCAATTTAAAGTATTGAAATACTGATTGCTAGAGAACCTTAATTGTACTTTCTAAGAGGGCTACAAGGCCTTATATATACAGTACGAATACATATGAAGTTATCTACATGTTGAGATGGCTGAACTCTGTCAGCATGTATCAGAGCCATCTCTATCGGCTTGTATCAGAGCCATTGCTGTCAGCCCATATCTGAGCCAACTCCATCAGCTTGTATATGAGCCAGCCCAATCAGCATATATGAGAGCTGGAATCTATCTATGCAATACTCCCCCCTCTTGCTACCCTCCATGGAGCAAAAAACAAACAAACAAAGATAATGTGAAAGTTGTGACTACCATAGTAGCTTCTTTAAAACACTGATTGAGAAGTAAACAGGAAAAGAGTTCTACAGTAGCCTGAGGATGACTATCCATATACTCATAGAAATCCATATTTCTAAAAGAACAATGAAACAACCTTAAATCAAACCACAAATTGACCTTCAATTGACCTTGATTACCATGAAACCATTGCTTTTGTAAATTGTATATACTTATCCTTCGTAAGTGCCTTTGTAACTAGATGGTGAATATTTTAGTCTGTGTACATTGTAGTAGTTGTTTATTGTACATTTGTGCCAGTCTCAACTATTGTGACAACAAAAGTCTATGCGCTGGGTGCATACCTGTATGATTCCTGTGGTGATGAGAGTGCGAGCTTGCTGATTGTTGCAGTTGGTTGGCAGTCATGATAAGGTAGTCAAAAAACTGTAAATATGCTATTTCAATGGGAGAAACCATTTCACTTTGCTGGAAGCCTCTGAATGGGTAATAAGTTCAGCCTTGAGAATTAACATGGCGATGACACCTTCCTTCCAAGATTGCCACAAGACTGCATTACTTTTGCGGTGGATGAATATATTATCTCCCTGAGGTTTGCGGTGTGTGCTGGTATTAGCTCCATTAGAATCTGAATACCCTTTAAAATTATACCAGATACTAATCGCATTCCAGTTGCAGTTCATGTAGTGGTTGCAGTTGTGGGTGAAATGTAGTCAAAAATTAGCTCAAAATTAGATGAATTGCAAAGCCCTCTCTGTAGTGGTCACAAGTCTTGGGAATAACAAACAATCCTATCTGGACAGAGCTGTGACGATATTTGAAATATCCCACTAAGTTGCAAGTACTATGTACATTCATAATCACATATCTACTCAACAGTCTCTGATATCTTACAGTACATTCTCCCCCTGATTATTGACTAAGTGGAACTGTACATTGCAATCCAGGGGTATGAATACAGCAAGAATATATTCGATGCCAAATCATCTAAGAATTGAAATATTATAGACTTTCAGACTGTAACTGACTCTGGTATCTTTGTGGTGGGTAATGCTAGCGAGGGATTGGTGTACCCAAGCAACGTACATAGTGTTTTGTTTCTCTCAAAGTTGTGTATTAACTTTGACTGCAGCTTTGGTAGCAGCCTCCCAGTATAACATAGAGATTATATTAACATACAGATGTATCAAATTGCTGTCACTGTACAGACAGAGATTTGGACTGGCTAAACACTGTGTGAAAACAAGAGAGTGCAGAAATGTATTGATACTGTTATACCTTAGCTGTGGAGATTGTGTAAAACTGTACATAACGTTTCTGAGTCTAATCATATTTCTTAGTTCATTACTTTCCCCTGGCATTCGTTCTGGTACAGTCATATAGATATTTTGATCAATAATTTTGAGATCTAGGAATGAGATAACTAGATTCAAATGGTCTCAAATCTACCCATATATACAAATAAAAGAGACGAGATACAGAAATATAGTTAGCTTTCCAATAGGCACATTAGTCTCCCTGATATTTAGCTTGTTTTATTTCTATATGACTAGCTATGCTTTGAACCATATATACCTGTTACTATTGTATTGAGTTTTTAAAACTCACTTTGAGAAAATCAGCTTAACTTTCACTTGATTGAGTTTCTGGGAATTGAGAGTGCAGAAGATATTATTGAGCAGTACTGATGTACTTTCCACCTCCAGAGCCCTTTTCCGGTAATCTTATTCCGAGGTGCCTATAGCTTTCTAGTATGTAAATTAATCATTGATGGATTGTATCAATTCTTCTGTAGAGGCTGATACTTGTCATCTGGTGACCCAATTCACTATTGCTGGAGCTGGAGCTGCCAGTAGTGCTTGAGTAGTGTTAGCAATGGGTCCAGGTAACCCGCCAGCAGTCCGGGTTTGGACCTCTAAAACAATTCGGTTCAGTTCCAAATCCGTCCAAAAACCCGACCTGCTGCATCTTGTCGGGCCAAACCCGGACCCGTACCCGTCAACCCACGGGTTTTACCGGGTTTGGCCTGACCCGTCGGTTCCAATCTCCGGTTCTGGTTTTCGGGTTTTTCTATTTATGGTCCCATTCAGATATCCTATTGCTAATCGCAAAATATTGACATTGGTATATTGTTGTCCTTTTCTAATGTATTGGCCACCTCTATAATCAAAAACAAGTGAGAAATGCTACCTGCCCCATCCTGAACATGAGGGTCAACGGCGAGTCAATGGTTTTTGGTCTTGCATCTTGGGTAATCTGAGTGCCAATTGGATGCAGACGTTTATAAATGAGGTATAGGCTGCAGTTATAAGCAAAAGAGAAAGTGACACACTCCCTGCCCCATTCTGAAAATGAGCGTCAATGGAGCGTCAACGATTATTGGTCCCATAAGTCATGTAAGTGAAAGGTGAATTAGTCGATGTTATATATAATTACAGTATTGGCTTCCTTTATAAGCAAAGGAGAGAGCTACACGCTCCCTGGCCCATCTTGTCATTGACTGTCCACGGAGCAACAACAATTTTTGGTCTTCCATCTTGGGTAATCTGATTGGCAAATGATCGCAGACATCTATATACTGGGAATTGGCATCCTTTATATGCAGATAACAACGGATGTTCCTGTGACAGCCTCCCGGACAATCACAATTTAGTTCATTTTCAAAGGTGCGACTGAGTGATCTTGAGCATTTTTGCTTATATAACCGGTCATAACTTCGTATATAGCCATTAATGGCCACATCACACCTTTATTAAACATGATTCAAGGCCAAAAATGGTGGACACTCCATTGACGCTCATTTTCATGATCGGGCAGGGAGCATGTTGCTTTCTTTTTGGCCTATAAACGTGGCCAATACTTTCAGTATACATCATAATGGCCAAGTCTCTAATCACTAACCTGACTTACAAGACCAGAAATCATTGATGCTCTGTTGACGGTCAGTTTCAGAATCGGGCAGGGAGCGTGTCGCTTTCTCTTTTGCTGATGAAGGCAGCCTGTACGTCATTTATGAATGTCTGTGACCAATCGCCATGCAGAGTAGCCATGATGCCAAGCCAAACATTGTTGACGCTCCATTGAGGCTAATTTTGCCACGGGTATATCCGCAATATGGAACCATTCACTTTGGCATTGTATATCAATAATGGTCTTGTGGCAGCCATTCTGTGCTGTTCATGTACGTTCTCCTTTATTACTACATTGTTCTTTAATGATGCATATATATATACCCTTTAAAATATACTTTAAAGTGTCCGCTAATTGTAGAAAATAATAATACTCAAAAATCCTGTTCCCTTCAGTCAACTCTCGTCTTTGCTGTCTGATTCACCCAGAAGGCTTCTATCGTCTTCAAAATGGCTGTGAGCTGCATTACCACGCGGCTGATAGTGTACTAACCTGTGGATGGATCATCATCAGTTAGCAAATCTGGAATAAATTCTTTATCTCGCATGCGATCCTTGGCATATGGATCAATATTGAAAAATGGAGCCCTGGGAAGCGGAGTATGTATATATACATATCCGGGTGGCACACCTTCTGTTTCGGAGCTCTCGCTGTAATCACATGGTGCAGGTGGCGTTCCGGGCCGAGGTGATGCCCATCGCGGTGGAGGTGCACCCAGACCTTTGTACCTCCAGCGTGTCAGTGGATTCTTTGCTGTGCCATGTTGGCAAGGAAGGCAGCTGTTCATGTGAGTTTCACGAACCATTGCTGGGTGTCTTTCTATCACAGTCTTCAACTTGTTATGCCCGGGAAACACAATACCCCGCTTCTTCTCTTCTCAGACTTTGGCGCGAGGTTTCTTGATTAGTTGTTGTATTTCCTCTATTGCAGCGCATGAAAAACCTCCTTGGGACATTTTGGCCATATTCAAGGCAAGATGCATGTTGGACTGTTCAAGCTGTACCTGACCTCCTTTTCTTGCCATAGTAGCTGACATGTTGATAATCTACAAGAAATTAGTTGCTGCTTCTAAACTGAGATTAGGGTATTACCTCAACCATGTACGACTCTGTAGCCTCCTCTAAGGTCTTTAAAGCCTGTTTCGTCCATTTCCGGGTACATTTATCAAGAAATTTTTCGACAAAAATCCCAGAACTGACAACATCGTGATGTTCAATTCCATGGACAGTGCGGACAAATACCTTGTTCGACCTTGGAGGTTTCCCGTTACAGGATGCAATAAATTGGTCACGGAGCTCTCTACGTACTCCAGCTGTGCGTTACATTGTTAGTTGACTGTCGTCTACACCGATATGGATTGACTCATATCCGATCGCATGCTACTTCTTATTCGTGCTGCTTCCAGTTTTACGTACCATATTTGAACGTGCGTCCTGTGTCATATTTTCAGTCGCTACAATAGCAGTGTCACGGTGGACTAACTGGTGTCTGCATTGCTGCTGTGTCTCACCTGGTGCTGCATTGGTTGAAGTGCCTGTCATTCAGCTCAATTCGGCTCCAATCGCACCTGGTTGAAGTGTTTCTGGAGCCATGACTTGCTGTTGTGGAAAGGTGAGGAAGACGATCACGAAAAGAAGTGGGAAGTCCTAAAGATTCTATAGTTAGCTACAAGTCAAATTGGAATGAGTGACAGCCAACTTGCATCTTCAATTCAAGCTGAATCTTGCTGGGTATAGGTGCACTGCGTATAGCTGCAGGGGATTCCAACGGTGCTGCGATTTGCGGTAAGTCGGTCTGATGTTGTTTGTTTGTTTTCAGGAATGTATCGTGATGAATGACAGCTGATATCTCATGATTCATAGATATAAAGAGGACATTGTTCGAAGGAAAGAACGTCTGGTGATGTTTGTTTCAAGACATCGCCAGGATCTTACATGACTGACACACTAACCATCAAGCCATAATGTACAGTTAGCATGACTATTCCCAATGATGTGACGGCCAAAATGCAGATTTTGCTTTGTTCAAATTGATCAAACCTACCAACCTTGACATAAAAGACCCAGCTTGCCTCCATGTGGTCCATATCTTGCAACATCCAACATCTCGCCCAACAACAAGGTCAACACAAGATACAATGGTCAATGCTCCCAAAAGGAACCTTTCGCAACTTCCAGCTGGCAAATCCGGCAAATTGACGAAACATTCCACACGATGACGTCATCAAGCGAATAAAGGCAAGAGTGGCTTGGAGGCAGAAAGGGTCCGAGCGTTGGGTGTTAGGGGTTCTCCTTTAGCAGTGGTAATGATACATGTTTGAACGAAGCAGGTACATGTGACATATCTTTACGATGCTCATATGCAAAACACCTATCTGCGAATACGTGAATGTGTTTGTCAGTCAAGTGATTCTTAGCAGAATTACACTTGAGCCGCGTGTCGATCAATTAGTGGAGACTACGGTCACACTAGCGGATTCAACTATGATGACGCAATTATGTCGCCATAACTGAGAAGTGAAAAACCTTCAGCAGTGCGCATAATTATTGGCCACACCTATTAAACCTTGTCTAGCGGGACAACACATAGTTAAAATTGCGATTACGCAGAATTACGTGGGCAGCAGACGTTATTGCAATATGCGAATACGAGGGGTCTGTAAGCTCATGTGCTAAGCGGTGAGAGAACTTGCGGCACTCCCCGGTATATGGAAGGTCGATACCTAAGCATGCAGTGTCTGAGGGATTAATGACATTGGCTGAAGATAAGAGGCCAGAAGCACACTGACTTATTGAGTTAAGACCATATGCATTGCAACGTCATACTCGTCATAGATACAAGGTTGACGTTTCATTATCTACGCTTGCGGAGTATCGGTTGGTCGCCGATTAAATCTCTGACACAATGCCAAATAGCCAAATTAAAAGGCAAGGCAATTAATAGTGAAGAGCTATTAATGCTATATTGTGATAAGCACTGATAAGACTAAGGTCGTCAGATGTTCTAGCTACTGAATGAATGGGAAGCAAGATGTCGAACACGAGGTTATGAGCTGTCATTATTTGCGTTTGATATCATGATCATGAAGATGGCCTGACAGGGGACATAACATCTGAAATCCACTCATGCATGAACACAATAACCAAGGGGAACTTGTGGCACTATCAACGGAGCACACCAGTTGCATCCGAAGATAAGCTGTCAAGCAATAATGGTGTCATGACGAACAACTGAAGTCAAACTTGAACTGAGGATCGGATTATAAAAAGCTCACATTGTCCCCGACAATGAAAAGAACCAAGCTCTAGCAGCAATCCACAGTCAGACATTACCAGCGAAGAACACCTTAAAATATTATTAAGAATTCTATCTACATTCAAAATTACTTCTCTATTCTCTCTACGTGAATTTGCACTATATGAGTTTGTGGAGACCAACACATTTTCAGTACGCACACCAGAGGGTCATCGTAACTTTCGGAGATCTCATACAGTACTACAACGAGCGGGGTTTAACCCACATCTCCCGGGCACTTTCATACTCGGCAATTATCAAAGGATTTGGGTATGAGGTGCACAGGAACATCACTACCGGTGCCTTACCTTACGAAGAGTGGTCCGAAGAGCGACTTTGGACCGACGAGGCACAGTGGTAAACTCTTATATTTTGAATATAAGAGATAGAGTCTGGGAAGACGAGGAGTTAAGGGACAAGTAGATAGGCGGCTGTATTTAGTCTAATAAATGTTGTATTGATTATTGGGACTTAAAATACCCCCGTAACATTGGGAGCATTGCGCAGCTTACGATCTAAAAAGAAACTTTTGGCGGAGAAAAGACAGGAAACGCACTTTTTAAGCAACTAAGAGAAAGAGAAATGGATTGAGGATTATGTGGATAGAGAGACCGCAGTGGCAAGAAAGCATGTTTAAGATGCACAGACAGTGATTATGCAAGAGCAGGAACATATGGGAAATGTTGAAAAGGCACAATCGACAATCACAAAGCCTGAAATAACATTTGAGGGGATGTTGAATGCTATTGGAGACAGTCTAAGCGATCTTGCAAGTTCCGACGATGAGGAGGATGGGGAAGATGAGGATGATGATGAAGAATAAAATACAGAGCTTGGCAAGCTGAATGAAGATGACGAACCTGGCTGGGTGATGGGCACAATCTCCAAAACTGTACAGCACCACATGGAGAGCCTTCGGCAGAAGCAGATGAGGCTTAATGAACTGTTGCAACCGGGATGGCGGGACGCGGCAGATTACTTCGATGAGAGAGATATCAAGTACGGGACTACTCAATTGAAGGTTCCGGCAGTGGTGAAGCCCCAAACCAACATGACTGCAGCCACACCATCACCGACAACATTTGGAGAGCTTATGGATGCGCTTGATATCGTCCCCAGATAATCACAAATGCTGCAAGTGATGTCTCAACAGGGAAGTAGTCAAATGAGGCTGGGTTCAGAGAAACCTCAGGTAGGCAATCCCATAGTATCTCTGATGCCTGACGCGATGCCCGATTCGTCACTGATGGAGATTGCAAAGCCAGTTCAACCGGTAAGCTTTTACCCCAGCATATAGCATTCCGAGTTAATTACCATATAGAAATCGGATTCTGAAGAAGACATGGTGACTGCTCCTGCATCACAGGAGGAGTAGATAGCCAAATAGGTATTTTTGACAACATATCTCGAGTAAAAGCAATTTCTGAACCTATTTTGTTACGAGTCAGCTTTTTCTGGATTTCAGTGACCAAATTGTGAGACAGGATTGTTTGTCAGTGTGTGTGCAAGAGTTGTACAGGCTATGCAAATGTTCTAGTCTCCAAATCAAGTTGATTGACGAACAACGAACTGTATATGGTGTTTCCTGTTACAGTTAAATGACAAAGCAAAACGTAAATATGAGATGAAATTTACTACCAAAGGTTAAGTCAGTAATGTCATCGAGTCATAGAAGGAGCGGTCAAAGCACTTCCGAATCCCAGACAACTGACAGCCGTCAGGCTGCATTAATCCATGCAGCCAACTACATAACTCCCCGCTCAGACCTCCTGTACATGGTCCAGAAATTGAAAATTGGATATGGTACGTCATGGAAATCGAGGAGAATGAGCTGCATGAAGAATGATTAGGACGTAGGGCAATTAATATCTAAAACTAGTGCCTGGATTTTTATGCCGTAAATTGCCAGCCGAAAGCTTTGAAACGCGATGAAACCACCTCATTCGTGATGCAAATGATGTGCATAGTGGTGGCTCAGAAACTGAGATGTCACGAAGATCTTGGATTCAAATGATAATACATAGAAATGGTATACTGGCTGCCAATAGAGACTGTATGCATTTTTTGTACAATTGTTGAGCACCCAATGAGTGTTATTATGTCTCTAAGATAAGCTCAGAGGTAAGCTCAAAGGTGAGCGTCAACGGAGCATCAATGATTTATAGTCTTACCCATTCAGTAATCACATGGCTGCTTAGTCGCATCCATCCAAAGAAGAAGTATTGGCCTTCTTAATAGGTAAAATGGCAAGCTACACGCTGCTTGCCCCATCATAGAAATGAGCCTCAACGGAGCGTCAACGATTTCTGGTCTTACATCCTGGATAATCACTGGGGTGTGCAACGGCATTTAGCCATAATCACAATATTGGTGGTCTTTATGGACAAAAATGCTAGAGACGATATTGCTACTACCTTCTAAAAATGAGCATCAATGGAGTCTCAACGATTTTTGGCATTGCATCATGGAAAATCCAGAGGGTCTCGCTGCAACATTGACTCATAATCGAACTATCGCCTGCCTTTCTAGGCAAAACATGGGTGCAACAACATCGCTACTATGTCCTAAAAATGAGCGTCAATGGAGCGTCAACAATTTTGGCCTTGCATCATGGAAAATGCAAGTGCTGTATGGCGACATTAAGCCATAATCGAGCTATCGGCCGCCTTTCTACGCGAAAGAGGTTGCAAAAACATCGCTACTATGTCCTAAAAATGAGCGACAATGGAGCGTCAAGGACTTCTAGCCTTGCATCTTGGAAAACACAAGAGTTGTGTAGCTACATTAACCCATAATTGAACTATTGGCTGCCTTTCTAGGCACAAATGCTTTAGATGATATCTTCACTAGGCCCTAAGCATGACCGTCAATGCCGTGTCAACGATTTCAGACCTTGCATCTTGGAAAATCAAAAGGCTATGCGACTACATTGATCCATCACCGAACTATCATCCGCCTTTCTATGCAAAAATACTTACCAGAAGATCGAAACAACCCCCCAAAATGAGCGTCAACAGAGTGTCAAAGATTTTTGATCTTGCATCTTGGATAATGCAACGGTAATGGAACGCCGATGACCCACAATGAACCTATCGGCAGCCGTTATTGGCAAAAATGCCAGTGATGATATCCCATCCGGCTCCTACAATTGAGCACCCACCCAACATCAACTGTTTTGGTGGTGGCTCAGAATGCTACACCACAATGAACTGCACTGTGCTGTTCCTAAATCGAGTTTTATGCGGTCAGTCTTTGCAATCTGTCCTTGTACACAACTTCACAAATATGCATGCAATGTCTTACAGATCTGATTTTTTTGCTTGTAGTTGTAGAGTCAATATTTAAAATCCTGCAGTCTGGTTTACTGTATCATTACTTTGGGCAGTCTCTTGAGTCAGATTGCCCAGCTTTCTAATTCCTACCGCCATGTCAGGTTCAAAATCTTTGAACACCTGATTGCTCAAGGTTATGATATCTTCCAAAAATGAACATATCTTTATTCGTGATTTGAGGGACCTTACATTACAATCATCTTCCAGGATTGGTGGGCTTCAATGATTGAAGGCTCGAAGTGGCCGATTGTTTGGAATAATTCGAGACATGGGCCATCGTGGGTATTCTATTCACACCGTGCAATTGAAGTGACCAGCAGCCCTGGCATCATATGTATTGTTTGTCATCAAGTTCTTCGCCATTCATCAGAACATTGGACCAGCTCAAAGGGGAATCACTTGCTGGCAAGAGCTCACATTGCAAAGTTACACGAATTAACTGAGTTAGAGGTTACTGAATGGACTAGTTCAACAGTCGATGAAACAGCTTTAGCTATCCTGAAGAGGCAAGGAAGTTGAGGAATAACAATAGTAAGTCCACAGAGGAAAATCAGATTTGACATCCAATTTGATCCATATTGACCAATATGACAGACAAAACATCCCAAACTGCTAGCTAAGGACTTTGAAAATTCCGAATTTCACCAAGACATGTGGAATTGCTATCTTATGTTAGGATTTGGTTCGGCTTATAATCCATGGAACGCTATATTAAATGCGGAGCTACGATGGTCATATAAGGCATTACGCAATGATCTAATGCTGCTGTCCACTACATCCCTTAGCAGCATTTACCGGAGAGAATATGCACTGACCGTGGATGCAATTAAGAAGCAATTGCAGTCACAAAATCAAGTTAGTTAAGCTTTGAACGGATCGACATCAACGAATATACTAGCCATAATGTCAGTTATTGCTGACTATATGTATCAAAATTGGGCATTCCGTGAAGTTCAATTCGCTTTTGATGAGGTTGATTGCCTGTTCTTTTCCCGTTTCGAAAGCTAATTAAGAATGATAGGTCAAGGGCCAACATACTGAAGCAAGGCTAGCTGTACATTCGAAGGACGTGCATGATCATGTTGAGCATACCGACGACTGTTTGCTTGGTAATATGACTGATAATGCTTCCTCAAATTACTCGATGACATGCGAGCTGCAATCAACACTTGAGGCCTCTGGAACAGAGTGGCCTGCATTGAGGAACCACATACCGTGCATGGTGTACGTCATACAGCTGGCTTGAGGTGCATTCATAAGCAGTCTCAGTGTGAAAGGCCGCACCAAGTCTTGGGAAGCCAATGAGCGCAATCAGTAATTTGGAGAGAATGAAAGCACAGACATTGGGAGGAGTCAAAGACTTCGAAAAGAGGGCAATGCTAGAATCAATAAGGTGTCGGCCATGAGACCAGGTTTAGCAAATATACTTGAGAAAGTACGTATTTCATGATATTTTGAAAGTCCTGAAACTGACATTCATATACCAGAGAATGCTTGCTGTATTAATTATGCTGACATGTGGTCGTTGAAACGAGTTCATTGACTGTCAAAAAGCCAATGTCGGGATTGCGGCACTTCCGATTATGGATGTGAAGATACATTGGTACTCTACACTGGAGTTACTTGAGCGGGCCTACTGATTACAGGAATTCACACGTAAGTGGACTTAAAATCCAAATTCCCGTGATTACCGGCCACTCTTCACATCACAAGACGAGTGGACAATTGTGAAGTATGTCATGCAAGTATTGAGGCCATTCCAATATTGGACGCTGTGGATGTCGAAGAGGCATACAGTGACATTGAATTACATGATCACAGTGTACAATGACATGTTCAATCACATGGATGGCGTGATGTGAGCATTGGCTAAGAAGATGACTCAATGGAAAGAAGCCTTGTTCTTCACTGTGAAGTTAGCTCGACAGAAGCTGTCCAAATACTATGCTGAAGTGACTCCAACGACGGGCATGCTTGTGATTTCAGCAAATATCCTCAATCCTTTCAGGAAGTTGCGATGGTTTACAAAGTGGGACAAGGAAATGGATATCAATTCTGAGGACAAGACATCCTATATTTAGTGTTAGCAACGGGTCCAGGTAACCCTCCAGCGGTGCGGGTTTGGACCAGAGAAACGGTTCAGTTCACTTCCAGACCCGTCCAAAAACCCGACCTGGAGTTTCTTGGCGGGCCAAACCCGTACCCGTACACATCAACCCACGGGTTTTGCCGGGTTTGGCTAGACCTGTTGGTTCCAATCTCCAGTTCTCATTTTCGGGTTTTTCTATTTATGGTTGCAGTCAGATATGTTACTGTTATGTGCCAAATATTAACATTGGTACATCATTTTCTTTATTTGGTTCATTGGCTGCCTTTATAATCAAAACAAGGAGAGACATGCTCCCTGCTACATCCTGAAGTTGAGTGTGAACGATTTTTCGTCTTGCATCATTAGTAAGATTTGAGGTCCAGAACAGCCATATTGATAGTTAAGGCAGTTATTAAGCCGGAAATGGATCAGTTTGCACCTGTGACTGCGCGGACAACATTTGGAGAGCTGATGGAGATACATGATAGTGTCAGCAGAAAATCGCAATGCCACAAGGAACATCACGAGCATAAAGTAGCCATATGAGATTGGCATATTGGAAACCACAGTCACACATATGCATATCGGCTCTCACAACCGACGTAATATCCAATTCGTCACCGATTAAGAAATTGAAGCCTGTTAAACCTGTAAGCTTTTACCCCTGCATATTTTCTCCTTATCTACTTACCATACAGGAAATGGATTAGATGAACATATTGTATTGTCTCGTAGGTTATCTGTACACTACCTGGTCAATATGTGATTATTGACAACATATTTCTGCAAATAGTAGTTGGTGTATCTATTTTGTTACGTGTCAGAATTTTTTTGATTTCAGTGACTACATTGTGAGACATAATAATTTGTCTGTGCATGTGGAAGATTCATACGGGCCATACGAATGTTCTAGACTCCAAACCGAGTTGATTGACGACTGATCAATGCACTATCATCCTGCCTCTTACAGATAAGTGATAACGCGCAATCTAAACTTGAGATAAAATGCACTAACAAAGTTTCACTTAGTGATGGCATACGAGTCATAGAAGGAGCGGTCAATGCGCAACCAGAATCTGTGTGAATGACCACCATCATGTTGCATTCATCCATATATCCAACTACATCACTCCGTATTCAGACAGGGTGCACATAGTCAGCATTTTGAAAATTGCTTATGGTAGGTCATGGAAATCGAGGAGATCACACTGGATATGGCAAAGTGAGCAAGTTGGGCTATATTAATGAAAAATTAGTGTATGGATCTACATGCAGTGAATTGCCAGCTGAAAGCGCTGGAATGTCACAGCGCTACGTTATTCATTGCTCAGAGAACATGTGCTTCACTTGATCAGAAATTGATATGCTACAAAGCTTTTGGATGCAACTAAGTATTGATACAAATTATTCATTGGCTGTCAATAATGACTATATGATTATTTGTACAAAATAATTATGCATAGAACAACAGTTAGGACATGTTTATGGTGAGTGTGAATGGAGCGTCAACGATTTTTGGTCTTGTAAGTAAGTTAATTGGAAAGCAAGTTGCATGCTGTTATTCATAACACACATATTGGCTGCCTTGATAGGCATTTGAAAAAGCGACACCGATACAGCCCAATGCTGAAAATGAGAGTCAATGGAGTGACAATGATTTTTGGTTTTGTATGTATGTTAATTGGGAAGCGATTTGCTCGCAGTTATGCATAACCAAAGTATTGGCAGCCTTTATAGCCGAAAGAGAAAGCGACACGGTAACAGCACCATTCTCAAAATGAGTGTCAACGGAGCGTCAATGATTGTTGAACTTGTAAGCAACTTCATTGGGAAGTGATTTGCTCGCTGTTATTCATTATCAACAGATTGGCAACCTTTATAAACAAAAGAGACTGCGACACGGTAACAGCCACATTCTGATACTAAGCATCAATGGACCGTCAACGATTTTTTGTCTTGTAACTAAGTTAATTGGAATGCGATTTGCTCGCGGTTATCCATAACCAACATATCGGCAGCCTTTATCGGTAAGAGAGAAACCGACACGGTAACAGCCGCATTAAGAAAATGAGCGTCAACAGAGTGTCAATGATTTTTGGTCTTGTAAGTAAGTCAATTGGGAAGCGATTTGCTTGCTGTTATCCATAATCAACGTATTGGCAGCCTTTATGGGCAAAAGAGAGAGCGACATGGTCACAGCCCCATTCTGAAAATGAGCGTCAACAGAGAGTCATTGATTTTGGGTGTTGCATCTTGTATAATCCAAGGGCTGTGCAACAGCTTGTACCCATAATCGGAGTATTGAGCTCTTTTATAGTCAATATGGTAAATATTGATGTCGCGACACCTAAAAATGAGTGTCAACAGAGTGTCAACAGAGCACAAACAGAGCGTCAACAATTTTGGGTGTTGCATCTGGTATAATCCAAGGGCTAAGCTATGGCTTTTATCCATAATCGAAGTATTGGCCGCCTGTATAGGCAATGTGGTTAATGTCGTTGTCACTACACGAAAAGATGAGCGTCAACTGGGCATCAAAATACCGTCAACAGAGTGTCAACAGAGCATCAACAGAGTGTCAACAGAGTGTCAACAGAGCGTCAACAGAGCATCAACGATTTTGGGTGTTGCATCTTGTATTATCCAAGGGCAGTGCTATTGCGTTTACCCATAATCAAAATATTGGCCGCATTTAGGGGCAATATGGTCAGTGTCAATGTCACTACACCTGAAAATGACCGTCAACAGAGAATCAACAGAGCATCAACAGAGCATCAACAGAGCGTGAACAATCTTGGGTGTTTCATCTTCTATAATCCAAGGGCTGGGCTACGGTATTTACCGATAATCAACGTAATGGCAGCCGTTATGAGCAAAAGAGATCGCGACATGATCACATCCCCAGTCTGAAAATGATCGTCAGCAGAGCATCAACAATTTCGGGTGTTGCATCTTGTATAATCCAAGGGCTGTGCTATGGCATTTAGCCATAATTGAAGTATTCGCAGCCTTTATAGGTAATATTGTGTGTGTCGATACTGCTACACCTCAAAATGAGCATCAACAGAGCGTCAACAGAGCGTCAACAGAGCGTCAACAGAGCGTCAACAGAGCGTCAACAGAGCGTCAACAGAGCGTCAACAGAGCGTCAACAGAGCGTCAACAGAGCGTCAACAGAG
>Ga0307514_10000216_pt1 | contig 158489 bp, 153 predicted proteins | sample 16_EM_MG_FD_203088 | JGI IMG/M metagenome (GOLD analysis project Ga0307514, IMG submission 203088) | Populus trichocarpa ectomycorrhiza microbial communities from riparian zone in the Pacific Northwest, United States - 16_EM | ecosystem: Host-associated > Plants > Roots > Unclassified...
CTGGATGTACGAGGAGCATATAATTTGCTCCGGGTGAAGGAGGGGGATGAACATAAGTTAGCTTTTCGGACGAGATATGGGCTGTATGAGCCTACAGTGATGCAGTTTGGCACAACGAATGCACCAGAGGATTTCGAAGGGTATATTAATAATGCCATTAGAGAAGCTCTGGACGATTTTGCTTCGGCATATTTGGATGACGTTTTAATATATAGTGATTCCGAGGAGGAACACGTTGGCCATGTCAAGTGGATTATGCAACGATTGCTGGAAGCAGGGTTGTACCTGAAGCCAGGAAAATGCGAATTTCACAAGGAAACTGTAAGGTATTTGGGATTGGTTATATCAACAAAAGGGATTTCTATGGATGAGGATAAGGTCGAAATAGTCAGGAATTGGAGTAGGGAGAAGAAGACGGAGAACGGACGACTGAATAACCTCTCTGAGGTACAACAATTCCTGGGGTTTTGCAATTATTATCGACGGTTTATTCCTAAGTATTCTGAGAAGGCAGAACCATTAACCAGGCTCACAAAGAAAGATGAACCATTTGTATGGGAGTCAGAACAACAGCTCGCTTTCGAGACAATGGTAACTGCGTTTACTACAGCACCAGCACTTCGACATTTTTATCATGAGAGGGAGGTAATCATTGAGACTGATGCGTCCGATTATGTGTCCGCAGGAGTATTGTCACAACGAGATGATGAAGGCGTGTTACATCCTGTGGCGTATTACTCGAAGAAACACTCACCGGCAGAGTGTAATTATGATATATATGATAAAGAGCTAATGGCAATTATCAAGGCACTTGAGGAATGGAGACCTGAGTGTGAGGGCGCCGCATATCCCTTACAGCTGATAACTGATCATAAGAATCTCGAATACTTTATGACAAAGAAGCTCTTAAATCGACGACAAGCACGGTGGTCTGAATTCTTGACACGGTTTGAGTATAAGATTGTTTATCGACCAGGGAAATCGAATGGAAAGGCGGATGCTTTAACAAGGAGGCCGGGAGACCTCCCTGATGGGGGGGACGAAAGATTAAAAAATATGGAACAGGTGGTTCAGAAACCGCATAATCTTCCGGAACAGTTGAGAATATCGGCCAACGATATACCTGACCAGGAAGCCCTTTTGATATCCGATCTTTTTATTCAAGCCTATAAGGACGACCCGTTACCAAGTAAGATATTAGAGGCGATAAGTCAAGGGGCTAGTTTGAAGGAGATTACAATAGCAGAATGTACGGAGCAGGAGGGACAAGTGTGGTATCGTGGAAGGCGTTATGTTCCTGAGGGAGACCAATTACGGCTATGACTAATACAGGAGCACCATGATACTGCATTAGCGGGACATCCAGGACGGGCGAAGACTTTCGACCTTCTGGATAGGGAGTATTACTGGAAAGATATGCGGAAGCAGGTGGATCAGTATGTACGGAATTGCCATAGCTGCCAACGATCGAAAACCTCGAGGCATGCAACGTTCGGAGTTCTCTGACCATTGCCAGTACCAGAGAAACCATGGGAAGATATATCGATGGATTTCGTAGTAGGATTACCCGAGTGTGAAGGGTTTGATGCAGTTTGGGTAGTGGTCGATAGACTCTCGAAGATGCGTCATTTTATTCCCTGCCATACAACAATAGACGCGGTAGGGTTAGCTAAACTTTTCCTTCGAGAAGTGGTACGCCTGCATGGCCTGCCAAAGACGATTGTTTCAGACCGAGGGCCTCAGTTTGCTTCGATCTTTTGGGGACAGATATGCACCCGGCTTGGGATAGACCGACGGATGTCCACAGCGTTTCATCCACAAACAGATGGCCAGACGGAACGGATGAATGCTGGGATGGAGCAATATCTTCGGGTGTTTGTAAATCATCAGCAGGATGATTGGGTACAGTGGTTACCCCTTGCCGAGTTTGCTGCTAATAATGGAGTATCTGAGTCAACAAAGTGTACCCCATTCTTTGCAGTTCAGGGTGTAGACCCCCGAATGTCCTTTGCCGGAGAACCCACACAGGAACGAGATCAACGACGTTGTGAGGCAGATCAAGTCCAAGCGGCGATGCAACAGATTCATGAACACCTACGAGTTGAGATGAGTCGGAGCCAAGCGGTACAGGAAGAAGGCGCAAATCGGGGACGTGTTCCTGCACCCAATATTCAAATAGGATCTAAGGTATGGTTGGACGCCCGTAATATACGAACTACTCGCCCCACTCGCAAGCTGGATTGGAAACGCCTGGGACCTTTTCGGGTACGAGGGCAAGTTTCCCCTTATGCTTATGAGCTGGAGTTACCTGCGTCAATAAGGATTCATCGAGTGCAGCCTGTTTCGCTTTTGGACCCGGTAGTTGAGGATCCCTTAGAAGGACAGGTGGTACTTCCTCCTCCCCCCGTTGAAGTTGATGGCGAAGAAGAATATCAAGTATCAAGGGTTGAGGATAGTCGAGTGTACCGGAACCAGTTACAGTATTTGGTTCGATGGACGGGATACGATTCCCTTACTTGGGAACCTGCAAAGTTTGTCGATGGTTTACAAGCAGTAGAGGAATTCCATCAACAATACCCTACGAAACCTGGACCGCTGGAAAATGCTCTCGGAGGACCTCGAGCCTAAGGGGGGGATACTGTCACGGTGCAGGAAGGTACGGAGATACTTGGGAATAAGGAAGGAAGATTCTGGTGGTGTCGAAGGAATTGTGTTACAGAAAGGCGAAGACGCGGGAAGAGCGGTGAGATGGTGGCGGGATAATTTAGTACGATAGGGACGTGGCATGAGGTGTTGCGACGTCGGAAGATGTGGCGTGATTGTTACGATAAGGAATGGTGGAGTGGTGTGGAAGATCATGGGTTGAGATTCGGATGGTACATCGGAGCATGAGGGATGGTTCGTGGGTGGCAGACGGATTGTATATAAAGAGAGTGTTGATTGGCATTGGAGGATTTCCTTTTCTTCTCTCTTTACTCGTTCTCTTGTATAGCAAAGCAAGTTACGACTTTGAAACAGCTTCGACTTTTGTCTTGTTTTGTCTTGTCTTGACTTCCTCGAAACGAACCTCAAGCCCTGTCCGCCCCGCTTTCGAAATTACATTATTGTTACCAATATCACCTACATTCGACCCTGCCCGTTACAAAAGCATATTTATCCAAAAAACTGGAGTGAATGTACACAGTCACAGAGAATCAGACTAGTGAAAATAAAAGTTTCTCAAGCAAGAGTTATGTGCAATTTCAGGTTTATCTATCTGCTATATGGACTAAAAATACAATCTATCCTCTCAGTCACAGAGAGTGAGAGGCTTCCTCTTAGGAGTAAAATATTTGAACTGTGAAATAGATTACCCAGAGACACCATAAAGAGAAAGTAAGTATCTGCTTAATTGAGGTTACAGGTTTATAGGAGACAATAGGTGTTCAGAAGCTGCTGCAAACCACCAAATGATATATCATATATTTTTGATATCACAAGATGTAACTGGTAAGCTATATACATATCAGAGTAAATGTGACAAATGGGTTCTGGTAACACATGTACAACTGATATTTAAAATCAGCTATATATCAGCAATATTGTTAAGATACAAGAATCCTCCAACACAGTCAATCACATTTGACTGAAGCCAAAATATAACAACAGCTATACCAAACATCCCCATATTAAGGAGATTGAGTTGAATTTTGCATGCAATGGACAGTACAATATTGAATGGTTATAAGTTCTCAATTAACCGTCGGCTATGAATACATAACACAACAGTCTCAGGGCTAATCATGTACTAGTCTGGTATTGTCTGGAAGGGTCGTTTTTCCATCCTGTATTACCACCGGTATATGATTTGAATCAAAGGCATGGCTGCAAAGTCTGAAGAAGCTTCTAATTAGCATTTCTTAGCACAAGTGCATTGCAAGACATTCAACTGTGTATCGCAACTTGGTCTAGTAAATTAAGAGACCCAGGAAAACAAACTACATAGATTGGTGCATAGTTGCAATTAGGATGGACTCATCGGCAGTATACTTATGAAACTAAGGAATCAACTATAGCAGAAATGTCAACTTTATAACAACTCTACTTCAATTGAGTCTCTGGTACTAAATTGCATTGTGAATCATTCCAATACCAACCAAGGGATAATATCAAAGACTTGTATTATCTGGGTCAAATGTATACAAAGTAAAGAAATGGACCTTTATAAAAGCTTGCAATAATTTGTTCCATACTTCTACCTTTATACTTATGCTGTACTCTATCGAATTTGATTATTCAAATTCAGCAATTTGTACATTCTCGATACACAATTCTGAAATTATTAAAGGTCCAGGGAAATACAAACTTGGGTTGTGAAGCCTGAATACAAGTTGTGGTGTAACCCACAAATTACAATAATCTGTAAAGGTAGCTTCGATATGTTGGTAAATGCATGCATGTTGTGCCATAGAGTAACAAGATGGATATTGTACTAACCAGACCAACTGTTGGTTTAGCATATTTGGGGCAAAGAAATTCTACATCTCTCAGCATTAATTGTATATATCTTGTTATTAACCAGATCCGTTTAAATACCTTGAAGACTGGTTGTTATTTTTAATATATGTATCAGGTGTATTGCTGTAGAATAGTTTATCAAGTTATACAGTTTGATATAAATAATATATCATCACTTTCACCTAGTCTGGATTCAGATTCAAGGTGTATTTGAAGAATCTGAAAGATGAGTATTGTACCGTTACTAGTGTTGAAATTGCATATACCTAAATAGTTCAATATATAGTATTTGGAAAACAACTTTACACTGCTTACTATATTTGAAGCATTCTGTTCTATAATATCGGAAACATTGAGGAGTACATGAGAGAATATTAATTTGCCTATAGTTCATCAGAGAATATATCGAATTATGTGGAAGAATCTGTTTGGCTGGTCAATGTAGCGGAATTGTTCAGTTATAACTTTCAAACTATATTACACTTTGCTGATAAAAGTACCACATGAAGTTAGATCAGATAGGTTATTGTTGATATATAGATACCCTGATACATAGATATATGTGTCCATAGATATGTTGATAAGAAAATACACTGAATTTCTGAGATTTCCAAATATTTAGTAATGTATTCTAAATATGATTCCTAGGTACACTAGCACCATTTCCAAATAACGTTTGATTTCTCTAAGCTATTGTAGGGTTTGTCAACATGCTTCCAACCATGTGGTCTGCATTCTGAAGTGGTCACCAGATTGATAATAGATGTACTATGGTCAGTGAGAAGTCATAAATATAGTTCCATACCTATATGATGGCTATTTTGTGTGTTTAATCACCTCTGAGCTTTAACTAGTATAGGGTTGAGAACTGACAACTCCTACAAACTTCTGGAGGCACCTGCTTACCAATATACAATTTCTTCACCCAGCATATACTTATACTATAACATGGAATTATGTTATATAGACATATATATTGTGGTAGATTCCAGAGCAGAATCAGCAGTCTTAATTGTGCACAAAGTCGTCACAACAGACAGAGCTGCATTCCAGAGTTGCAATTATTAGATATCGTATACTGGTAACTGTGGAAGTCAGTCTAAGTCACATGTCAAATGGCAGTGAATATATGAAGTCAACAAACGTGGTAGTGACAGTATTGAATACTAGGAGATGAGTGATAGTACTGAGAAAGTTAGTACAAGACAATAATAGCAATAAAGACAATAGCAAATAATTTCAATAATGATAATAAACAGTAGTCCCCAAAATAATATATCTCATCACGAAGTAATTGCACTTGCTTTATCAGCAACAGTGGAAATCAACAATAGGCTGCGCTTTGCACACAAGCACCGTACATTGCAAGCTTCCTGTGGACCCCTGTGCGATGTGCAGTGTTTAGTGATCTATAGTCCAAATATGGAGATGTATGCGTTGACCTATAGATTAATATCCAGTTTGAGATCTGAGATGGTCCAATACCTGTCACTACTACCTGGAGTCTTTGTTGCTACACCAGTCACACTCTCACTGCAAGTCCACTATACAGCCTGCTGGCACTTGTGAGTCTTGTTGATAGCTGGCTTGGAAGCCAGTTTAAAAGTGTCATACTTGACAATGCTGCACTTCAGGAGTAGAGTTTTCCACAGCAAGCTTTTCACCAAATGAAAACTGAGAGTTTGTGGAAGCTTTGGCCAATAGAAGGCTTCAAGTCTGATGAAATGTTGACATTGGCAATGAGGTAGCCAACCAACCTACTTGACTAAGTGCTTTCGGTATCATCATTGTCACCATCACCATCACTATCACCACATCTATCACCACTATGACCATCAGCCACAGATCAAATGTGCACCCACATCCCAAAGTTGACAAGAAAGTGGCAGCAGACTCCTGTGTGAAACCAGAGTCAGAGATCTGCTCTCCCCGAAATTTAATTGTCTATCTTTCAGCAGTATATATGGCTGCAATTGTGAACACCATAACCTTGAGGTATTGGAAGATCATGTCATGGTGGTAGCGTCAATGATAAGGTTCAGACTACCATATCGGCTGACATTACGATTCTGGCCAATACACACTGCCTCCCTGAAGCTACAAGCCACACAGCACATGCCACCTGCCACCTGACAAACAATGCCCCCCTATTACGACCTGCCCTACACCACCAGCTTTTCACCTCCCGGTGCCTGCACTTACCAAGTTGCTGGATTGAACATTGTGAAGTATACATGGGAACATATAGTCAAGTGAGATTGGAAGCGTCTTCCCTCTTGAGAGTGTACATGGGAGAGTAGAGACAATTAGGCTGGGAATGGGTCATTGAGTGCAATTGGAAGTGTCCTTGAGGGCATGTGTGGGAGTGTTCATCAGAGTGTCTAGTGAGATTACTTGGGAGCATACAGTTACGCAAGCCGAGAGTGTGCCATCGAGTGCAGTTGGATGTGTCCTGAAAAGCATGCCTGAGGGAGTACAGGAGAATGTACTCGGAGTGTACTTGGGAGCATCTTATGACGATAGTTAGGAGTGTACAGTCAAGCAGGCCGGGAGTGTGCCATCCAGAGCAATTGGGAGCTTACGGAAAGGCAAGCTGGGAGTGTGCCATCGAGTGCGATGGAAAGTGTATATGAGAGCATGCCCGGGAGTGTACTTGAGAACATACCTGGAGGTGTTCTTTGGAGTGTACTTGGTAGTGTCCTGAGAGCTGACTGGAGAGCATAGGTCAAGCAGACTGTGAGTATGCCATAGAGTGCAATTGGAACTATACAGTCAAACAGGCTGGGAGTGGTCAACCAAATGCAATCCGGAGTATACTTCAGAGCATGCTTGGAAGCATGGAAAGAAATGCATCTGGCAGCTTGCTTGCAAGTTTGCTTTATGCATCATAATGTATAGTATCTAGGACAAAAAATCACATGCATATTATTGTTATCTAGCAAACACATAGGTCTATAGGACCTCAGAGTGCCCCAGGTCAAATACGCTATGAATTACTGTCCCAAAAACAGCTTCTCGATGAGTTCTACATCATGTAAGGTAATTTTTCCCGGTCTTGAACACATCTGATTCGAATAGAAGGGAAATACTATATATACCATATCCTTTAATCTTACTATTTTGCATTTCTTGTTGCAAATACCCAGTCCTGCTTCTGTTGAGGTATAGCTAGTTTGAAGTTGAAATGATGATTTCTGTACTGGATATTGATAATATTCCATTTCAAATTCATAGTTTGAGTGAACACTATCAGTATCGGTATAAAAGTAGAACAATTACCACTTATAGTATGTAACTTACGATCCTCAGAAACAGCTGTCCACCTGTCCTCCACTCAATTTGAACTCTGTTACAGCTATATCTATGTCCAAAACTGGTTTCTGCAACAATAAAATCTGAATATATCAAATTACCAAAACCAACTTCTGAAAACAACCATCAGCACACTGCATGTTAGATAAGAGTGCTATTCTTTTTAGGCAGTAATACAACAGTGCTACACTAATATACGTAACACTGATCTACTGAAAGTAAATAAATCACTGATTGCAACTTGCTACAAGACAAGGATTAATGTGCATTACATTTCAGTACCAAAAGATAAGAAAGGTAATACTTGATGTTTATTCCTTTATAGAGTTCTCATTAATGATGTCTATCTAGATGAAATTGACAAGTTGCATTTGAAAAGGTGAATGAAAAGACAAAGTATTATATGTATGACAATTATTGAACTTGTCATTCCAAACTCTGATATCTATATTGGAATCACTTATATGAATTAGTTTGTATATCATTTTACCATCAATTTAACTAGTTGATTATTAATCAGCTAGGTATGTGCTATTTACATAATCAGATTGGAATACCAAACCTGATCAGTATACTAGCAGCTTTCAAATTTCATTAAATAATGTTCACCAACTGTGTATAACTTAGCTATTCTCATATACATTATGTAAATTTATTATTCAAACTGGAAAAGTAAAGTAAAACTCAATAGTATCAATGCTATTTATATTCTAACAATTGACCAAAATATTAATATAGATGCTTGTATGTTGAATATAATTAAATAAGATATAAAATTACGTCTTTGCCAACTGAACATTTGATGTTGAACAATTGCAACATATATTACCCTTACTCAATATTTCATACAATAGTGTTTGTTAATTGAGTTAACTACAGTAAAGAATACCTTGCACAGCTGGGCTGTTAGTATGTTCTTCGATGTTGAATTTGACATAGATTGAATAATTGTTATATATATTACTATTATGCACTCAAATAGTTAATGATTGGTTGGTATTTATACTAGTCAATTCCGCAATAGCAGTATAGACAACTGGGAGTGTACAATGATATGTTCTTTATGTACATAGACAATAACAATAAATCAATTACCATAATGGAAAAGAAATACACTACTATACAGTATAATGTAGGGAGAGCAATAATTCATGAAGACAGATTACTATTTATATATATTTTATGTATTTAGTAAATAAAAAATAATCCCCAACCGACTGAGTATAATCCCAAATATAAATAGTCTAAATATTATCTTTAGACTGGAAACTTGTTATATTATATATTGCTGTTGATAATTAACTACAAGAACTAACAAGACCAAGCTTATAATATGAAAGCCACAGACAATAGAACAGCAACAACACCTACAGACTATCTCAGGCAATTTACTCAATTATACATTAAGCATTGAAGCATAATATCTCCTGCAAGGTTACAGCTCCTGCTCCAACTGCTGACTACAAGTCATAGCCAGATAGCACATGTAAACAAGAAGCCTTTAGTACATGAACAATACCTACAATCTACTTATCATCATTTAACCGGGGTATGGATACACAATATCAATAATTCACTGAGTATGTAGTCAGAATTCCAAAATGAATGGGTATGGTCAATTTGATACCATAAGTGTACTAGGTGGGGTCAGATATAGTCAATATTTGTAACAACATTTAGTTGAATTTACACTCCATTGATAAAGGTGTATTAAGAAATACCCCAAATGGGTAGATGTTATTTTCAGAATTGTCTACGACTGTTTTGTATAGGACAACAAGTCAAGAGAGAAGAATTGTCAATCCTGCAATACCAACAACCTTTGATTATATGTTAGATATCCATTGCCCTCACATTATCGTCGATGATTGTATTGTACCATCAGAATCTTCAACCCTGATTGTACCCACAACTAAATAAGCTCTTACCAACTACCAGAAGCCACAATGACTGATTTGGCAATTTATCTGTCCACCCTCATGCCATACTGCTCAAACTCGGCATCATTTGGTATACTCCTCAGGCTACTGGTAGAGTCCATAATGGCATCCAGCTTGAATGAATCATACTGATAACTTATTGCTGGTACAATTCTCTATGACTCATATACTGTGTGTGAGTGGTATCCCCCCTTACCTTTGAGGTTCTCAGAGAGCATTCCAGAAAGGTTGTTTTGTCAACAGGTATTGCTACTGAATCCCACAGATAGCAGGCAGTACATCAATACAGGTTGCAGGTGCTCATGTGAGAGAATTATCACCTGTCCAACTGATGAGATATTCAAAGTATTGCCCACACCCATGGGTATTTTCATTGGATGCCATCTTATAGTCGTCTTTCAAATTGAAGTTTACCAGAGTGGGTGGGGTATTAAGCTGTCCAGGTAGGGGACGGCATACAATGGAATCCAGCCAGAAACAGGTTGAACCTGATGAATTTCGACAATAGCTAGATGTTCCAATTTATATACTGATGGGAATACTTGTCAGCTCACTTCATATGGCCGAAAGCAGTTTTATTCAACATCCCATGAACGTCAAGTCATTCAAAAATATCCCAAATACAATTGTATTTTCAATCCTGAATGTATAATTGGATTTGGAATTTGACATGTATTTACATTTTTCTTCTTTATAGTGTTACTCCATCCCATCTCAACTCAAAGATGGTTATACACTTTGTATATTGGTTGTTTCACCAGATTAGCATCATCCTTACAGCAGTTGCGACTTGTTTTATGGACTTCTGTAAAACATTCTTCTGGGTTCACATTCAGTAAGGCAAAGATAGTAGTACACTTTCAACTCTCTAAGGATTTATTATATGCTGCAAACACTAAATGGGGTAACCAGTTAACCCAAAACTCCTGTTGATGGTTCACAAACACTGAAAAATTTGGCATCTTAATAGCAGTCATCGATTTGGTCTAAACATCTCCGTATGGATAGAAGGTTGATAACAGCTCTCTTTCAATTTGGACTTGCTCACACAACAGCTTCCCAAACAGAGTGGCACACTGTGGTCCGCATTGAAAAATTGTTGGCATAGGAATTCTATTGAATATAACCCCTTCTGGAAGAATCAAATCTTCCAATCCTCAGCAATCACTCATAATACACAATGCCAACATATTGTGCATTAATACATCAGCATAATGTGAAATGGTTTGGATGTCATAACTGAACAATTTAGCAACTCTGAACAGGGATACTGATGATTCCAGATGCTCCCAGATGCTCCCAGTTAGGCTGAATGCAAACAAAGGTACTCACAGGTGCTCCAAGACAACTTTACTGGTGCTTCTCAATGCTACTGATGTTGTGGAACTGAATACCAGAATATCCTGAAAAGTGTATAGTTGTCTCCACAATGCTACAAAATTAAACTATTAGAATTTGCAAATTTCAGAGCTATTAGAAGTATTAGCTGCATCTCCAAGACTATTCTGGTGAACCTCGAACCGGAAGCCATACTCTCCAGCTGCAATAATTCCATCCTTTATATTAAATAGTACTATTTGATTAGCTATCTTCCCCCTTCACATAGTGATTCAGGCATTGTAACTGAATATACTGTCCAGTAGGTATCTAAATCCAGATGATAATTTACAAGCCATATGCTATTGATTCTATCTGATGCAAAATTCTGTTGTACCACATTTTCCTGTCGAATAATTGCTCTGACAGCTACAATATGCATCCAATCAGTGTGTTTGAAAACCCAGATGAACCTGTCAACACAATCAGCAAAACAATGCAGATCATTGTACTTTGTGGGAATCTCAGCCACATATTATTGAATTTAGGACGCAATACTCATTGTTGACTCTTCCTGCATCTATTGAAATTAGTCGATATTCCTATTCCAGTGGGCAGGCACTATTGAAATGATGGGAACTGATTCTGCCAAGTCCAGCTAAAGTATAACACAGGGAAAGAAGAAACTTAGCCTTGGAAAGTGTTATTGTGGTCATTCTCTGCACAGTCCATATATTGGACCCAGATGTAATCAGATTCAGACATGATCACTAGGTTGGCATTGGTATATTCTACCTTCCAATCTAGTTCTAGACGCTCAATACATATAGGGTAGTGAAATGGTTGATGGGTAGTACAATAGCCCCTTCTGAGGTTTATTAAATCTAATGTCAATGAGTACATTCTGATCATATCCAACCACCAGTCTAGTAACTTTGTGACCCCAGTTCTCTTCAACTGGTACACAGAATAGCTGTTCAAAGTTGGGAATTTTGAAATCTTCTGAAGCATTTCTGAGTCAGCTTTATTTGATTCTTCCTCACACTCTGTGGATATTAGTTTCCATGGAATCATGTACCTGTTGTGATATGTGGTGGTAACATAGCTAATCTTGACAATTCTGGTTCTGTAACAGATGGGCTCAGTAAGAAGTTCGCTGTGTATTGGGAGTGGATAGTAGGATGCAAACTGCTGCAGAGTCAATGTCGTAGCAGCCTTGAAAGGTAACATAGGACACTGTTCTCTCCATATAGTCAAGAGCGGTACACAGGTCATTGTGCTAGTACACCAGTCAAATTTAATTGACTGTGTAAGTGGACTGATAAGCTTCGTTCACATTGCTGATATGTAGTCATTCAGTAATATCTGTGTTGAAATAGTCAGCAAAATCCATTTACCGAATTGACTTTGATATGTGGCTTACAACATAAATCTGTGAATATCAGAAATGTATTACATGCTGTTTGATGGTTTTCCAGAACCTCTAAATACAAATTGCCTGCTACCAAGCTTCAAACTTGATCAAGTGGAAGAAGTATTTCCTCTTGAACCACATTGGCTCATTTGAAGTGATACTATAAATCTCTCTCTCCTGCTGATTCACAACTCGGTTCTTATCAGCAATACTGCAAGAGGTGGCTGCAGTCCAAGCATGGGATTGATGGACCTGAAATTCTATACGCTTGCGTGTGGTCATGGTTGCAGCCCCTGATACCACTTCTTCTGTGGCTGGCTTCATTTGAGCAAGTTTTTTTGGCGAATGTGCTTCTGGGACCAGTTGCCTTAGGTCTGACATCTTGCAATTGTTGTCACTCATGATGTTGGAACAATTTATTGAACTGGTTGCATTGAACAGGTGTCAGCTAATAGATATCGCACGGTAATTCCTCTGTTGCCCTCTGCCGATCACCATCTGACCATTTGGTTGGCGTTTGTTGGGCTCTTTTCAGGCACACCTGAAATTGCCACTATTTTGTTGTAGTAACCTGTTCAGCACGGTACACCTGAGCCACCATTGCAGCACCGATATCAGGAATCGTTGTTCTCATAATATATGTGAATTCTATGTGAACTGTTCATTCACTTTGGCCTATGCAGACTGTGACGTAGTCTTCTCTTGAAATGCACTATTAATCATGTAATATCAATGCAGTGCATTGTCACGTGCTGTGATGGATTGATCAGTGTGATTGTGTTGGCAAACAAGTACAAACAATTCGCAAAATGCCTGCACTGCTCCCATTACCATTTCATTTGAGGCTCTTTCCCCAGCAATTTTCCTGTCATCCATGGAGCAGCCAAGAAGTGGACCTCTATCCACTGCTAGTGCTCAGATTGTGCCCCGAATCTCTTCACCCTGCCAGGAGCTGGTCTTCAATGAATGGAATGGTTGGGAGAACCATTGGAGGTCTGGATATTGTGATACCGATGTGAATTGATTGTCAAATTCATCCTTGTCATTTCTAGCTTTCACTTATTTGAGGAGCCAGTATACTTAGTCTTTAACTGAACCCAAGAGCTGCTGGTGCAATTTGTCAGGCTGCCAAAGTCGATAGACATTGCAGAGAGGGTATTGCAGGGACTGGCTGCAGATTGGATGATTACAAAGAATGTACAGCAGGTTGATATTAGTATTTTCTAGAAGATGTGGGAAAAGATTGTGATCTCTCCAGTTATCAAGTGGTTGCAATGTAAAATGCCCTGTTGGCGCACCTTTAAAAGTTTTACATATCGGGCATCAGGCATAGGACACTTGAGTCAGCATGACATAATCTGGATAGTCCCCAACCCAGGCAACCAAAAGAGATTACCATTGGCTCTGGGATTCATCCGTACAGATCTATTTCAAGCTGTGGCCAGTTATGTCAAGATTCGTAAGTGGGGACAGAATAGTTCTAACTGCAGAATGCTATAGATCATATATATTTTTGTCGCCGTTTGGGGGACAGGGAACCAGCCCAATCAGAATCCAGGTGCACTTTATAGGTGTGTGGCAGATATGTTTTTGAATACTACCATTTGTGTTACCCAGCAACAAGGCATGTTGATCACTCAAAGCTTGGTCAAGTGAGTCTTGTCAGATACACAAATGACAGGTACAGTTGTCGCTTTTGCAAGAGGCTGATCTTGGGTAATGCACCACCAATTGCCAGTGTTCATCGCGCTGATGATCAAGTTACTGTCTGAGTCGGTGTTGTGCACCAGTTGAACATTGAGGTGAATCTGCAATGGGTGATGTGCCAAAGGGTACAGTATACGTTTCAAAATCTCGCTGCAGTATATTGTTTCCAAGATATGTGGATGATCCTGAATCCAACTACATTGCCGAGTCTGAAATCGAGGTTACAGGGGAGCTTTCTCAGCGTTTGTGCAGATTGACGTGATTTGATTTTGAAGTTAGCTAGTCTACACCTCAGATGATGATCTATTCACATTTTCGTCTGTTGGCTAATATATCGAACTGGTTGAAAGTCATGTGCTGACTGAACTGGATGACATTTATTCTGTTGCTCGGAGTTCTTGCAATGCTTGTTGTACAATCCAGTTGCTTTGCCATATGCTTTCCCCCTCTCACTTTCCACTCCAACAACCTACCTACAATCATTTGTCTTTGATGGATCAGAGGTACATGACACATCAGTCTGCTGGGGGTGTATAGTATCTTCATTTGGAGTATCTTCAAGTGGTGGTGCACCAGGTACATTGTCTATGGGCAAATCAGTAGTTGACTACCTCATCGATAGCCATTCAGGTTCATCCACTGAAGTCGAACAATGATGCCTCAGGTTGATCTCAGTCTGCATGTGGTACAATCCCAACAAGTAATCCATCTTCATTGATTGATATTGGGTGATATGGTTGATAGTGATCCTCAAGTCGGATATTATGGAATAATTTCTTTGGGCCAATAACACACTTATTCTTCTTACTGCGAGTGATGACTATATTTAAGAAATGGTCAGTGAACACATATTTAGATGAATCCTGATAATGCTTCATGTGTGGAATTGGAGCCTCAGGGATGAGTGTTGGAAAGCTAACTTACTCAGCTTAGCATACAAAATTCCCAGGGGCTTTACACACTGTGAAATGCGAGGGAGTAGTAAAATACAGACATCTCGTGAAAAGCGTTCTTCATACACCAGGATATATATATCGTATTGCACCCCATTGTGATGCACATCGTCTGCTGAAAATTGTTACCAGGGAAGACTAGGTTTCTTGTGTTGTCACTCCAATTATGGTAATGTACATTCTATGATATTATTTGCAGCAGAGTGAGATATACCCAGGCTTGAACCGAGGAGCAGCTGATAATAAAGATTGATATGTTGAATTCGATGAATAGTTGAATTTTCAAGCTTGCTGTATGCCCACTAAATGATCATTGAAAACTGATAGGTTGGTAGGATAGTTGCTTTAGTAACAATCCTTGACTGGAGGGTGGATGCTGAGGAGAAAAATGATATTCAGACAAGAAGCTCAATCGAAAGCAATCACTGTTGCTGCCCAATTTACAGGCCTCTGATTGAATGATCTTGGAAGATTGTATATGTACACCTTATGTGTAATATCTCTTGTTGTATTAACCTCTATGCTGGAGGCTGTTCTTATTGGGTTTCTGAAGGTATTATATTATAACCCTTCCATGACCTTTACAGCCATGGAAGCATATGAAGGTCAGCATCTATCCAACATCCCAGTATATGGATTTCAGCATTTAACAACCTAAGATGGACTGTGTGTGATGAACTTTTCTTTTTTCAGCCATATTGGTTTCAGTAATCATTGGTGTAGTGAAACACCACAGATTGTGACAAGAGAATGGGATAAAAGCATCCTTTCATTCCTCTGAAGGTCATTGCTACCCGCAATATACCCAACCAGACTCGAATTGATTCTTTATCACATCTTGCATCTATAGCATTTTACCACGATCTTTTTTTGCCGGGCATGGAGATCAATGGATCTTCACTGAAGACAGAGAATCTACCTCCACTGGGTGGCTAATTTGCCTCGCAACACATTCATTATAACAATTCCAAATCATTGGATAATAATTCAAGAACTGCCATTGGCAAAGACACTGAATTTGGCAAACACACCAATGAATGTCATCTGCTACAAGGGTATGATTACGCAACTTCACAGCAGCTATTTCCAAGCACTCTGCAGTTTTATCACTATTCTCCATTCAACATGACACCCAGTTCGCAATCAACCACCAGCACAAGCCATGGATTTCCAAGGTATAGACTACAGTGGAAAGGATATGATCTCCACCTAGGTGGTCATGGCAGGGCTCAAATGATCCCCCCTACACAGCTCCCAGGAAAATGGCCGCCTTCTCCAGATGCGCAGTGAGTGCCTCCAGGATAGAGGAAATACAATGAAGTCAATCAGACGACATCATCCAGCTGTACATCTACACATGGACCTCCTTCCAGTGTCCCTGGGAGACTGCAGGACTGTGAATGAAGTGATTGCAGGCAGCTGTCGAACTGTAGAAAGCAGATGTCATTGGTATTGGGGACTTGCCCCCAATGTCGGAGATATTGTTTGCCGAATGTGATGCTAATGATAAGAGTGATCAATGGTTGGAAAAGGGTAGCAGAGAAGGCAATCATCGTATCAGCCTGAAGCAAACCGCATTTTCTTGGATACAATTTGCCAGATGGAAGGGGCAGGCCAAGTATAGTACATTCAACTAGCGGAAGAGCGAATGTGTGATAAGGTTTTGTAAGAGGAAGCATTGGTTGATTATCTTATGGCAGAACTGTTTCGTCTCCGCTTCGAGATGGACCCCTGGACTGGGACTTAGCAGTTGCAGATGCTTTAGAGACTATCGCGGACTGGCTGTCATTGAATAATTTCCATCATGCTGAATGGGTTAAGCGGCATTGTGTTGAGATGGGTCTGAAGAAATGTGCAATAGAAATATGTAATTGAGGGAAAAAGGGAATGCAAGGTAATTAGTGACTGGCGATGTACTTGGGAGAGTGCGTAGGTAACAAGGTGAGAAGTTACCTACTACAGTTTGTGAATACAATAGTCATAATTGTGATTCACTGGGAGTTGAATGGCAAGAATGGCATTGTATCCCACACACAACTCGAAGTCTGGTATACAGATTTGAAGCACTGGTTGGAGCGTATGGATTTGATCCACAAAAACTGTGGCCCAATAGAGCCATCCATCCTAACATCAATGTTCAAGTGTACATTGAATAAGTACCAATTGAACACAGAGTATATGGGATTATATACATATGTATAATTGATAATTGACGACATATATTGCCAGATTTCATCCCACTTTTGCTTTTCAAAAGCTTTCTAGTTGAAACATGGATAGAATGCAATTATATTTGTGGTAGAAATCAAGAGTGCTACAGGGAAGCAGATTGCCAAGTACAGATTTAGAGCAGCAAAGGTAATTCCCTCTAGGCATATTAAGGCTAGATGTGTGCAACTGCTAATCATGTTACATACACTGTAGAAGGTGAAGAGGATGGTGGGCAAGAGAATGATACTTGTTTAATAGAAGTTCTGATTGAAAGAATAGAATTGATTGTATTGCATTGATATATACTTGTTCCAATGTTTGCTTGGCTGCGAAATACTAAACATTGCAATGAGTTACAGGAGTGCCTGAGTATGACCCCATCAAGCTAGCTTACATTGCAGCAACTGAAAGTGATCATTGAGGACAAAAAAAAAGTAGGTACAGGTTCATGGGAGGTTTGGAAGCAAGTGGAGGATGGTGGGAAGGTCCTTGTTTCAGATTATAGCAGTTCAGTATTGATTACTGTTTTCAATACAATTAACAACAAATGTGAATATGAGTGACTTGAAGAGGCAGTCAGGTTGCCGAATGCCTGTCCATTTCGGCAATTGAAAGCAGACTGAGTCCCTGCCAACAAGTATACAATTACAGTCCAGTCTGGAACCAAGTTTCTAGCCTGCCAGGTTTGAGCAATATGGTGTATTGTGACAAGATGGGTTTGGGATTCAGATATGCTAGGAGTGCTGGTGACAGATGAACTGGGACTTGGCAAGTCTTTTACGTGAGTCACAATGGCCATGATATATAAACTGCAAAGTGGGAAGGTCGTTATGGGGTTGCTGCTGTGAATTTTGTGGGGGAATTTTGTTGAAGAGTGGGGGATTATGGCGCAGAATGACTATCCTGGAAAGATTCATGATGAATGGGCATGGTATCCATTGCAGGGACTTAATTTAGTACCTTTCCGCGTTTGAGAGATCAAGGCAACCCCACCTCAAGCGCATCCGGGCCTTACTTCAGCCCCTGCACTAATCATGGCAGTCCCAATGCCTGGAGTGGCTGAAACAATTCTGGCTGGCATTCACATTATGACATTTGGAATGGATTTCAAACTGGTGATCATGTTGTACATACATAATATTAATCTCACCCACAGGAATTGGAACACCAGTATCAATGTGCCGGAAATGGGATGAAATATTCACTTTGGAATATATGATACCTTAACATCCAGAGCAAAACCATCACCCAAGGGACAACTCGCATACTGTTTGGGGAATTTTTGAATTTTTGATAAATCCCATTACTCTATGACTAAAAACAGTGTGGGCTGGCAAATTGCGATAAATGCAAGAACTTAATTCAACCTTCATGAGACAGCAATACCAGCATTCCATTCACTGTATCACTTGTCTTATCAGATGACATGGCTGTTTCAGATGCACCTGAAGATTCAGAGATCAATACCGCAACTGTGAAGCATGGTGCGGAGGCATAGTATTCACAGGTGCAGGGTTCAATACATGATATTTGAACGGAAGACAAAGAAACTCAAACAGGTTACGGTGCACTTGCTGAAACAGACTGGAATGCGTTTGGTGATTAGGAGGTGTTCGGAATGTAAACGAGGCATTGGAAAACCACTCATTGTAATACAAGCGGAGAATTCACACCTGATTGAGCTCGAGTGGTCTGAGAAAGAGTTGGCAAAGCTGAAGACTGTGGTGGAGAGGTACACTTTGTGGGGAGCTTCAGGAGTATGGAGGATTCAACAATGATCGGCAGTGTGTTTTTTGTTAGTGCTGGGAGACACTGATGATTGCTAGTACAGTTCTGGACAATGGTACCATGAATGGCCACTTTACACTTGGGTGGATTCTGCGAATATCTGATAGCTGAGAGAAATTTCCACCAGTGCTTGTGAAGAAGCATGCAGAGTATTCCGAATCCAAAGAAGAGATTACAACAAGAGAGGCACTGTTTCCGGAACAACATATCAATCACAATGAGTTGTCCAATGTACCTTATAAATACAAGGCAATGCGATTTTGTTGTCTTTTTGGCCATGTTTGTTATTTGAAGTGGTGGCTAATGAAGTATTTGCAGATTATGTGCATATATTCCACATGCATGCAGAAATGGGTAATGATGAATGCACCGAAATGCAGCTTGAATTCCGGAATTCATGAAATCCCTCTGTATATATAACTACATCTAATGTGGGTGGGACAGGGTCAAATCTTAAAGCTGCAAACCATGCAGTAATAACTCAGGTGTTTTGAGTATTAAATGAGCAGCAGCAGGCATTTGGAAGAGTCGTCTGGCTAGGGCAAAACAGAGTACCTCATATGTGATTACTAAATACAGGTCTTGGGGGCTATAATAACAGCACAAGTGATTTCCATCAATGCTCTGGAGGAGACCAAAATTGGTGTCTAGCATGGTTTGATGAGTAGACTGTGCATTACCACGTTGATGATTTACCACATTTGGAGTCTAGTGAGAATCATATGAAGACTCTGACAGAGAATAGAGATACATTGGAGTCTCATGACCCATTATCTTGGATTGTTTGGATGCTTTATTATGGCATGCCTCTTTCTATATTCAACCCACATAATCTTCTGTACTAATACATATGGTGAAAAACGTCATTTGTAAGGCAGACAATATTGCATAAATGAATCCATTCTCTCTCTCATTTTGAAGTGAATCAAACTTCTTGATGTTGAAATTGCTATGTCTCAAATCCAAAATGGCTAGAGTGGGATTTCATTTGCATTCTTGATTATGATTTATTATCAAGATGAGATGAAGTTAAATGATACGCTGCATTAAAAGTTTCCAGCTGATCTATATCATAATATATGACATTGGTTGAATTTTACTAATGATGTGGAGAAGAACTTAAAATGATTCATTAGCCACAGAGTTGATGGGGCCTGGAAACCTGAGGCTACGTGCTCATTTCAAACTCAGAAGAATCCATACAGTAAAGTTGAATCATTGTCAGGTGTACTGGAGAATCCTTGGCATATGTCATTAGTCTCATTATAATAGATTGAGTACAGCGTATTTGCTAATCCCTTTTGGCACAAAGACAATCTAGGCAATATTCAGTCCTTTGGGCAGAATATGAGACACAGCACCCTAAACTATGGCATGGCTGCAGCATTTGCTGGCATATGATTGAAGATAACATGCAGTACAGATTCCAGGACACATATTGTAATGCACAATCAATCACTGTGTATATGCCAATCTCCGGTGGCAATAAAGAGAGTGTAGGTGATATTCCGTAGTGATGTCAGGATATGAGACACTGGCTTGCTGATACATGGCAAAGTTGAAGCTTTTGGATGCATATGATTGAAGTTCAGATGCAGTAGAGTTTTACTGGCATTTGTCTGGAGTTGCATTATGACAGATCCAGTACTTCATATTTGCCAATCCCATCTAGGCAGATGGTATTCTTGGCGATACTCATTACATGTGTCCGAATATGTGACACGGCCTACATATTCGTGAGAATGCGGCTGCTGTTGGTATCAAACCATATAAGTTGAACTACACCCATGATCCACAACTCACAAATCAGCATCTGATGGAGTTGTATGCCAAGACATGGCTTGGGTATACATGGCAAATCTGCAGTTTATGCTGCCGGGTATTTCATCAGCTATAAGTGAAGTTCAGGCTCTATTGCGATCTGCAATCCAGTCCAGAATTACATTCTTGTATTTGTATAAAGCAGACTTTGACAATCTGCGACTGATTATGGATGTACCATTCCAGCCCAGGCCTGCCTCAAGAGTGACACATGAGAGAATATACCATATGTGCAGGTGGCGCATCACACGTGTCCTCTGAAACCACATGAATCAATGTTAGTTCAATATGTGAAGGACACTACAAACATCCCTTCAACTCTCAGCTTTGTAGAAACTTTTTGTTGGAAGAGAGTTGTCCTGCACAACCGAATAATAATGTACAGACCTTGCAACTTAGTACCCTCACTTAACTCGATATTGACTACGTGGTATGCCTCGACCTTAGCGTCCAAATCTTAAAATTGCTTCCGCAACTTTGAGCTCGGTCAAAAGAGCAGGAGCCTTAATAGTGGGATTCTCAAAAGGCAGATTATGCTCAGCGACCTGACACGATGGCCAGCAACTCATGCATGGCCATGTACCACACTTACTGAAAGTGGTCTATGTTCTCCATGCTTTGAATGCACACATGTCTGGATTCTGACATAATGTATGTTGGGGCAACCAAAGCTGGTATCTGAAAATATATTAGGAGAACGGATTTCCATCATGTGAGCAGTTGGAAGAGAGTGTGCCTTGTAAGTTCGACATCAGAAATGAATGTTTGAAACATTGCTATTAACTGTCAGAGGATGGTAAGCTTGCAGTACCCACCATGGAATCAAAGCATATCAATTTAAGCTGCGGAGTGCCTAAATTCCCAGGAACTGCATTCACGCAATCATCATTCCTCTGCTCACTGTGAAATGATGTCACACCATGCATTCATGCCAGTGTAACATGTAGCTATCAACCCCGACATACATTCTAAGTTAACATTGTAGTGGTGAAATTTACAATGAATGTGTGATTAAACAGTGTACAACTCACTAGATAATAGGTACAAAATCAGGATATGACTGAGTATTGTTGATGCATTTGTCAGGATCCTATGCATGGACGAGTTCTTGAGTCTATCAGGTTATGCCTGGATAATTCCATCGTACCTTACCATTCTTTCTCTACATCTGTATCTCTTCTTTGTTTACTAAAGTGTCTCCCGCCTGCATGAATTGCAGAGATTCTACACACACGGCCCTGATGACATCATTGAAAGAAAGTTATACTATTGGTATTGCCTCATTGACTGCGAACGTAGCTGCAGCATCCTATTACAACAGAATGCCATGGCAAGACATGTGTCCATCCAGAGGATGTAACAACCATTATGATTTATAGTTCTCTGCAATTGATAAAAAACTCAGTATGAATACTTGCAACACAGTCATTACTCTCATTGTTTGAAGGCAATCAAGTTCTGCATATTCTCAATGCTGCACCAGTCTTATGCCATGTAGTTACCTCTAATGCTTGAACATTCACACCTCATTAGTATGTCCAGTGCGGTCATATGCAGGATGACATGGGTTCAGCCCGGTTCTCAGTTCTACTTTTGGCCAGCACCAACAGTTTGTTAATGTCGCGAGTTTTCTTCTGGTGTGTCTGGTTCTGGTGTGTCTGGTTCTGGTGTGTCTGGTTCTGGTGTGTCTGGTTCTGGTGTGTCTGGTTCTGGTGTGTCTGGTTCTGGTGTGTCTGGTTCTGGTGTGTCTGGTTCTGGTGTGTCTGGTTCCAATCTATATATATTGGCTGTCATTCACCTCCAATGCTGACATCCATACAGTGAGTTGTTGATTGGAGTTATTTACATTCAGTATAAGGAATTCATCTATTCCGGCACACCAGCGATGGTATCTATCAATTCCAGTGTGCCTCACAATATTTGATATCGCATTGCTGGAATGCTGTCTTTAATATGAGTATGAACTGTTGAACTCAGCTCTCCTGAACCCTTCAAGGTGCACCTGAAATTGTATTGTTCTCAACTATGTTTAACTTATTGCTCTATTTTTCCCATTAATCAATTGCACTTAATCTTGTATTTACAGCTTATACACTGTCTCCCACATTCCACAACTTTCTGTGTTCAGTAGATCAAATGGACTCTACACCTAGCCCGGTGAGAAAACATGAATCACAAAGAATCAAAAAGCACACCATGAGAGAGCAGGTTTATTCAAGAAAGCAGCCAATAATCATTGTCCATCAAATGTTTGCCATGCAATTCCCTGCCTTCATCCATCCAATCATGGATGACTAAAGTTCCCGATTTCGTTGATACAGCAGAATGCCAATACTGATGAGGTGATTGGTAATTAGGATATGGAGAACACTAGCAAGTCCACCAAATCATCTAATATCGAAAAAATGATTTGGATTACCATCCAGTGGTCGTACATCAATGCCTGGCATCCCAGGACAAGTCATTATACACTTCACGGGTTTCATTCCCAAACAAACCAAGGTGTGGTGATACTGCGATTGCATGCCCTCTCCTTCGATATTCCTGGATTCCACCTGAGTCACAGGAAACACCACAGCTGAAATCCGAAATGTCAGCCGTCCTGAACACATTATCTGAGTCTGACTGTGAACCATCCGACCGGGTGCTGCAGCTACCCAAGGCCGGTGGAGAATAGTATGTTCCCCAACACCGAACCGCTGCTTGTGAGGTCAATGAAACATTCCTGGAGGCAATTGTACTGATGAGGACTCCTTGGCCAATATTATCCGATGACAAGTGCTGGATGGTTGAAGAGGATTGGAAATGAACCATTGCAGGTTAGGATCATCACTGGCCATTAGATGGAGCTTCTGTAGGTACACAAGCGGTGTCTAAAATATCTGGTGGTCCATCTCTCTGAGCAGATCTACAAACACCTCATGCTGGAAGTCTTGAATTCTGTTTAATGCTTCTCTATCAGATTTAGAATATTGACTATACCCCAAATATAAATAGTTAAAACTGAAGATAAGTACCGTTTGAGGATACATGGCTGATGGGTCATGTCGAACTGTTGTCCACAGCTACCTGTCAGAATAGGGGTGCAGGATTGAGGTTTGGATCCAGGTCAAGGAGCTACTGTTGGACAATGCTTATCTCTCTAAGGTCATTGACAATCAGAAATCATGATTTACCCAAATGGAAGTGCTTGATCTCATTTACTATCAATTTTTCTATACAGCTAATAGCTTGGGGTACCAGCCTACAACCTTCCAGTATTTCTGACAACTTGCTCCATAGACTGAAGCTGTGGCAGCCGCAGCTATTAATTGTGCACAGTATGAATATACAAGTGGAAAGAAGGCCACTGGTATGTGTTCTCAAGATGAATATCGAGGTACATTTTGTCCATCCACTGCAATATATTGTTCTCTTGAAGCCACTGCACTTGTCAATTACACAGGAGTGGGCTGCATTGAACCACACCCTCTGTGGCACAACTCTACTACAATCGGTACTCTTCAATTCTCATTCGTACTCCTCTGTCTAGATTGATGCTTCTCTATTTCATTCTTGCCAATTGCTTCTCTTTTAGCACTCCTCCGCTGAGATAGGCTCTCCATAATCCCCTGTGTCTGGATTGGAGCTCCGATATTTCCTTCCATGCTCAATATTTCACATTTCCGTGCTGCTCAGCCATTGATAGTAGTTCGTCCATTTGCACTGGCCCTCTGTGGCCTGGACTGTCACTGCTATATTTCATTCCGATGTCATTACCTCCCCCACCCTTTCATGGACATTACTTCTCCACCGGGATAGCACTCCTTCATTTCCAATGGTGCTGCTCAGCATCGATTGGAACTCCTCAATTTCATTCTGCATACCTCGCCCCACTTTTGGATGCACGTCTTGTGGTATGGGGTGTCCTCAATCCCCATCAGCACTCTTCAGATGAGATTTGGTGGTCTTCATCATATTCTGTACTCCTCCAACACCTTCTGGCTACTCTTCTTTGTCACACAGCACTTCCCATCTGGCACTCCTCTTTCCTTGGTGGTTGCTCCTCTGTTTCATCCACACATTGTCTTTCAAACCCCCAGTTAGATTCGCAGCTATCTAACATCTTATTACACCATTGTTAGATATCACAAATCAAGCCAAGTGACATTGGACTTCCCTTTCATCCACTTGCCAGGTACGAATAAACAGCACATACAAGGAGCACCTACCACTGCTTTGTCCCAGTAATGAATTGTGTGTATCAACTTTCAGCAGCCTTGATGTGATGCAAGAGGAAGTGGATGACATTGACACCGTGTTCAATAAATATCATTCGATCACTTAGTCAGGTCACTGTTTCAGTGTACCTGTATTTTTGCTTGAATTACTCACCTTTTTCTTTGGTTATTTCATATACTGACGCAAAAAATAGAAAGTTGAAAAAGATGATAGCTAGCATGATTCAGAGGTGAAAATGAATGCTACTCCATGGATGATGTTTGCGGTTGAGGGAAATCGATTGGTTGTATACTTCTGGAGAATCTCAGAATACCTGCTGCCTTCCAGATGAATATCCAGAAGAAACCAGACATTTCTGAAAGTTTGATTCTGATTTCCACATTGTTTTGGCAACACTGTATGAGGTGCCCAAAGATCCCTCCGTCACTTGAACGTGTTCCCAATCTCACCATAATAACTCCCAGTGTACTGCTGTACCAGTCACACGAGATTCAAGTTTGTCCGAAAGGCAGCCGGGATGCCCTCATATGGTCTGATCCTCTTATGCAATTGACACTTTCAAGTTTGCACTCCACATCCTCTCAGACACTGCTGCAGGCTCCCAGTGTCTAAAATGTATTTTGCTGATCTAAACACCCATTCAGAATGATCCAAAAAGCAAAGCTTCACTGCGCTATAAAAGTGGAATACGGAACTGCACTCAAATCACTTCCTAGGTATTCCCAATTACTCGTAAAGATTGAAGTGCTCAAATGATAATGTAACACCAGCTCTGGAATCACTGGCAATTATGGCAACATTGGTCATATGAATTATTTTCCTATCATCTTTCTATCCAGTAATACTGTCTACTCTAGTAATATAAAGATTTCGCACATACTGGATGTTCTGAATGGGCTCCATCATCCAACTCCTAATTGAAATGGAAGCATCCCCCAAAGTGCACTGGGACCTGATTGTTTCTGTGATTCGAAATTCTTTTATCTGTCATTGTACACTCAGATACCAATATGCTATTTCAACTGGAATGTTTGTAAACCACTGACAACTCTATCTGGAAACCATTCTGTGAGGCATGCTGCTGTGTACAATTTGAAACTAGTATGATGGCCCTGGAAGAGAGGAATGTCCACCAACATATAGATTTGATCTGAGAGGTACTGCAGCATTAGTACTACCTGCTTCTGACTGTGTAATACTTTTCTTCTCCCCATTGGGAGATCTTCTGGCTGCAGTCTAAATACATCTGGATTTCCAATTGATGTGCTGGGGTAGTGTGAGCAACTGTTGCAGGTTATCCGGCATTGCACCATGTTCAAAACAAACCGAATGTCCCGGTCCTGGTCAGCAACTGCCCAGAAACCTGAACCAGTAAACTAGTACCGGGTTGTTACCCAGACCGGACATGAACCTGTGGGATTTTAGGTGGGTTGTAAGCTGACCGCGATTCCATTTTACAGTTTCTCCAACATTGCATGCAATCCAGTTTTGGTATTCTAGTTCTTTAATGACATTATTGATATGTAGATTGCGCAGTTGTAGCATCACTTCGACCTGCCGCTTTCAGATTTGTGATTGGACGAATATTTGTTAAATTGCTGTGAAGTAATGCATTGGTTTATGTGAAATTTGCCTCATTTCGACTGTGATTCAACAATTATTGGTCGGATCGCAAATCGGAAAGAGGCAGGTGAAACACAGGCTAACATTGCACAATCTACACATTGATCATGTCATGATACCATCAGAACTCAGATAGTTAATGTTAGGCACAGTTGTGCAGTTGAAGTGCCGGGTTTTTGGTGGTTAAACTGGCCCAATTACAATGGTCCAGGTTTTTTGTGTGGGAATAGCCATTGCAACAGTCCAGCTTTGGGTGAAACCAGATCTGGAACCGAACCACGAATTTGGATTCGTTCCTAACACCATGCTGGTACAATCACCATTAGTGCATTCACAATACTCCAAGTATCGGGACCACTTGGCTGGTTATGAATCCAGAATCTCACATTTCACCATAACTGCAAAATTTAGACATTATGTTATTATCTGGAGGGGGTGTACCACTCCCATACACTCCAGTCTCTATCCTTTCAATGCCATCATGATAGCGAGAAGTTTCTTCTTGTAAGTATCTGAAATACATTCCACTACATGTAATAACTCCTTCCTGTTATGATGAAACAACACATCTGTATAAATGATCAACATTGTTCTTCTGGACAAAATGATATAGATCTGGAGAGCTTGCACTTGTGGTAACCTTTGAATCTCCCACCAACAGTGGTTGTAATTCTATCTAAATGGTATATCTTTATGTATAAGTCTTGTGATTGAATATACATATTACAAATACCTGGGAATACACCTTTGGTAATAGTTGCAAAATCTGACAATTCCTTGTACCTTGAAATGATTATTCAGGCCTTAATTGGCTGTCTGCGTTTCCATACTGTAGTTGTGATCAGCTTCTGCCATATTTTGGCCTAGTGAAATATTATTTGTTGTGAAAATATATTCCAAATACTAAACTGTATCTTTAAGAAACTTGCACCACTTAGGCATTAAAGCAATTAGCCATTTCAGCATTATATTATCACCGATTTAATCTGTATCTCATTCTATTCTAGTGAATTACAATATGGAAAGACATAATTACAGTATGGGAATGCAAACTTGTCAACTGCTTTCTGGACAGTATTATTGAAATATCCTTGATTATTGACTTGTACATTTAAAGACCTCAACAGTAGAACTGTATGCCAAAACAGGCAATATCTTTTCTGAAAGGCCAATATATGTCCATCTCCTTCTTTGACTTGTGAAACCTGATATACTACATGGATATCATGTTTGGTATATATTTTTGCCTTTTGACCAATATTTAACACTTCTCTTATTACTGGATATGTGTATGAATTATTCATTGTATAATGACTGATATTAAAATTATTGAGAAAATAACCAACATTCTCAGTATAATTCTTCGTAGCGGTACTGGAACCTTAATGAGTGATGTCAATTGTTGAATGATCGTATTGGACAGAATTTCTTCCAGGCATTTCATCAGAACCACCTGGTCGCATCATTGAATACAACTATCTACAAACTATAGTGTGTGTATTCTTACGGCCTTGTTTGGAATTTATTCTGGATTGATGTGGAGTTAACAACTCAGCAAGATGTTGTTGTACAGTATCCTGAATCTCTCTATTGACCTACAACTCACTGACTTTCGCTAAGTCTAATTGACACGTACACGAGAACTAAAGTTTATGCGTCTCCACCACGCTCAACCCAAAACCAGCCCACATGATGACTGCACTAAAATCCGTCCCCACACTCCTCCAGGGCAGTATCACGATCATAAGTGCTAAACTCTAAAGAAAACGCAGATAGAGCTTTGCCTGAAGCTCTTCCCAAACAACACCAAGCCCAGACTTTCTCCCAAACAATCTACCGTGCCTGGAGCTCCCATTCTCTCCCTCGATATCTCCCTCCTGCAACCTTCATGTCCAGCCGGATCAACCCTCCAATCTGGCATGCTATGCCGATAAGATTTCCTCAACCTCGACCGTTATACTCTGCTGGCGCTTTGTCATATATCTTGATTCCATAGCCATTGACTGGGACAATCCGTAGTCCCCAATCCATAAGCTGCGTTTGTGACAGTGGTTTGTGTGCTCCTTTGACATGCAAGACATTTCTCACAACAACCTCATGTTTACGGCCTCCTGGCAACCAAAGTCTGAGTCGTACATCACCATGTCTGATGGCGTCGCCTGCTACTGTTCCAGCGAAATGGCCAATCTCTCGCTCTTCTTACTGGGTATACTCCATGTACTGTTCAAACTTTGGCCGATCTCCACAAATGTGAGAAGTTGTGGCATAATCTAGGTGCCAGGCCTCCTTCTCATGGGATCTGCCAGTGACTGTCATCAAATAGTTCTCAATTGATGTCGTCGTCGTTGCTGAGGCTGCGGCTGCGGCAGTCTCTTTCTGTGCTGCGCTCTCCACCTGTACAGTGCTTGGACAATACCGTGCAATGTGCCCCACCTTATGGCATCTGTAGCACTCCTGAGTATGCCTGCAGCGATGCTTCTCACTTTCCAAACTACTACCATTGCTCTCACTGCCACTACCACAGGACTTCTGGGACTTCTCAGAGTGCTTTGAATTCCACTTCTCACTCTTCGTCCGCAACTTTGAGAACATGGCTGCCACCTCTGGATCATTGTGCTTCTGTAATTGTGCTTTGTGGGCTTTCATCTTCACAATAACCTCCTCCGGTTTGTTGGCCAGGGTGTCAATCTTGTTGTATATCAACTGGGTGAAAAACCTCCAATCATCATCCTTCAGTACACCCTTCATCAGGTAATAGGTATGCTTGCTCTTCGGCATCGTACCACTACCTGTCAAATTGGCGGTATTGGCGCAAAGATCGAAGTCATTCACATAACTCTGAATCTTTGAAGTGTACTACAATACATTCTTGCAATTGCTCAACTTCACCGCTGACATCTTGTCAAGCAAAGCGTACCCATTGAGCTTCAACTTTCACTGGTAGTCCTTCTTCAGCTGATCCCACAGCGCCTTATTGTCAATCTGAGCGCCATACTGCTGCTGCAGAGACCTCTCCATCGCGAGGAGAATGGTGGACCGCACGATTCCCTGTTGCTCTTTCCTTGATTTGAGCTCTGTCGCTTCTTCTGGTGCTTCCTCTGTTCCATCGACAATGCCGAGAACCTGCTTGTGCTCCAAGAATATTTCTCCTTCCAAACACCAGCTCTTGTAGTCCGTACCAGCAACCTTCTTAATTGAGATCCCTATTGATTCGGCCATCTTGTCGTCCGTACACATGTTGAGTCTGTCTGTCAGTACCCCTCCGAGACAGTGTTGATGATGCCGCAATTCAAGTCAAGTTCGTCAAATTAGCGAAGTGCCCGGGCTCATAACCTGTTGTACGGTGTCGTAACTCTCTGTATTGACCTAAAACTCACTGACTCTCACTTAGTCTAATTGACACGTACACAAGAACTAGAGTGGATGTGGCTCCGCCGTGCTCAACCATAAACCAGCCCACGTGATGACCTCACTCAAATCCCTCTGCACAGATGTGTAGTAATCAAGTGATAAGATTTGCAATACTACTTTGGAATAATTTCTTCTAATGGTTCTTGTATTTAATTCTGCACCTCAATGGATATATTAATATCATATATTACGATCTTAAACAGTGACAACTTCCATAATTTCAAAGTTACTCCAGGGGAGAATCTAACAAGTATCACGTTGATAATTCAGATTTATCATATGAGTCAAATTTGCTGTTTGAATAGCACTAGCCATGGGTGATAAATAGGTACCCAAAATTCCTTCGGAACTCCCTGGCTGGTAACAGACGAGTTTTAACATGATTATACAATACCGACAGCCAAGATTGGCTGCATTCGATACTTACTGAACTTCTACATGATGCACATTCAACTAGGAAAAGCTAAAAACACAGAATTAGTATTCTACCATCGTGGCAATCATGAGGTATTGTTTCTTATAGTCATGGAATGTCATTTGTACATTGGTGGGATGTGTAATAATACCAGACTGAATATGTCTTCTATCAATAACTTCAACTTGTCTAGTTTCTTCAATTTGATGTCATAATGTGTAACCATTGTGAACAAAGTCATGACTCATGAATGCAATGCTGCTTGCTATTCAATCTACAAAGGTATGTATTTACATCACTTGGTGCTTTATTGTTGATGTGCAGATTGCAACTGTATGTTTTCGATCCATTACTTCTTTCAGAACATCCCCCTTGCTAATTGAATATCACAAAATACCCAAATATCATACAATGCTAATTTTAAGATTTTTTCCACCAATCAAGCAGCAATTTTTCTTTGGTTGTCATAATCGCTTCCAGATATTATGAAGGACTCATGTGGTTCTCCAATTTCCCCTTCTTGCATGATAGGCCAATTGGGGCAAATATGTTTGTACACTTATTCATAAGGTACATTCCTCTACACCAGTTGAACACACCAATTTATGCAGAGTTTGTTGGTATCTGGTTGCTCCCTTTCATTGGGTGAAGATTTCATTGATATGGCATTCAGATTGATTTCAGTTGGTGCAGTATACCCTGGAACAGTCCCTGCTGAAGTTGTCCATTGATCCAGGTAAAATGACAGGTGTTTGCAGAAAGAGGTAAAATCTGTCAATTCTCCCTGTTCTGCAGCCTTCTGTGCTTGGTATTGTTGAATATGAATGATCAATTTGTGGTACACCACCACCAATGCTGGAAGTTTCTCTGCAGGATCCATATAGAGGAAGCAATTGTGCAGGGTCTCCAAAAAAACTAGTATTAGTATTTTTGGAAAGATCCACTGAATTCGTATCATGATAAGTTGGGACTACCTGCAACTTACTGTAGGTCTGAGAGAGTTCACTGTAAATTTGAGTGATTGGCTGGATATACTGTTCATCAATTGCTACTCAGTTGGCGCTCAAAGTTGGCATCTTCTTGAATTTTCTAATAGTTCGTTGGTCCCCCACCCTGGGTTGTACCTTACTTATTGTTTGGTAGCACAATCTCTTCGGATGTGACTCCTCATGTATTGTTGAATGGATGCTTCATCTTTGTTTGTATATTGGGATAGCTGTCTGGTTTGCATTTGATGCCCATTGACCGATTCACAATCCAGCTGCGCTACTGAGTTCTCTCCAACCATAAAATTCCCAGGGCAGGCATAGTATGTGCAAACAAGCTCACTTAGTGAATTATGTACATGTTATACCAAATTAGAATTGTCTGAAAACCAGATACTATTCAATGCCATGTGGGGATAGGACACAACAATTGAATCTCTTTGAACTCTAAATGTATGCGGAATCTGCTGGTCTCCACACTGTGTCAAGACAGTTCTACCTCTGGTAGCCATATGGATTCTTAGAATCCCAGTTACCAATACAATTAATCTCCATTGTAGTACTGGAAATCTGATTTGTGAGTCAACTTTTGACCATATCTGTAGTCACCTGATGCCATATTATCCATGTAAATTTATCAACTTGGGGCAGAACGGGTTCCCTTTTTGGTAGTGTAAGCAATAGGAATGGGTAACCCACCAGCGGTTCAGGTTCGGACCATAAACACGGTTCGGTGCTGTTCCCCACCAGTCCAAAAACCCGACCCACTGCTTCATGGCAGGCCAAACCCCGACCTGAACCTGTCAACCTGCGGGTTTTGCTGGGTTAGGCTGAACCCATCAGTTCCAATCTGTGCTTCTGTGTTTCGGGTTTGTCTATTTCTGGTGGCGTTCAGATATTTTACTGATAATTGCACAATATTGACCTTGGTACTGCATCATCTTTTTGAAATGTATTGGCTGCCTTTATAACCAAATCAAAGAGAGACATGTTCCCTAGCGCATCCTGCAAATGAGCGACAACAGAGTGTCAACGATTGTTGGTGTTCTATCATGGGTACTCTGAGTGCCGATTGGTTGCTGATATTTATACACGAAGTAATGGCCAACTTTATAGGCCAAAGAGAAAGCGAATCGCTCCCTGCCCCATTCTGAAAATGTGTGTCAATTGAGCGTCAATGACATATGGTCTTGTAAGTCAGGTAATTATTACCAGAATTGGTCAATTTGATGCATAATGAAATAATTGGCCACGTTTATTGGCAAAAACTCTAGTGCAGACATTAGTACTATCGCCTGAGAATGAGTGTCACCTGAGTGCAAATGATCTTTGGCCTTGCATCATGGTTAATCAAAGCGTGATGTGGCTGTTATTGCCTATAGACAATGTTTTGTCTGCTTTTGTTTTCTACAACGCTCACGAACACTTACTTGGAGCTTAGAAAATGAAATCAGTTGTTACTGTCTGGGAGGCTATCGTGGGAACATCCCTATCTTATTTGCCTCTAATGGCTGCCAATGCCACGTTTGTAGATGTGTACAACCAAGTGCCACATTGTTTGCCTACAATGCAAAACCAAAAATCATTGAGGTATAGTTGACGCACATTTTCAAGATGGGGCAGGGAGCATGCTGCATTGTTTTTTGCCTATAAAGATGACCAGTACTATCGTTATGTATAACCACTACCAAATTGCTTCTTGATTACCTGACTTAAACTACTAAAAATTGTTGACACTCAGTTGACACTCAATTTCAACATGGGGCAGGGAGCATATTGCTTTCCCTCTTGCCTACAACGGCGGCTAATATATTCATTATGTATTACTTCTTCCAAAACACTTCTTATTTTGCTGCCATAGAAGACCAGAAATTGTAGAAGCTCCATTGACACTCATTTTTAGGAGATGGTAGCAATGTCATAGCTATCATTATTGCCAATAAACGCAGTGAATTGTATCATTATGCTGCTGAGTGAAAATGAGTCTAATTAAATGTGTGATTTACATGTCCAAAAATCGTTGATGCTCTATTGAGACTGATTTTGCCACGGGGGTATTTGCTGTATGTACTTGTTTGAATTGCCATAGGAGATTATTAATAGTGTTTTGGAAGCCTTTTAATCGTCTTCATGTACTTTCGCCTTTATTAAGAAATTTTTCTTTAATAATACATACAATTATATTCTTTACAATATACTTCAAAGTGTCCACTAATGGTATATAATACTGTATTCAAAAATCCTATTCCTTTCATTTAATGCATGTCTTCACTTGCTGGTTTGCTCAATAGACTGCTCTGGTCTGCATATTGGATGTTAGCTGCACTACCACACAGCAGATAGTGTACTAACCTGTGGATTTTCCTTCGTCAGTCAGCATATCCGGAATGAAATCTCTACCGTGCTGGCTTTCTTGGGCATATGCATCAGGATTGAATAATTGAGGACTGGACAGAGAAGTATGTGAATACACATATCTGTGTGGCAAATTGACAATTTGGGAATTTTGAGCTCCCTCATTGTCACCAGGTGGCGCTGATGGAGCTCCAGGCAGCAGTGGAGTCAGTTCAAGTGTTGGCTGTTTGTGGCAGTCGGGTGTAGGTGCACCAGTGCCTTTGTGCCTGCAGTGTGTTTGGAGATTCTGTGCGTTGCCATTTGACATAGAAGACAGCCATCCGTGTGGTTTCCACGAAGCATAGCTGGGTGTCTTTCTATCGTTGCCTTTACCATTGCATGCTCAGAAAACTCAACACACCCCTTTCACTATGCCCGTACTTTGGTGCAGCGTTTCTGGACTAGGTGTTGCGTTTCCTTTCTCATGGCGCACGAAAACCCCCCATGGCCATTTCGGCCACGTCAAAGGCAAGGTGCATGTTGGTTTGTTCTTGCCGCACCCAACCTCCTTGTCTTGCCATAGTAGCTGACATGTTGAAAACCTTCAAGAAATCAGTTGCTTCTAAAGATGAGATTTTGCTTATACCTCTATCATATACGCTGCAGTAGCTTCCTCAAGCGTGTTCAATGCCTGATGTGTCCACTACCGGGCACACTTATCACGGAATTCATCCGTGAAAATCCCAGAGCTGACAACAGCATCATATTTGATTGCATGGACAGTTCGGACAAATGCCTCGGTCGCCAATGGAGGTTATCTGTTCCCAGCTACTATGGATTGGTCATGTAGCTCCCGACACATACCCGCTATGTGTTTTAAATTCAATTGACACCTGTCTACCTCGACATGGATATACTCACAGCTGATTGCATGTTGCTTCTTGTGTTTGCTGCTTGCGTTTATACAGACTGTTTGTAAATGTGCGTGCAAGGTGATATTTGCGGTGGGTGCATTGGTAGCAACATGGTGGAGTAACAGGTACCTGCGTTGTTGTTGTGTCCCATTACGTGACGCATTGGAGGATGCGTTTGGTACTTTGCTCAATTCGGATCTGCTGTCACCTCGCCGAGTTGATTCTGTACCTTTGATTTGGTGTTGTAGAATAGGTGAGGAAGATGATAACGAAGAGAAGTGGGAGGCCTGAGGAATATATAGTAAGCTTCAAGTCAAAATGAAACGTGTAACAGCCAACATGCACATTTTACTGAAGATGAATCCTGCTACATCAAGCTGCAGGTTTCAGAGCTTTCAAATCATTGCACAATTGACTGTATGTCGGTCCAATTTTGTTTGTTTGTTCTCAGCGATAAATAGATATGAACGGAAGCCAATATCTCATGTTTCTGAGAGGTAAACAAGCAATTCTTCGATGGAAAGGATGTCTGGTGATGTTTGTCTGAAGAAATCCCTGGGATATTACATGAAACTGATGCTAAAAACCAAGTCATGTTGTAACATTAGCATAACTATTCCCAATTTATTGATGGTTAAAATGCAGGTTTCAGTTTGTTCCTATTGATCCAACGTACCATCATTGACATAAATGGCGCAGGTTGCCTCCATATCGTCCATCTCTTGCAACATCAAACATCATGCCCAACAACAATGTCAAAAGAAAATACAATGGTCAATATTCCAAAAAAGAATTTTTTGCCACTTCCGGCGAACGAATACAGCAAATCAAGTAACCGCTCAACTCCATGAAGTCATCAAGGAAACGAAGACAAGAGCAGCTTGGAACCAGAAAGAGTTCGATCCCTCGGAGTATTGTGCAGGATGCAATCCAAAATACAGTTTGCAGCTCAGAGATGAGAAAAAACAAACTTTTTGTGCAACAAAGAGACAGAGGAATGGATCAATGATTATATTGACAGAGAAACCGCTGTGGCAAGAAAGAGAGTTGATGCTGCAGAGGCAGCAATTAAGCAGCAGCAGAAATTTATCAGAAAAGCTGAAAATGAGGGATGGACATCCAGACAGTCAGAAATACCATCTGAAGAGATCTTGAATGCTATTAGAGACGGTTGGAGCGATCTTGCAAGTTCCAACAATGAAGAAGACATGGATAGTGAGGAAGATGATGAACATACAGATCTGGGTAAGCTGACCAAAGTTGACAAACCCAGCCAGGTGATGGGAGCAATCTCCAATACTGTACCACAAGGCATTATGATATTTCCACACAAGAAGAAGAGGCTTCACAAATTGACAAAACCTGGATGTGGGGACGCGGCTGGATACTTCAGTGAAAGAGAATACAAAGTGTGCAACAGCCGAAATAAATATTCCAGAAGTCATTAAGGACCAAAAGGGCAAACTTTCAGCCGCACCTGCACTGACAACATTTGAAGAGCTTATTGAGACTGTTCAGATTGTTCCCAGACTATCCCTAATGCCGCAGGGGACTTCTCAACCAGGAAGTAGTCATGTGAGACTTAGTTTTGCGAATCCACTGTCAGGCAAATAAATAGTGTCTCTCTCACTCGACGCAGTGTCTGATTCATCACTGATCAAGCCAATGACAGCTGGTGACCCTGTATGCTACTATCCCTGCACATAGCCTCCCTAACTAGATACCATATTGACCACAGATATAGATGAAGCAATGGTGATGGCTAGTTCATCTCCCAAGGAATAGATAAGCATCTTGCTATTATTGATGTAATATCATTTGGAAATGCAATTTGTGTACCTATTTTGTTATGTGTCAGCGTTATCTTGATTTCAGTGACCAACATGTGACATATGATAATTTGTCTATGCATGTGCAAGGGTCATACACGCCATGCAACAATTCCTGATGCCAAATCCAGTTGATAGGCGATCAATAAGTTTGATATGCACATGCCTGATACTGTCATGTGAGAATGCAAAAGCTAAATTTGAGACGAAATTTACAAACAAAATTTATGTCAGTGATGTCATACCATTCATCAAAGAAACGGTCAGTGTGGAATACAAACCAGTACGATTGGCCACCGTCATGTTGCATCCATCTATGGGCCCAACTGCATAACTCGCCACTCAGACCTCGTGTACATGGTCACACTGTTGATATTTGCCTCTGGGAGGTCATGGAAATTGAGAAGAAGGTGCTGGATCAGAAATGGTGAGGAAATTGGGCTACATTAATCAAAAACTACTAAACTGATCTACATGCCGTAAATTGCCAGCCGAAAGCGCTGGAATGCAATCTGGCTATTTCATGCATTTCACAGATAACGACTATTGTGGCTGATAAGAATTTGAGAGACCTCAAAATTTTCGGATGCAAATGATTCTATTTAGAAACGATATATTGGTTGGCCATAACAATTATATGAATTTTGAATTCAATTATAGAGGATACAATGACTGTTAATATGTGTTTAAGGTAAGGATCAATGCAGCATCGACAGGGTTTTGTCTACTACTATCTGCAATCAACGGACTGCATAGTTACATCCTTCCAAAGCCATAGTATTTGCTTTCTTCAAATGCAAAAAAGAAAGTAACACTCTCGTTGCCCCATCCAAAAAATGAATGTCAATGGAGTATCAACAATGTTGCAGCGTTCACCTTGGATAGTCCAAAGGCTACACAACGATATAAACCCATAAAGAATATGAAGGCCATCTCACTATGTGACCATGCTAGATACTCTATCGCTACCATTTAAAAATGAGGGTCAACTGAGCATCAACAATTGTCGGTTATGCATTGTGGAAAATCCAATTGTTTTCCAACGACATTAACACATAATCTCTGTAAAGGCCATCTCTATCTTCAAAAACACTAGACACAATATTGCTACCCACTAACAATGAGTGTCAATGAAGCGTCAATGATAGATGGTCATGTATTGTGGATAATTCAAGGGCTGTGCAACGACATTAACCCTCAATGAAAGTATTGGCTGTCACTATACACAATAACACTCGTGATGATATCCCTACGACCTTCAAACAATGAGTATAAATGGAGAGTCAATGATTTTTGGATATACATTTCGGATTATGTATCGGCCGTGTAACACTATTAGGCAATAATCTGAGCATTTGCTACCTTCATTGCCAAAAATGCAAGAGACGATATTGCTACCACCTTCTTCAAATCAAGGTCAATCGAGTGTCAACTATTTTTGGTCTTGCATCTTGGATAATCAATGGGCAATCCAACCGCATCAACCCATGATCATAGTATCGGCCGGCATTAAGGGCAACAATGCTATATACAATATTGCTGCCACCTACTGAAAATGAGCTTCAACAGAGCATCAATAATTATTGGTCATATGTCATGGATACAGAAAGGTGTGCAATGCCATGAACGCATGATCAATACATTGGCCACCTCAATGAGTGAAAATGCTAGTTACGATATTACTACCGCCTTCTAATAATAAGCATCAATGGAGTTTCAATCATTTTTGGTCTTCCATTCTGGATAATCCCAGGGTTATGAATCGGCATTAACCCACAATCAACCAATCGGCTACCTTTCTGGGCACAAATGCTACTGATCATATCATGTCTGGCTTCTTCAATTGAGTGCCAGCGGAGTGGCAACACTACATTTGGGGGTGTAGTAAGCGGCAATGCAATGATCTGCAATGTGTTGTTTCTAAATTTAGTTTTACACGGTTAGAGTCATCAATATGTCGTTGTATACAACTTCATAAATATGCATGCAATGTCTCACAGATTTGACTTTTTTGCCTTGTAGCTCTACAGTCAATATTGACAAACCAGAATTCCACTATACTATACTGCAACTTTTGGCGGTCTCTCGAGTCGGAATACCCAGGTTTCAACTTCCTATTCCAATGCCTAATTCACAATCTTCAAATACCTCATTGCTCGAGTTCATGTTCATTTCCAAATAGAATATGTCCTCGTTTGTGTTTTGAGCGACCTTACTTGTCCAATCATCTTCGATGTTTAGTGGGCTACAACGAATGTACGCTCGAAACATCAAATCAAATGGAATAATTGTAGACACACACCTCCATAGCAATATCATTTGCACTGCGGAGTTGAGATGACCGGCATCCCTGGAATCATATGTATCATTCGTTATCACGCTCTTTGCCATCTAACAGAATATGGGATCCGGTCAAAAGAGCAAACACTTGCTGGCACCAGCACTCATCGCCAAGTTGAATGAATTAACTGAGTCAGAAGTTACAAATTTGGGTAGTGAGACATTCAACGAAACAGCTGTGGCCATCCTTAACAGGCAAGGAAGTCGAGGAAATAGAATAGTAAGTTCGCAGAAGTAATTCACATTTGACATTCAGGTTTGATTTATATTAACTGAATTGATAGACAGAATGCTCCAAATTGGCAGCTAAGAACTTTGAAACATGAGAATTTCACCAAGCCATGTGGAATTGCTACCTTCTATTAGGATTAATTTCGGATCATATTCCAGGGGACGCTATATCATAGCTCGAACTACAATGGTCGTAGAAAACATTTCATAGTGGCCCAGTGGTGCCGTGCCGAATGATGCATAGTAACATTTTATAGAGGCAATACTCACTAACCGTGGATGCAGTGCAGAAGCAATTGCAGGTACAAAATAAATTTAGTTTAGCATTGGATTGATGGACATCAAAAAACAACTAGGCATGCCATCTGTCATTGCTTCCTATATGGATTGCAGTTGAGTATTGAAAGATGTACTGCTCGGTTTCGATGAGGTTGATTGCCGATTCTTTTCATTTTTCGAAAGCTAATTAAGAATGATAGGTTATAGGACATTATACTGCAGCGAAACTAGCGGTACATAGGAAGAACATTCTTAATGGGCTTGTGCTTACCGATGGCTGTTGGCTGGGAATTACGACAGATAATGCTACCTCAAATTACTTGCTAACTCATGAGCTGCGTTCATCCCTTGAAGTTTCCTTCATTGAGTGGCCAGCATTGTGGAACCACATACCATACACGGCACATGTCATACAGCTGGCTTTAGGTTCATTCATGAGCAGTCTCAGTGTAAAAGGCCGCACAAAGTCTTTGGTAGCCCATCAGCACTATGAGCAATTTGTAGAAAACAAAAGCATAGACATTTGGAAGTGTCAAAGACTTCGAAAAGAGGTCAATGCTCGAATCAACAAGGTGTTGGCAAATGGACCAGGTTTAGAAAAGATAATTGACAAATTATGTATTTCAAGATATTTTGAAAATTCTGAAACTGAACTTCCTATAGCAGAGAATGTGTGCATGAGTGTTTACACTGATACCTGGTGATCGGAACAAGTTCATTCACTGTCAACAAGCCCAAGTCTGTATCGCGGTACAACGTATTATTGATGTGAAGATTTGTTTGAACTCCAAACTGGAGATACTTGAGCGAGCCTGACAATTCCAAGAATTAACCCACGAGTGGCTCCAGAATCCAACATACATTGACTACCTTCCACTCTTCACAACACAGGATGATTGGACCATTGTCAAGTATGAGATGGAAGAGTTGAGGACATTCGGATACTGAACCCTGTGGATGTCGAAGAGGTATATGCTCAGACTGTATCACATAACCACAGTCTACAATTATTTGTTCAAATTCATGGATGGTGTTATGCGAGCTTTGGGTAAGAAGAAGACTCCCTGCTAGGAAGACTTGTACTATGCCGTAAAGTTAGCGCGACTGAAGCTGTCCAAATATTATGCTGAAGTCACCCAATTGATGTGTATAATTATCATTTATGCACATTTCCTCAATCCTTTCCGGGAGTTGCAATCCTTTCGGAAGTGGGGCAAGAGAATTGATATTAATCTTGAGGATGTGACATCCCATACCACCCAATACCAAGAGCCCTTTTTGAAGTATATGGAGAATGAATACTGTGCCAAATATTGACGTGTGGCAGTCAATATACCCAAAACCATACCGAGCAACAATGTTTTCCCCTCCAAAACGGCTTCAGGCTTTGGCCAATCTTCCTTTAATCCATATGATTTGTGCAGCAATAATGACGAATACATAGCACCTAACAATCTGGCTGAAACGACACTCAGATGAAGCAATCACACAGTATGCTTATTGACCCCCACGAGGCCTCATTTGATTTCGCCGCCTTAACCACCAAAAGATTAGGGGCAGAGTTATTGAAATCTCAATGATGACCACTCCAACAAATAGAGCTTAGCAGTACATATTGGATACCGGACATCATCAACCGGTCACATGGACAATGGGAATCGCACTCAATGTATGCTAATCACTCTAATGTGGCACATGACATATTCTCTATCATACCACATGGTGTTCAAGTGGAGGCCAGTTTTCCCCTTGGGGGAGATGTTATCGGCTAGAGGCAGTCAGAAACTGCTGGCATGACCCTTCGCGAAAAAGTCATTATGAGGCAGTGTGCTCAAGCCAATAACAAGATATTGGCAGGTGATGACGCAGCATTGAATACGACGAAAACAGAAAACAACCCAGACATAAAGAGAGAGGCAGAGGAACGAATATTGCCCCAAATGGCCAAAGTCCACGATGTTTTGGAGATATGGCAGGGTAGCCAAAACCTACATGCTACACAGAAGGAATCTGATGCTCAAAACATGCAGATGACTGCTGTTAGATACATGTTGGACACTTAAGAGATCATCAAAGCAACCAGGTCACTATTTCCATATGATAGTGCGGCTGCATTTAAGTTGTCAAAAAGATCACCTTTGCCACCAGCTTTGTCTGCAAAATACCTCCTGGCAGAACAAAGTGCAAAATCTGAGCGTCTGCCTAATCTGAAGAATCGACAGTGATCAAGTCGAATATGATGAGCAAAGTGCACCTGAAAGCATTTCCAACACAGAACATTGGCTTAACAGCAATGGCTACTTGATACTCCAAATGACAGTGAAGACGATTGCACAGCAGACATTGAATTTGATATAGAGCAAAACAATGGCATCGAGGATCTGCAAAGCCCAGAGCAGCGGACTGTGAGTGCTGCACCATTTGTTCCCAGATTGATTCAGCCATCACGGTAGTCAAAGAGACAGGCTGAAACAGTGTTGGTGATGGTCAATGCAATGGAAACGTGGAGGAATCAGGGGCTGAAGAAAAACTATGAAGGAATGTGTCAATGATTCACTAGGATTGTCATGTAGCTTCACCGGGAGTTTCAGTTAGAGATGTATTATACATGCACCGCGAGCTGTCACTTATGAATATTAGTTGAGAATCCAATGTACTGTGGAGACAATGAATCGTTTGGCAAGATATAGATGCTGCCATTGTATGAGAGCAAACAGTGTAAGAATATTACTGCGCTTGGGTTTGTTACAGGGCAGAGTCTGAATCTGTGAGAAAGTCAACCAATGTAATCAAATCATTATGAACTCAATGATTGATGACAGCGGAAGATGAATTGACAATACATTAAAATGAGCATCAACGGAGGGTCAAAAAAGGGTAAACGATTTTTGGCGTTGTAAGTACAGTAAGCGGACAGTGATTTGGTTGCTGTTACGCATAACCGACATATGGTCAGCATTTATAGGCAATACAGACAGTAACATGGTGCCTGCCCCATTCCGAGAATGAGCCTCAACGGAGTGTCAACCATTTTTAAATTTTGATCTTGGGTTAGCTAAGTTTCGAATGTTTCCAGACACCCATTGATGTGATATTGAATCAGCAGAATGTAATTCGGTCCGGAAGCGATACGCAAACTTCTCAGACACTCTGGTAGCCCTCGCCATTGCTTCAAAGTACTTCCAGGTGCTCCCAGCCCCCCCTGGATGTTTGCAAAATGCTCTCAGACTGTGCAAAAGCATTCTCACATGCTCCTGAAAGCACCTGCAGTGAGGGAGGTGCATTCAGGATGCTACAAAATTTGACTATTAGGATAGTCAAATTTTGGAGCTGCGGAGACCTCTGCGCTGGTCTGCAGGAGACTTGGTTCCGTATTCTCACACCAGTGGTTCATAGGGTTCCGTAACCAGAAGGCATTTCATTGATCATATTGGTCTTTGTTACAGTCACAAGATTTGCTACATCATAATATGGCATGTATTATCTAAGTCTATCTATATATATACATTCGGAGATACAGGAATAACGGAGATGGACTCAGCGACAGGCAGTATATATTTTGGAGACCCAGGGGTAGATAGACATCTCATTATACAAAATACATGCTCTATCTTGCCCAGCTGTGAGGTGGGCCTGAAAATGACGATCGAGTGAACTCGGGGATACACTCTGAGGCCATGATCGAGTCAGTTAGGAGGTGCACTTGGAGGCCGCGATTGAGGGAGTTTGCAGATGCACTTGGAGGCCTCGATGGAGCGGATTTGGAGATACAATTGGAAGCCATGATCGAGCGACTTTGGAGATGCGTGCGGAGGCCACGATCGAGCGAGTTTGGAGATGCACTTGGAGGCTGTGATTGAGTGACTTTGGAGATGAACTTGGAGGCCGCAATTGTGCGAGTTTGGAGATGCACTTGGAGGCCGCAATGGAGCTAGTTTGGAGATGCAATTGGAAGCCGAGATCGAGGGACTCTGGAGATGCACTTGGAGGCTGCGATCGAGTGAGTTTGGAGATGGACTTGGAGACCACGATCGAGCGGGATTGGTGGAGTACTAGGAGGTGGTCAATCTGGAGGCTGTAAGCTCGGGAGCGAGACGCGACGGGAGCGGAGACTCTATTCATTGGTTAACGCGTAATTGTGCGAAGGTAGAGAATTGAGTACAACATGGTCTGCCGAGAGATGAGACGGGCTGCGAGCGGGGGATAGTCGATCTTGGGATGATGCAGTACGCGGTGTATGCAGTACTCAGTGAATGCTGTACTCGGTGTATGCTTTACTCAGTGTTAACTCTTGATCATGGCATGGAGAGATAGTCAGAGATGACTTAACTTCGTGTTCTTAGGTGATGGTAGAATTGAGGACAAGAAAGAGAAAGATGAGAGGGTACAGCGAAATCATCAAGAGAGACTAGGACTTAAGATAATTTCGTGTGCGAGTCAATTTATCATCTGCGATACAGCAGGTACGAGTCCCGATACGACGTGTAATTACATTGATACGAGGTTATCGCAACCCAATGCGGCAAGGTGTACCCCTGATTACTCATATCCGCTTATATCCTCCCCATCGTTCTCATCTTCATCCCCCATCTCTCCCTTTCTCGTCCGCAACTCTACAATTATCGCAGAACACAAAGTTAAGTCATCGCTCTCAATCTCGCCATGTCATGATCATGAGTTGGCACCAAGTATAGCATACACCGAGTACAGCATACACCGAGTACAGCATACACCGAGTACAGCATACACCGAGTACAGCATACACCGAGTACAGCATACACCAAGCACAGCATACACCGAGTACAGCATACACCGAGTATAGCATCCAGATTGTTTGTCTTCCCTTCATTCTCATGATTACGAGTTGACCCCTGAATGTAGCTTCAGCTTCCGGCGTGCCTCTCCATGAGAGCTCAAATGAAAAGTCACATTGTCACATTCCCACGGTTGCGAGTTAACTAACTGATGAAAAGAGTGTCTGCACCCGGCGCGCCGTCCATCGACTGCCTCCCAGTACTCGTCCAAACTCGCTTGATTACGGTCTCCAAACTCGCTCGATTACGGTCTTCAAACTCGCTCGATTATGGTCTCCAAACTCGCTCGATCACGGCCTCAAAGTGTATCTTCAAACTCGCTTGATCACGGCCTCCAAGTGCATCTCCAAACTAGCTCGATCACACTGTCCAAATGCATCTCCAAACTTGTTCGATTATGGTGTCCAAAGTCGCTCGATCAAGGCCTCCAATTGCATCTCCAAACTCGCTCGATCGCGGCCTCCAAGTGCATCTCCAAACTCGCTCGATCACGGCCTCCTAAGACCATCTCCAAATTCGGTCGATTACGGCCCCAGCATGTATCCCTGAGTTCACTCGATCGTCATTTTCAGGTACACCTTGAATAGCTCTCAAGCACCGCCTGCAGTCAGTCCAGATATACCGTGTGTAGATGGGTAGCTATATAGATACATAGATACAGAGATGGGAATACAAACTGAATACATGAGTTGTAAAATCATTGAACGACAAGTAGTAGCTATGATTTCCAGGCGCACCAGCAGCGTTCCCAAAGAAGATGTTGTTTTTCCCAGACTGCTCTACTGTGATTCGAGGTGCTCCCAGACTTGTTGCCGATGCTCCCAGGTTTGTCCCCGGTGCTCCCAGGTGCTCCCAAGCTTGTCGTCGGCGCTCCCAGGCTTGTCGCCGGCGCTCCCAGTTACTCTGAAGGCCGGCAGGAATGCCCTCCTAGGGTTTTATACTCTCCGGAAATTGGCGTATCTAATTTTACACTCCACATCCTCTCAGACACTGTTGGAGGCTTCCAGTTCCTAAAATACATTTTGCTGATGTGGCAGCCTTCAGGCGCAAAAACAACAGCGACAGGCTCCCTGCTGTATTCTGAAAATGAGTCCCAACGGAACGTCAACAGTCTATGGTCATGTACATTTGGTTATCAAGGCGTCATGTGGATCGTCGAGCACATAACAGAATTATTAACCTCCTTGACAGGGAAAAATTCAATATATCATAGGAAAAACACAGATTCCAAATTAATTGATATCGCAAACTCCAAAACACGCAAAAAGATATCATTTATTGTTCAATATGCGATTTGATAGGATCTTATTATGAAACCGCAAAAACAAGAACCTCAGATGGATCTAGACATGGACCAGCTGAGCAACCTGGTGACAACCCGCCCAACTCACATGGGTTGGCAGAGTTCTATTGAACGATATCCAAGTACTATGTTCGGATTTATTGACAATCCATACCCGGAATTTCGGAATGGTTCATTTTGGACTAGTGTTATCAATGGTTCCAAATCCGGGGTTCGGTTCTGGGTCGAGGTTGGAACCGAACTGGATCCATTGCAATTGATTTTACTCCATCTAAAAACCGAACCGCACCGAACCCACGGTTTTTTGGCAGTTTTCATAGTTTTGCAAACTGAGTACATTGGCTCCAATTAAGTATTTCAGTTCTGATCGTATCACAATATCGTATATACATAAAGGATGCAGCGTTGCACGCTCTTTCACCTCTTCCTCTCCAATTTGAGATCTGTTCAATATTCGTTGAGTCACCGGGAAATACCCCCAATTTTCTTCCTAAATTCACAGAAACTCAACGAATATTGATCAGATTACAAATTGGACACAAGGAGGTGAAAGAGAATGCAGAACAGCATCTTCTACATATATATCATATTGTGATACAATCAGAACTCAAATACTTAATTGGAGCCCAAGTACTGAGTTCGCGAAAATAAGGCTCTGCTGCATGCAACACCCAGCCAAAAACTGCGGTTTTAGGTGCGGTTTGGGATTGGAACCACTCCTCATCGGGCAATTTTGTTTCTTGAAGGTTCCAGAAGCGCACCGGGGCCATGGTTCCGGTTCCAATCTGGACCACGGCTGGGTAACCCGGTACCGTTGCTAATACTATACTTCGCTACTGGAAAATATATGTAATAGTATAAATCTGATTACATTTGGGAGATTTCGAAAGCTATAATTATGCGATATATATGAGGAACTGATGTATAAGTGATATTGAAGGAAATTTTTAAACAGGATATTTGTCAACATAAAGATAACTATCTGAATCAGAGTGATATTCACATGTCGAGTAATATATTGATCAATATCATGGGATCTACATTGACTTTCCAATATCAGAGCTAATGGAGTACTGTATTATACATCAGAAAGCTTGAAACATTCAAGAAGGACACTTGCCAGTATTTGATTATTATTAGAATTGGAGACCTGATAAAAACTATAGTAATAATCTGACAAACAATTATATCATATGCATTTTACTTTCCATGGTGGAGGTATTGTTAAACTGAGTATTCATTCAGCATTCTTAGTTAGAATATATCACCAATATATGATTTAATATCATGTTGTTAAGTATCAGCAATGTGTTGACTTTTACCAAGGATATTGTTGAAATCTAATTTCTACTATAAAGTACAGTTTGGTATACTTGATATATAACCATTGTGATATTCCACTACATGGTTTTCACCATGCAGGAAAATTATAAAATGGTACAGGATGGTCATTACAACTCTGGAGGTGGAATTAGATAGAGACATACTTACATAGATACTTCGGAAGGTCTAGTCCACTCTCTGCACATATTCTTGGTGGGTAATTGCATCTAAACTAAACCATCTGGCAAATACTATACTGAATAAAGATTTCGAATAGTAGTAGATATGTAGTTTGGTCTGTTGATCCAGTATATTGTTGAGGTTGAATTCAATAGAAAGTAGTATTGCAATGTATAGCAGTAGGTATCAATGAATCCAAAAAGGTAAATATGCAACTTTTCCAGTCAGATGCTCAACAATGTAGTGTCTCATCAGATGTATTAGATATTGATAGCTTGAATCTCAGTGTTTGGATTCTACATGCCTCATATATCAGTTAGAAACAATATTATTGAATGATGGTAATTATTCAAATTTCTCTGCTGTGTTACACTGAATGTCTATTCTATCTCCCACGTGGTACTGCGAATACATCAACGGTATACCATTAGAAACAAACTAGTTATTTCTGCAGTAAAGAACTTCAAGGTGAATAGAGAGTACATGAAATAGAGTTAGAGTATTTTGTAACAATATGATATATATAGTCCCAAAGAGAGAGTATATACAAAGTGTATTGATCTATACTAGAATAGGATATGGGGTATAGCTTCTATAGTTCTCTACCCACAGTATCTCCTGTATGAATATGGAGTATGTGCTCTGTATCTGCCATCCAAAGTTGGTATTGCTTCTTGGAGATGAATATACTGATTACAAATATCGATACAACAAAATTGGCAGTAATTTGTTGAAGTGATTTGTTAGCATTATATGTCCAAGTAATCTTATTGGAGCACTCTATTAGAACCTAGTTGTACACCATTGAGAGATTTTGTTCACAACTGGACAACATGCATAATTGATCTAGATTCAAAAACCACCTCTACCAAAGGAAATTTATTTGATAACATTGAGATTGGTGTTAACTTTCCCAATCTTGAAATGAATGTTCTGGAAGTACTAAGTAGAAATAATCCATGGAGTTTGATGGTAGTACTGTGAAAGACACAAAAATTTAAATAGTTATAAGCAATTAATCTCTATTTTCTTCCCAAAAAGGTCTAAATTTATCTTGTCTACTATATATGCCACAACTGACCAACTATTCATACATATTAAATAATACTGCATTATTAACTATATGCTAGTATTGAGATGCAATATAAGGTTGATATCTGAAATATCAGTTTACACTAATGTTGATTAAATGTATATGAAGCTATTGACAGGGTACAGCCTGCAAGTTATTGTCAGAAATGGTATGAAGGAATTGGTGTTATGGAAGAAGCGATGTTAGGAGACTGCACAAAGAACTTGGTGTTACTGAAAGATGGAGACTGTGGAAGATGTGCAGGTGGTGCGGGAATATGGCTGAGTGGTGGCGGAATAACTTGTTATGACAAGGAAGTGAGTTGATATGTTGCAACATCAGATGATGTGGGGTGGTTGTGTTTATACTGATCGAGTTGGTGGTGTGTAAGATGATGGCGAGACAATTGGATAATGTATTGGAGCATAAGGAATAATTCGAGGGTGGGATACAATTGCTATATAAAGAGAGGATATTTTGGGTTGGAGGACTTCCTGTTTTTTTCTGTTGACTTATTCTCTTGTATAGCAAAGGAAGTCACGACTTTGAAACAACTTCATGCCTTGTCTTGTTCTGATTTCTTAGTACCAATTTCAATCACCTTTGTTTGCCTTCAAACAGTACATGATTGTTACATATATTGCCTGCGCCCAACCCTGCCCATTACAGTCATATGTGTAGACAGCAGCTTTAACCATTCCTATTGAAAACTATATCAGTGTCTGTTGTATTTTAGAAGTGAACATGTCATAATAGCAAGTACCAGAGAAAAATTGAATGGCATAAGACATAGCTTTTATATTTCCATACAGTGTCCTGATTTCATTTACTGTGTTGGATCGTTGGAAGTTATTTTGTATAAAAAAATTATGATATGGTATAGGTATTGATTATTACTGAGACGATTAAGTACTTGCTGTATAATGTATCCAAAGAGTGCCAACAAGAATAGATATTCCATTTGTATATAACAAGACCATTTACCTCTCTAAGAGAGATCAGAAAAGCTATGCTGAATGATGCTATCCCAATGGCCAATCAAATTCCTCAATGAGTTATCATCACTTTAACAGTTTTCAAAGAGGCTACAGTTACAGTAACTGTTGTTATACTTACGGCATAAGAGTGGCAGCTGTTAGAAATGCAGCAGTTACAGCGGCTGCTGTAAGAGTAACTACAATTAGACTATATGATTAACTGTTGGGGTGGGAAAAATAATTCTTCACCACTACAGCTCATATCATTATGGGGGGGTGGGGTCCATGAATGTATACAGCTAATTGTGGCTAACAGAGCAAAGGGTGGTATATATACTTGGAACACTCCAAAGTAGTAAGCCATAAGGTCAATACACATGCAATGGAACATATACTCGAATATTTCCAGGTTATTTTACATTTCACGTGTGTCTAGTTTTGTATATCTATGACATCGTGTATTCCTTTATGGCTGGCTATCAAATCAAATCTACTCAAAACCAATTTCCATGCACTTCACGTAGAAAAGTTGTTGCTCTCCAGAGTTCTCACTGAATGTAGTTGGTGGTGAGGTCAAATACTGATAATATACTGATTACATCTAAGATCGCACATTGATAATCAGTAGGGCAGAAACATGGATTCCCACTTGTAGAGCTGAGCATCAAATGGTTCGGAGGGGCTCCGAAGGATACTATGCAGAAATATGTAGAGATCATAGTACAAAATAATACCTACTCTTCAATTTGACGCAAATATGAAATGAAATAATATTTATCATAATGGTAGTACTCATAATACTCCTTTGCGCAGCCCGATGCAGTTAACCTGTGTATATCAACTTCTCAAATTCCAAGGCCCCTTAGCTAAAGAGGGAATGCCAGGTACCAATCAAACATCAAGAATAGAAGCCCCAATCTAATAATGGACTAGACCCTGAGTGCAGGATTCCGACCTAATATAATGATAAAAAGTTCTAAACTAACAGCAGACTTACAGACACCAACCATCTACCAGAATAAACACTAACTGAAATACACCACCCTAACACTGAAATGAAAAATAATAACCTCCCAAACAAAATAAATATCAGGAATGATACACCAACCTAATACAGAGATAACAGACACTGGCCTAACAGACTGCACCAACCCTGACACTGGGTACTAATCATATTCAACAATGAGAAAATGCAAGGAAAACAGATAATCAGTTCTATACAAAGGAGAATACTAATTTGAACAAATACCAAACTATGGGATAGACCATACTGTAAATGGATAAGGTTCGTAATAATGCTGATAAGGGTGCTGCAAGTCATGGGGATTGACAAAGAAAAGAATACAAACTATTCATAAGGGGATCGTGATTGAAGAGGAATAATTATACAACGTACTGATGCTGGGCTAAGAAGAAAATAAAAGACAGAGCATACCAAGAAAAAAAACCACCAGTTGACAATGGTTGCCCCATCGTAATACTCTCACATTTCCTTTCGAATATTTTTCCTCACAAACAATCTGCTCTAGGCAGATCACTTACCCTAGTACAGACACCTATCTGAATAGAGTCAAATAAATACACTAGAACTGGTGCAGAATCCACTAGCAATACTCTCATCTTCAGCACACAACTTGTGCAAGAATATTCATAATAGAATGTAATATATTCAGTTTGTTACTGTTACCTTGACTCAGAAAGTGTATAAATGCCCTGCCCCAAACCTTTGTAATACCCAGTCTCTTGAGGAGTAGGTGTTACCAGATTCGAGAAAGCATACAGAACCCTCTCCTTTCCCATGTAAGGGCATGTATGCCGGTGCGTGGCAGTATAAATATATGGTACAAGGTATATGGTTGCACACAGGTGCAAGTGAGACCAAGTAAAGAAGTAAGTGGTAAGATATTTGTTACAGAGCTAAGTCTCCATCGTGATGTCCATGTAAGGTTGGCAGTTACCCAGCCCTGGACACCTCATGTGGCTACACGGCAACTCTAACTACATATACATGAGAAGGCTATTACATCATCCCACTCTCTTAGGGGACAACTCCCAGGCTGCTGAGTACAGGTTGAACAAAATTAAACAATCCCAATACACTCTTGTATGAATCCATAAGTTGCACCACTGATCTGAACTCTCCAGGGTGACCTTCAGACACATGCAGAAACTCCACCTCCATCTGACTCAATTTCCAGAGATGGTATAAACCTTGCCGATGCCACTTGTACCAGACCGGGTCCCAACAAACCAATAAAAAGAATGAAATGTCCATTTCACAAAGACCTCAATATCTCCATTCCCGTCAAATCCTCAACTTCCGAGATCCAACTTCCCTCATCTCCGTGGCTTGTCCAGGTGGTGTTGTTGGAACTCGGCAATTGGATCACAAGCATTCTCGACGATTTCGAGCGGCTTACAGCATATGCATAGGTGGTTGTAATGAGCCAACTGAACAAGGCAGTGTAGTTACCAGTGATGCTGCATAGGGTCAAAAATTGGTCAGACCTCTCCTTCCTCCAAATCATCAACTGTTACTGGATGTGGTTCTGAGGATGATTTGCCTAGGTCCAGCGGTGTATTGTGATCAAGCTGCGACACTTGGATGAAAATGGGATTCCACATTGTTTGTGCCAAGCCTAGTGTGAATGGATACATTTTAATGATCTTCCTTATCCTATATGGTCCAGTAGGCATGTAGTTAGGGGGTTTGACGGTCTAGCTGTTCGGAAGTGTCGAATCAAGAGCCACTCTTTGTTCTGGACTCTGACAGTTATATCCGTTTTGCCAGTATATTGTATTTGCTGCATGTGGGCTTCCAACATGTTCTCGTGGAGAAGCCAGTGAGTCTCTCCCATTCCCGATACCATTGTGTCTGCAGAAATGGAGGTACATTCAGGATGCTACAAAATTTGACTTACAGAATGGTCAAAGTTTGCAGCTCCTGAGACCTCTGCACAGATCTGTGGGAGACTTCGAGGGAACCTAAAACCGCTGCCCAGCTCAGTGGAATACTTCGAGAGCAGCCGAGACAGCTGGCCAGCTGCTGTGGGAGACCTGGTGTCGTATTCTCACAGCAGTGGTTCGTACATAACCACAAAGCATTTGGTCTTATCATTTTTGTCTTCGTTACAGTCCCAAGATTCGCTACATCCTAATATGGCATCCATTACTTTAGTCTCTCTATATATTTACACTCGGTCAATCTGGCCGCAGATGGTACTCGAGCATAAATGGAGGAGCACGTGCACAAGCCCTTTGAGCATCTAAACAGAATTCATGAGAGAGAGCTGTTCTTGTTCGAGGTGCGAAGGAATCGGGTGAGAAGATATGATACCACGCAGCGTGGATGATCTGGGCAATTGTGTGTATCCGCGAAATCTTGGACAGAGTGAGTGAGACTAAATGTTGGGAAAGATAGAATGTGTATTTTCATTGTATGATAGGATGAGATGGAAATGAGATGATGTCTATGTACTCCACGGTGTGCTGAATATATAGTCCCCATCACTCTGTCGACCACCATTACCCCAGTATCTCTGTACACCTGCTGTTGTACCTCCATGATGTACTTGGAGGCCATGATCGAGCTTGTTTGGAGATGCTCATGGAGACTGAAATCGAGTGAACTCAGAGATGCACTTGGAGGCCGGATCAAGCGAGTTTGGTGATACACTTGCAGACTGAGAGATCAAGTGAACTCAGAGATGCACTATGAGACCGAGAGATCAAGTGAACTCAGAGATGCACTTGGAGGCCGTGATTGTCCGAGTTTGGAAATCCACTCGCTGGCCAAGATCAAGTCAACTCAGATATGCACTTGGAAGCTGTAATTGATGGTGTGGTGAGATACAGTAGGAGGGCATGATCGAACAGGATTGGACGAGTACATGGAGGCAGTTGATCTGGCAGCAATTGATCTGAAGGCGGTCAATCTGGAGGCAGTCAATCTGGCGTCAGTCAATCTAAAGGCAGTGAATGTAGAGGAAGTGAATCTGGAGGCAGTAGATCGGGGGGCATGTGCGATAGAAGCTGCAACTCTATTCATTGGTACACTGGTAAATCAGGGTATGTAGAGAACTGAGCACACCAAGGTCCGCTGGGAGCTGAGAGACTAGCTGGGAGCGGCAGACATTCGATCTTCGGACGATGCAGTATGCGGTGTATGCAGTACTCAGTGTATGCAGACGTGTTGTATGCTGTACTCGGTGTATGCTGTACTTGGTGTATGCTGTACTCAGTGCATGCTGTACTCGGTGCATGCTGTACTTGGTGCATGCTGTACTTGGTGTTAACTCTTGATCATGGCATGGAGAGACAAAGAGGGATGACTTAACTTCATGTTCTTAGGTGACGGTAGAATTGAGGGCCAAGAAGTAGAGAAATGAGAAGAGATGATGCACATCAGCATGAGAAACTGGGACTTAGAGAATTTCGTGTACGCGTCAAGATACCATCCCCCATATGATAGGTACAAGTCCTGATCCGGCGTGTACTTACACTGACACGAGGTCTTCCCACCTCAAACAGGCAGGTCGTATGCCTGATATGTCATATCCGCTTGTCCACATCGTTTTCATCTTCATTCCCCATCACTCTCCTTCTTGTCAACAACTCTAGCATCATCCCAGAACACAAAGTTAAGTTATTCCTCTCTATCTCTCCATGCCATGATCATGAGTTGACACTGAGCACAGCATATACCGAGTACAACATAGAGCAAGTACAGTGTACACCAAGTACAGTGTACACCACATACAGTGTACACTGAGTACAGCCTACACCAAATGCAGTGTACACCAAGTACAGCATACACCAAGTACAGCATACACCAAGTACACCATACACCAAGTACAGTATACACCGTGTACAGCATACACCGAGTACCGCTTCCACCCAAGATGGTTTGTCTTCCCTTCATTCTCATGATGACGAGTCGACCCCTGAATGTAGCTTCTGCTCCTGGTGTGCCTCCTTCCAAGATCGACCGCCATTAAACCACCTCTCCATGAGAGCTCAACAGTAAAGTCAGCTTTTCACAGTCCCATGGTTGCGAGCTGATTGACTGATGAAAACAGTCTCAGCACCCGGTGCGCCATCTTTCAACTGCCTCCAAGTACTCGTCCACACTTGCTCGATTACTGCCTTGAAGTTCACACGATGATGGCCTCCAGGTGTGAGTACAAACTCGCTCGATCACAATCTTGGAGCGCATCTCTTTGTTTACTCGATCATGGTCTCCCAGTGTATCTACAAACTCGGTCGATCATGATCTCGGAGTGCATCCCTCAGTTCACTTCATTACAGCCTCCAAGTGTATCTCCAAAAATGCTCGATTATGGCCCTGCTGACCATCTCCATCTTCTCTCCATCACGGCCTTGGTGTGTACCTCTGAGTTGACTCGATCATCATTTTCAGGCGCATCTGGATTTCCTCTCAAGCACCACCTGGAGCCAGTCCAGGTATACCATGTGTAGATGGGTACCTATATAGATACAGAGATACATAGATGAGAATACAAACTGAATACATGAGTTTTAAAAATCGTTGAACGATAAGTAGTAGTTATGAATTCCAGTCACACCAACAGCATTCCCCAAGCAAATGTTTGTTTTTCCGGACTGCTCTACAGTTGTTCAATGTGCTCCCAGACATGTCGCCAGTGCCTCCAGACTTGCCTCCGGTGCTCCCAGGTGCTCCCAGGATACTCCTTGGTGCTCCCAGGTGCACCCAAAGTTCTCTCCATCACTCTGAGGTGTTGCCAAACCTATAACAATCACTCTCATAGTACTCCTGTACCAGTCAGCTTAGATTCCAGGTCCTCTGAAGGCTGTCAGGAATGCCTTGCTAGGGTCTGATACTCTTATATAGTTGACGTATCTAAGTTTTCACTCCACAGTCTCCCAGATACTCCTGGAGGCTTCCAGTGACTAATATACATTTTGTTGATATAAGACCTTCTATATATTGAAGGTTAAGCCAGGAGGGAAATTGAATTTTGGTTGCGACAGGATTTCATGGTCAATTGGCCAGTGAAGTAGCATTATCTCTGCCATATCTTTTATAAACAAGTCTATATATTCATTGTATTTCATGGGGACATTACTTCCATGATGAGTCAGAACACTACCTGTCCCTGCATTCTCGTAGTTTCCACTAACTGCAATCTGGGATATGGAATGTTTATGTGAATGGAAATCTGGGAATTGTGGATCAAGAGGTTTCTCCAGGGCCAAGCCATACCCCACCAGGCCAGGAACCTCCAATTTTGTATTAGTGAACCTGTAGGAGCCATTCAAAGAATAAGTAATGTACATTTGCTGCAACTACTCCCCCTGAGTCATTCTCACCTGTCTGGTTCATCAGTTCACTGTCTGAATTAAAGCTAAATGTTCCAAAGTGGTAACCTTCATTGTCACTCAGAGAAGTCCACTGAATTCCAAGATTTCTATTGCAAATAACACAATGGTCTTGTGGACAGCTAAGAGATGTTGTAATGAGATTTCTCTGAGCGTTTCACTGTCAGCAGTAGAACTGTACTCACCACTCTCCCTTGGTGGTGCAGCTGCATCCACCGTAATCTCCAATATAAAGTTAGTTGCCTGTCCAGGTTAGTAAATATCCGACAGCCTTCGGATAGTGCCATTCACATTCCGACCATTGTACTACTGCAGTCTGATATCTGATTGATGTGACTCTTCCTGGCTATTCTAAATTCACACTGTACTTGGTTGACTAGGAGACCACTAGATCGCAGGTATTTGGATCCGAATGTTTGGTCATCTTAGGAATCAATTGTATGCCATGAATGGAATGACCATTCCCTCCAATTTGTGGACCACAGCTAAGAGATTGATCTATTGGACTATTATTGCCATCTTGTGGCTTTCTAGCTTGTACGTAATCACCTGCCCACCACGACTGTGAATTGTAATCTCTGGAGTATAATGGGGTTCTCCCAGTCAATGGGGACAATTGCAGATTGATGAAACGTATATACTACTACAATTAACAATGGCCTGTATTTGCTGCAACTGTCCACATGAAGTCCATATCTGAACTCTATCAAATACATTCACTGACTATTGTTATGCTGTTCTGTATAAGTATTAACATAACATGATATTGTCTGTATTCTCTATGACAACTTTCAGCTATAGTAATGCTGAATGCTGTTGAAATACCACCATATATGACATCAACAACATCATACTACATGACTCCGATTCCGACTCCAATTGGTCCTGTGTCTATTACTTACCTGGATGCCAACTGATGAAACCTACATTTTGAGTTGGTGACTGTGAAGCATGTACCGATATTTAACAAGTTCGATGCCTGCTGGAGGGGCAATGTTGTCAGAAAGATTAGTGCAATAATATCTCAGAGATTACAGTATTTTCTGCATCCAGAATTCTCAGTGTATGACATGGCCTTTGGATTCTGAGGTGTTTAGATATCCACCATCACCTACAGGTAATGAGTGTTTCTCATCTTGATCAGACTTGGAATTGTAATACGTTGATGCTTCATTCAGATTGGATAACTGTGGGTGGAAGTTGTGTTGATTACTACTCTGTTGAGATAATTCATCCGACTACTCCTGGTGTTGATGAGGTGTTTACTGCTGAAGCTGCTTGCAATACAGCTTGAACAATGAATCTTCGACATTATCAAAACATTCTGTGATGCCATCAAAGTATTTATTCATTGTTGTTAATTGTTGGGTCCTAGTCTGGAGTCTGCATCATTGTCTGCTTTAAGAAATGGTGTCAATAGGGTTGTTGTCTAGTGGAAGTCAGCTAGCTGATCACAAATCTGCTTTACTTCAATTGGTATTGCCTTTCACCAATCTACACACTCTATGCAGGCTTTTAGCCTTGCACTATATGGTCACTTTTAGTTTGCTGTTCTTCTGGCTATACATTTTCTGCATTTGATCTTCAAAGGCCTCAAAGTTATCCAAATAGGGATCTGAGACTCCTACTGTATCTGTTAGTCTCAAAGCCATTTCACCTGAGCAGTTAACATAATCACTCTCTCTACTGGAGCTGGATTACTAATCCTTGTACTGAGCATATTCGCTGCATGTGTAACATTGTATTGATTTTTGTACAGTTGTTGGTGCATGTACATGGGGAAGTTACACTATACATCAGCAAATACTAAATTTCCTTTATCAAATATATTTAGTTTATTGTATCTACACACTCATAACAATGAAATCAACATTTCCCTGAAATATGGCATTGCATTAATGTTTCTAAGAGCTCTTTGAGATGTCTCGATGAGGTTTTCTAGTATCATGACCACTGTACACGGTTTTGCAAAATTGAGAATAAGCACTTGACATACTGTTCACACTTCCACTGACTATCTCACTAATCATCTCCCTATTTACTTCTCCGGTACTCAATTTCATGCATCTATTCGGTGATGATAGTACTCACTCTGTATGTTTAATGAAGCATGTAGTTCTTGTATTTACGCACACCTCATGGCTCAACTTGACCCTTGATAGTTACCAAGAAAAAGTGGTTCACTATGCGTAATATGTTGATACCAGATCATGTAGTACATTACTGTTGATCAACTGATGCAGGAGCGTTGTGCATTATCGCGAATATGATTTCACCCCTTGGTGATTATACTTTATTAACACATCAGTTCGACGACACTTGCAACTATTATATTATATCACTGAAACCTAGACTAAAATCGCACTCAAAAGAAATCCCAAATCCAATTACTGACACTATTACTAACCTCCTACTGACATTGCACCCTCTACAATTGTACTTCCATCAACTAATCCTGGATTCTCAACACTTGTGGTGCTGCTGATGATTGTAATGTCATTACCATTACTGTCACTGCAGGGGACCGGCTGGCTGCTGCCGACAATGGAAGACCAACCCATAGGAAGAGCAGCTGAGAATTGCGTGCTAGCTTCAGTAGCAGCAACAATGCCACTGAGAGAATTCAAGGAATTATTGGGCCGCTCTATCAGCTTTTCCGGAATGTAATCAAAGAAGTTGTTACTAATCCTGCTCTGATCGTTGTGAAATTGTACCATCGCTGGGTCTGTACCAATCGAGTGGATCGTTCACCTAATGATGCTGCAGATACTGTCTATTGTTTTGGCCTGAATCTAGGGTGAGGAACAATGATAATCCACATTAAGATGTCTAATTACACCTGTACATGCATTATGATCACTGTAATTAATGTTTCTTGTATCACACTGAAGTTGTGATCAACTTCATGGAATATTCTCCTGCGGGACCCTAAGCTCACTTGTTGTCCATGCCGACAGACCATGGTGGATGGCCATCGCAGTAACGGCAATAAATATTGGATTGATTGTATCAATCAATAATCTATCTTTCATTGCAATTTGTTGTATGCCATAAAAGTATGTCAAGTGAAAATGTTCCACAATTTCAGTTGCTACAAATTGCAACTTCCACTCCTAGATTGAATATCAAGATAAAGATCAAACAACAAAGGAACTTTGAACTTACCTCACAAACATTTGTGGTGCGTGTAAACCTGTCCTGAATAAATAGTGAAGCTTCCAGATTCCAGATATGTGAAGGCAATTGCGTTTGTAATCAGCCAATGGTGTTGATTGAAGTCTTGCTGCTGTATACCATTGCTGAATAGGAGGAAGTAATGATTCCAAGAGCAAGATGCACGATGTCAGTAATGAGAACAACTATTCAGATGATTTATTTACCACCGAAATGTAGGTACATGGTGGGTCTGAGTTTCTCTCGGGTGAATTAATTCTGGTGATTTCCGCACACCACAAAATAAGAATCTGGGTGGTCTTCCCTGTATCCATAGCAAAGGGATTCACAAACATTGTATAATTGAGAGCAATAGGCTGCACAACAAACATTACCATTCCAAGAATGCCTGAATGAGTCGTCTGGGTGTTGTATTCTGTGCCGACGATGAGGCTTGCCATGTCAACAACAAAGTGCTTATATTGTCACACATATCCAGCTTTCCATGCAGAGAATTGGTCACAGCCTTCATTTGGATTCTTCCGGCTGTAAATATTAATATTAACATGCGAATTCAAATGTTGAAACACTTGATCTGATGCCTTCTTAGATGCCAGCGGTGCCAGCTAGCATTCATCCTCCTCCTCGGGGACAGTATCGTCCTCCTGACATGCGCAATGCAGTTGTTTTGCCGACATAGAAACTTATTCGCTTAATGCAACTCTTTGTCAAAGAGATGACATCAAGGAATCTTTTGATGGCTGCTTGACCATTGTGTTCCTGAATATTCAGCAAAGTGGCTCTCCATCAGATTCTGAATTGTCAACTAGATGATCATGGTAATTGTTCCATATCATGTGGAAATCATCATCAAGATTTTCGTCCTGGATAGATTGTCACCTGCTCATGCCGCCAGAAATATGAAGAACAACTGGTCAAGTCCAGTGTCTTATTTTCATGATGGATACAGGAGGCTAGTGATAAGTACATTGAAATCATTGGATCAATTAAAGGAAATGTGAATGAATGTATTGTAAATCAAATGAAGTGTTGTGCGAAGGAAAGACAGCATTCGTATGATCAAAAGTATTATCGAGATGTGTACTTTTATCCTTTGGAAGATTCTAGCGTCATGGCATGTCCCACCACTCACACTTCCAACTGCTTGGTTGAATCGGAACTTAGAACTCAGAATGGCAGGTGATTCACCTACGAGAAGAAAGTTGAATGGCTTCTGTTGACAAAAATCATTGTCGCACTGAGCCAATAGTGTTCTGGTTTCACCAATCATCCTGGCTACCATCTGTGGGACAAAGATACCAAACTACCAATTACATGATAGTTATATACAGAGTTCAATCACTGCCACAATACCTTTCCCAAAAACCAGCCTCTCAATGATATATCACAATATCATGACCTTCCAACATAGCCCTTCATGCATAGATATGAATTAATTAGTAACAATATACACAAATTAGCAAAATGATACCCAAAACCTCTCCAAAAAACTCCAAATTATCACCCATCCATCCACTCTCCAAAGTGCCAGAAAAATTCCCACCCACAATTCAAATACTTCCACAATAGTCCAGCCTGTTCATTCTATCCTCAGGATGACTTGTTTGCAGCAAAGCAGCTACTTGTCCGCTTCAAATTGCCCAATAAGCCCACACAGGGAGGATTCACAATGTAATCGTCTTTCTGTTGCCAAGCCACATTCTCATCAGCAATAATGGTTTGCTTGTAATCAGCACAGCGACCAACAGTTTGGTTTCAAATGAGTTCAAGGTATTACTGCTACCTGATATTCCTCCTTTCATGCTTCTATTCAAACTTTTGGCAGCCTGCAGTTGTAGTCTGAAAGCTTCATGGTCTTTGCCACTACATCTCAGCATTACCATCTGATTTCTCCCCAATATCTTTCATCGAATCCTTGGCTGGAGGTGGGAGGATGTTATTCAGAGGAAGGTAGCTGCAGCGAGTACACATAGGTGTCTAGGTACCATATATGCTGTTGGCTTATTGCCCATGATATACGAAGCAGATTATTGTTGGGGTGTTGAATGCAATCACCGCCTTCACCAATCTGGCAGCAGTATTGTTATTGATGAATAGGCTAACATTATGTGCGTGCATACAACCAATACCACTAGGCTCCCCCTGGCAGCCACAAAGATTTCGGATTATCCAGCTCGAGTTTGCCAGATTGGCGATTGTAGCATTCACAATTGAGAAATTTGCTGTATTCACGATTGGTGTACCTATTGAAGGTATCAATTCAGCATCCCCTGGCGAGTGCAATTAGAACTGCTGAGTATTGTTCTCACACACCCTTTTCCCAGCAATGTCAGGATCAATATATGCAATGGTACAGATAATTGGCTAGACAACAAAATCAGTGCAGGCATCGCAACCCACCTTTACTGGTAAAGAGTGCTGACTAGGGTTAGCGACAGACACAAGTTACCCGGCTTCAGTCAGCGAATGATACTGAAAGCCCCTGCCTTGGTCACGAACTGTCAACCAAACCAAACTGATTATCTTATATAGGGTCGTGACCCAGACTGGACATAAACCCGCCGGTGTTTGGCTGTGTTCACCCTTAACCAAGGTTCCATTTTACGGTTCCTGCAACTTTGCCTTCAATTAACATTTTGGGTTCTGATCATATACTGATATGATCAACACGTTGATTCTGCTGGATTAGCAGCTCTTCAACCTCCCGCTTTCAGGTTTGCGATAGGAGCAATATTCCTTGAATGGCTGTGAAATAATGCTATATGTTATGCGAAATTTGTGAATTGTTGATATTGACTCAACAAATATTGGTCGGATCGCAATCTGGAACCGGGAGGTGAAAGTGCGGCCAAAACTGCACAATATATGTATTGATCATGTTACGATACAATCAGAGCTCAGATACTGAATTCGAGTGAAAGATGTGTGGTTGAAATGCTGGGTTATTTGTAGTACAACCAGCCTGATACCAATGGTCTGGGATTTTTGAGTGGCAAAACATGCTGCAGCGGTCCGGATTCTGGTGGAACCAGAATCTGAACCGAACTGAAACTTTGGAAGCATTGCCTTCACTATCAGTTGCCCAAGGTTGTTCCCTTGGTGTCTTCTCTATCGACACATCATCAGGAAGAGCAAATCAAGCATCAGGGTGATGAAATACACACCAATGAGGACAAACTTCCTCTTGTTAGTTGGAGTTTCATCAGTTCTATTATTCTCTCCGCTAAGGACAACCTCCACAAGCTTGTCAAATACTGCCTTCGGTTCCTGACCATGGAGTATAGTCTTGTCTGCTATGTACCAATTCCGAAAGAAGCCTTTTCTTCACCAGAGTACTGATTTTTGTAATGCAAAATTCGAGTAGAAGATCATATTACTCATGGCCAGCTTCTAACTTGTTGCCAGTGCTCATGGAGTGGAACAACTCCCAGATGTACCACCTTGCTGTATTATTTTTCCGTTGTGTTGTCTTGTCACCCTTTCCCAGCCAAATTGCAATGGTTTCTGCTGCGCATTGGGTGACTTCAAAACCAAGGTTTTCAGCCCAGAGGTGAAGTTGTCGAGTCTGCATCTGGATTGTATTTACATCAGCCACAAGTCATATCAGCAACCCAAAGTTATCACATATCATCTTTGGATCTCAACAGTGGTCAATGATTGAGTGGTGGATATCCAGTGCTTGGTTCTCTAAACAAGTGTCAGTAGTGTTCATTATATCATCAAGGTTGATGCAATACAGTAGCAGATGTGAAAAGGCTGTGTCACAGGTTCTGGAGATTGTACCCAGGTTGGGGAAGCAAGGGGAATATATATGAGGGCTTCGAGGGGTTATCTTGATCTGGCGATATCATTTTGGCCGCTATTGAGGTAGGAAATGTTTTGCTTAGCATCATCTAAGCACCATGATTCGTCGACTCAATTCTTAAGTTCATCACAAAGATAACCAAAAGCATATTCTGCACTCATATCTCACTCATTTGTTCTTGCGCTAGTTCTTGTACCGCACGATGACATCAGTGGGTTGTTATCCAAGAAGTATACATAGTTCATGTAAGATTCAAACTTTCCATCAAGTGACATTCATAAATCAGGCAATGGGTGTAGGAGGGTCTTGAAACATTGTAAAACAATTGTCATGACAAGCTGACTGCTGATGTGGTACTCTTTTCGCCAGCCAAATAGTGTTGACAATGCGTGAGCGATTAAGCACTTTCCAATCATCTGAAGAAAGAACAGAAAAATTCTTCGAGAGCACTAGGACTCCTTGTTGGAAATAGTAAATTGAGGGACAGCTTTGCTGAGGAGAAGCATGCTTGCAATTCTATGAGTAGTGAAATGACTGTCGAAAAGCTTCTTAACATTGTTGTGACTTTACATATTGCTGGCACAACATGGATGTTGATGAACAGTGTCTCTACTTTTCGAAGACGTACTGCAACATCACTTCTTAGATCACTTCTTTCCATTGTAGCCATAAAGAAATCTGGTTGTACAAATCAACTGAACACCTGGCAGTGGATGGTTTTGTGAGCGGGCACGATAGAGTTCTACTTTCATTTGGTCATGACCCACATCATGCATGTTTTCTTGACTCTTCCCACGATGATTTCTTCTATACAAAAGCCAACAGCTACAATCTGCCTGTCAATTCAGACGGACCACTGATTTGCACACGTGGTTACAATACTCTGCACATGGACAACTGCCTTGCCAGCAAACCTATTTGTAATGAGTATTTCAAAATCATCAATGATAAAATACAACTATGGGCCCCTGTTCTTGTGAGGAGGAGTATTAATTAGCACTCTGGTGTGTCAAGCACAACATGAGCAGTGCTGCAATCAATGAGCTTTTCAGAAACCCAAAGATGGCAACCATCACGAATTTCACATTCTCCCACACTTTATTCAAATGGTTGAATGAGATGTTCCTCACAATGGGAATGGACTCTTGGAAATTGAACAAGGTGTAAAACAAGCATGAGTCTGATCCGAACAACCGTTGCGAGAATGATTACATCGGTTTCTACTACCGCAATACTGTTAAATTCCTTGAATTCATCATGCAACAGCCTGTGTTCAGGAAACATATGTCGTGTACTGCAGCAAAGCCATTCAATGATTCTGAGAAATGTATCTACTCAGAGGTGAAATCAAGCGACTGATGGTGGAATGTACAGGTAGGTTTTTTGAATTTCGTAATGGCTACAATGATTTTGACTGCTTCAATTGCTACGGTGGCCACTTCAGGCTTGAAAAGTAACTAAATTGCGAAGTTCAGACCTGAAATATCTTATAAGCTATTCGGACAACACAATTGATTGGCCAGTAAATTCAAGTCTAGCAAACATTCACTCAATGTCAGATCAAAGCTTTTGAATGTTAGAACCTCAGAAGGTCTCTCATGCAATATGAAATGCATCTCCCCAATGACTATTATCATACCAGATATTTGTCATACCTTCTATCTCAGTATGCTTAAGCATTTCATTCACTGGGTAACATCCTTCTTCAAACAACATTCCTGAATTGACAAATTCGACCAGCTCTGGGCAATGATGCCTCCATATCCTTGCTTCACTCAATTCAAGAAGCTATATAGGCATGTGACACAATGGAGTGGTATGGAGAAGAAAGCACTTGGGTGCATGTTTGTTCCAGTTTTCTCCGGTACTCTTTGAAACCCTTTGGCAAGCCAAGGAATTCCCTTCACTGATACTGTGTTGTGCATCAAGAACTTAGTCTCTTTTCACCTTCTAACACACTACTGTTACTATACTGTAGCCATGATCGAGTACATGGAGAATTATATTGAGGGGTTTGATTGTAAAAAGGATGATTTCAATCGATTCCACAGCAGTGAATTTACACTCAAGTTCCCTGAAGCCCTGAAAAAGCAGCTTTGATTGGAAAAACTGGAGGAATGGGAGACTGACCCCACTTGGAACAATCCCCCTGTTGCTGCACCACATCATTACCATGATGAAGAAAAAACCCTGATCGAGTCAGACATCGCACAACATCTTGTCACTGAATCAGATTTGAATTTTGTAAAAATGCATCTCCTTAACGACTCCTCTGACCATATCTGCCAACCTGGGAACGTTGTAAATGCAAGTTCTGAACACCCAGTGTGAGCGATATTCAATCTTAACCAAGTGTACCGACAATCAAATCCTTCTGAGGCTGCCCGCAAGATTTTGTGAACTCAAGCCCAAAAGGAGGTGTTCCAGTATTGAGAGCAAAATGCAAATGGGGCAAAACAACGTCATGATGATGGCATGGCTGTAACCAAAATACTTATTTGGTGAATGATGACAAACTCGTGACCAGAAATCAAGACTGCTGATGACGTACCCAAGGGGTGTGCAATGCCAACAGGGAAGCTACACGATCACATCGCTTGGTGTATGCTGAGATTTGCCAACTATACAGATTACGTCAATGACAATCAGTATGTCAGTCATCTCAATGATGCAGAATACATTCCATACAACACAGTAGCAATTCCAGTCACTTCGCTTCAATGTGATGAGTAGGCAGTGCATGTGGATCATTGCACTGGCCCCACATGGTGGAGAAACGATCAGCTACGAGAAATTAATACAGTTCTTCTCGGGATGGTGACCAGTCCGAAATGCCAATATTAGGTGGCTGTTGGATCCATTTCCGTAAAGTGGAAATATCTTTTGATTATCAAGAATGATCAGTGTTTTGTTAAACGCCATCTTGCTGAGGTTCAGACTTTTGGAACGATGCCAATACATTAGACTACTACAATGAGTGTTGGCTTGGTGAAATATCAACGTCAGATGCAACACTTGCACAATGGAACTTACCATTGTTACCCGCTTTTTGGTGTCAGAACTCCTTGTTTCATCTCTATAAGCACCATCTAAGTGGCTGTACACTTGCTTCTGCAGATGCCGGAGCCAGATAACAAATGGTTCTACTTGAGTAACATAATTGACTTGATTGCTTTCAAATTGTTTTCCATAGAGACGATTTCATTCGAAGCTTGAAGTAATTGTTGCAGCAATCTATTGGAATCTGATTAGTGTTTACTCAGAGTGGCTCAAATATATTATGGAAGTTGGGTAAGCTTGAGTATAATGGAACTCTCAAGAGATTCAATAGTTTAGAATATTTGTGAAATCAATGAAATGGATGATAAAACTGTCAAAAAAAATACAATCCAGACAATCAATATAAATGAATGAAGTGCAGTACATCAGCAAAATGGATTGTACTCACTGGCAGCCTCCAGAAGTGTCTGAGAGGATGTCGAGTGTAAACTAAGATGTGTCAATTTCAGAAGGGTATCAGACCCTAGAAGGGCATTCCAGCCAGCCTTCAGAGTATCTGGGATCTCTGAGAACTGATACAGCAGTACCATCGGAGTGATAATTATAGGTTTGCAAATACCTCGGAGCGCTGGAGATAACTTTGGGTGCACCTGGGAGCACCGGCAACAAGCCTGGGAGCGCTGAAGACATTCCTGCGAGCACCTAGCCACGCCTGCAATAAGCCTGGGAACACCGACAACAAGTCTGGGAGTACCGGCGACAAGTATGGAAGCGCCTCGAATCACTGTAGAGTAATCTGGGGACAACAACATTTTCTTTGGGAACGCTGCTGGTGCGCCTGGATATCATATCTACTACTTATCGTTCAATGATTTTTGTAACTCATGTATTCAGTTTATATTCTCATCCATGTATCTATGTATCTATATAGCTACCCATCTACGCATGGTATATCTAGACTGTCACTGTAGGAGGTGCTTCAGAGCAATTCAAGGTGAGCTTCAAAATGACAATCGAGTGACCTCAGAGATACACTCCGATGCTACGATAAAGGCAGTTTGAAGATGCACTCGGAGGCCAGGATCAAGCGACTTTGGAGATGCACTGGAAGGTCTTAATCGAGGGAGTTACGAAATACACTTGGAGTCCGTGATGGAGCGAGTTTGGGGATGCACTTGGAGGCCATAATCGAGCAAGTTTAGAGATACACTTGGAGAACGTGTTAGAGCGAGTTTGGAGATGCACTTGGTGGCAATGATCAAGTGGGTGCGGAGATATTCACTTGGCAGCCATGCTCGTGCGAATTTGGAGGCTACGATGAAGCAATTTTGGAGGCATTAATGGAATGAATCTGCAGATGCACTTGGAGGCCGCAATCGAGTGATTGTGGACGAGTACATGGAGGCAGTCAATGGATGGCGCACCAGGCACTGAGACTCTATTCATCAGTTAGTTTACTCGCAACCATGGGACTGTGACAAGGTGACTTAACCATTCAGCTCACATGAAGAGCCAGTTGGCTGGTGGTCGATTGTATCGGGAGGCATACCAAAAGCTGAACCAAATTGAGGGGTCAAATCGTAATCATGAGAATGAAGGGAAGACAAACCATCTTGGGTAGATGCTGCACTCGGTGTATGCTGTACACGGTGTCAACTCATTATCATGGGATGAAGAGATAGAAAGGGAAGACATAGCTTCATATGCTGTGATGATGGTAGAGTTATGGACGAGAAAGAGAGATATGGGGCATGAAGATGAGACCAATGTGGAGGATACCAGCGGATATGATAAATCATGGCTACGACTTGGCTGATTGAGTCGGGATGACTTCAAATCGGTATAATCACACACCGGATCTCGACTTGAACCAGCCATATCGGTAATAGTACAATGACTTGTACACGAAAATCTTCAAGTCCCAGTTTTCTCATGATCATTTGCCCCATTTCTTCCTATCCCACTGCTTTTCATCCTCAACTCTACCGTCACCTAAGAACATGAAGTTAAGCCATCCCTCTTTATCTCTCCATGCCATAATCAAGAGTTAACACCAAGTACAGCATACACCAAGTTGAGCATACACCGGGTGCAGCATATACCGAGTACAGCATACACCAAGTACAGCATTTACCGAGTACAGCATACACCTGGTACAGCATACATTTGAGTACTGCATACAATGTGTACTGCATACACTGCATACTACATCATACCAAGATCGACTGTCTCCCGCTCCCAGCCAGTCTCTGAAGCTCTCAGCAGACCTTGTTGTACTCAATTTATTTCATTCGCACAATTACAAGTTCACCATAGAGTCTCAGCTTCCATCGCACATGCCTCCCACCTATCACCTCCAGATTCACTGCCTCGAGATTCACTGCCTCCAAATTCACTACCTCCTGATTCACTGTCTCCAGGTTGACTGCCTCCAGATTGATTGCCTGATGATCTATCATTTCCAGATCAACCGCCTCGAAGTACTCCTCCAATCTCGTTTGATCATGGCCTCCATGTGTATCACCCAACTTGCTCAATTACCACTTCGAAGTGCATCTCTTAGTTTAGTTGATCTCAGCCTGCAAGTGCATCTCCAAAATTGCTTGATGATGGCCTCCAAGTGTATCTCTCAGTTCACTCGATCTCTCTGTCTGCAAGTGCGTCTGCAACCTCGCTCGATCTCTGTCACCAAGTGAATCTATGAGTTCACCCGATTTCAGTCTCCAAGTGCATCTGCAAGCAGCAACAGTGGGTGTATGGAGATACAGGGGTAATGGAGGTGGACAGAGTGATGGTGACTATATATTCGGCAGACCGCAGAGTACATAGTCATCATCTTATTTCCATCTCTTCTTATCATATAATGAAAATACACACTCTATCTTTCTGAACTTTTAGTCTCACTTGGTTTGTCCAAGATTTCGTAGATCTATGCAATTGTGTAGATCCTCAATGTTGGGTAGCATCACATCTTCTCACCTGATTCCTATGCTCCTCCCACTAGAACCACTCTTTCTCATGAATTCTGTTTGGATGCTCAATGGGCGTGTCCAGATGCTCCTCCGATTATGCTCAAGTACTATCTGCCGCGAGATTGACTCTATGTATATTTCTGGAGAGACTCAGACAATGCATGCCATATTTTGATGTAGCAAATCTTGTGACTGTAAGAAAGACCAATATGATAAGACGAAATTCCTTCAGTTCAAATCAGAACCACTATTGTGAGAATACAGCACCAAGTCATCCACAGACACTATGCATTGGTCTCGGCAACTCTCGAAGCATCCCACAGAGGTGAGCAGCGGTCTCAGCTTCTCTTGAAGTCTCCCGCCGATTTGGGCAGAGGTCTCAGAAGCTCCAAAATCTGACTATTCTATTAGTCAAATGTCATAGCATCCTGAATGCACCTCCATATCTGTAGGTGCTTTCAGGAGCACCTGACAATGCTCTTGCAGAGTCTGAGAGCACTTTACAAAGCTTCAGGGGGGGACTGGGAGCATCAAGAAGTACTTACAAGCACTGGTGAGGTTGCCCGCATTGTCTGGGTGGATTGCGTGTTTCTTCTGGACCGATTTACATTTTGCTGATGCATAATAACTCAAATAACTAAACAGGTTTTTGAAACATTGTGATAACTCAATCACGTTAATGAACACATCAAAGCCTTGTCGAAGAATACAAATGAGTTGCTCAGATTATTTGCTGACAATATGGAGATAGATCTGTGAGTTGAGTCCCTGTTCGGAAACAAATTTCATTTTTGCAAATGCTCTGTATTTAGGGTATTAGCAACTTCATTTCTTCTGCTGCAGCCGCAAAATGGATACACCTCATTGTGGATTTTCATTTTCGTTACTTCCAGTTCAATAGACTGTTGATCGTAATCCTGTTCAATTTTCTATGTTCAAGATTCTGCATGCTGTGTCAAGTATTATGGTAGATGGCATAGTTGTACATCTCTCGCTATTCCTCCCTCATCATTCTTCCAGCTGCACTCTATCATTGTATTGATGGTTATTTGGTAAGTTTCAGGCTAAGCTTTGTCAAAGTGGTAGCCCAGACTATCTGTCAGGTATTCATCTATGTGTGGAATATTTATTTTGCTGCTGTATTTATATTTTGTTGCATTTAATTCTCCAAAAGTACGGATACTAATTGGATGAGAAAACAGATGTGTCAGCAGAGAAGATGTTGTAGGTTGTTCTTATTGAAACATGATCTAGCAAGATGCACTTAACCTCTGCCAGGTTGTAAAGGGGTGACTATAACAAAATTGACAGAAGAGGGCAACTTTGACTGTGTTTTTGAGTTGGTTCAGTGATTTTCGACACGATTTTGACAATACAATTCAAATTCAGTTTTCCCACGGGCGAAATATATATGATAATTGAAAAATCAAGTATAATGTGAAGGTTCAAACTGCTACATTTGACTGTACATGTAAGATATTGGAGATAATGTTGCATACAATATTTAGGGTATTAGCAACTTCATTTCTTCTGCTGCAGCCGCATAATGGATACACCTCATTGTGGATTTTCATTTTCGTTACTTCCAGTTCGATAGACTGTTGATCGTATTCCTGTTCAATTTTCTATCTTCAAGATTCTGCATGCTGTGTCAAGTCTTATGGTAGATGGCATAGTTGTACATCTCTCGCTATTTCTCCCTCATCATTCTTCCAGCTGCACTCTATCATTGTATTGATGGTTATTTGGTAAGTTTCAGGCTAAGCTTTGTCAAAGTGGTAGCCCAGACTATCTGTCAGGTATTCATCTATGTGTGGAATGTTTACTTTGCTGCTGTAATTATATTTTGTTGCATTTAATTCTCCAAAAGTACGGATACTAATTGGATGAGAAAACAGATGTGTCAGCAGAGAAGATGTTGTAGGTTGTTCTTATTGAAACATGATCTAGCAAGATGCACTTAACCTCTGCCAGGTTGTAAAGGGGTGACTATAACAAAATTGACAGTAGAGGGCAAATTTGACTGTGTTTTTGAATTGGTTCAGTGATTTTCGACACGATTTTGACAATACAATTCAAATTCTGTTTTCACATGGGCGAAATATATAAGATAATTGAAAAATCAAGTATAATGTGAAGGTTCAAACTGCTACATTTGACTGTACATGTAAGATATTGGAGATAATGTTGTATACAAAAGCAAATGGGAGTATGTGGAGATATTAGTGGAAAAACATTTCCTACAGATTAATGTGAAGTGAGATCGGTAATGACTATGTGATATATACTTATAGGTGGATTGTCATCTACTGCTGACTACATGACCATCCACATGTAAGTATCGTTAGCATTGAGTCATGGTAACCTGGCAGCGGTCTGTGTTGAGGTGACAACAACTATTCAATTAAGTCCCAGGCCTGGCCTAACAGCGGACTTGATACCACTTGCCGGGCCACAGCTGTACCCTTACATCAGCTAAATGTAAAATGGTTCAGAAGTCATAACTTAATGACACAGCAATTCTGAACTGCTACACCGATCCTGCCAGAACCTCCAAGAAGCTCCTGAACAGACTGAATGCAACATGATGTGCTTTTCAGGTGCTTATTGAGTCATTTCAGGTGCTCCTCAATGCTTCTGAAGTAGTGGAACAGAACTCAAAAACATTCCAAAGAGTATGAAGTTGTCTTCAGAATGCTATAAAAACATGTGTTTAAGTTGGTAAATTTTTGAAGCTGCTGGGACTATGACACTCATCTCCAAGGTGATTCCGGTCCACCTGGAGCCAGTCATTCCGGCAGTGCAAATATAAAATGTCTATATCGAATAGTACAATTTGATAAACTGTCTCACTGCCACACTCCTAAATCAGGCATTCAAATCTAATTAATATACAGTCCAGTAGGTATCCAAATCAAGATGATTATTTACAAGCCATACACTATCGATGCCACCCACGGCAGCATTCTCCCTCACCGAATGTGCCTATTCAAGTATGGCTCGAACGGGTACAATGTGCATCTTATTCGTCTGTTTGACAACCCAGATGAACCCATCAATACAATCAGCCCAACCATAAATATGTTTGAACTGAGTTGGAATTATCACCATGGATTCTTGAGCTTGAGAACATATTACCTGTTGTTGTGTCTTCTTCGACCTCCTAGACAAGGATGATCTTGCTTTCCCAGCTGGCAGTTGCTTCTGAAATTGGAGGATCTGATTCTGTGGAGTCCAGCTGAGGTATAATACATGAAAAGAAGGAATTCATCATTGGAAGGTGTTATCGAGGTCATGCTCTTCACTTTGTGTGTTTTGGACCCAGATGTTATGAGCTCCAGGCATGATCCCTTGGTTGGTATTGGTATATTTTTCCTTGCAATCAAGTCCCAGACTCCCAACTGAAGTAGGGTAGTGGGATGGATGACGGTAATTCAACAGTACATTCTAGGGTATAATTAATATACTGTCAATCAGTAGATTGTGATCATATCCGAGCATGAGTCCACTAACTCTGTGTCCCTAGTGCTCTTCAGTTTGCGTGTGGAATAGCTGTCCAAAGTGGAGCATTCAGATATCTTCTGATGTATCTCTGAGTGAGGTAAATTTGATACTTCTGCACCTTCCACGGACATGCATTTCTCACCAATGATATACCAGCTGTGATCCAGGGCGGATAGGGGGCTTGTCCTGGATTGTTTGGCCATGTAACAGAAGGGCTCTACAAGTACTCTGCCATTGATCGGTACCAGACAGTAGGTTGAACACCTGTGAAGAGTCAACATTGTACCAGCCGTGGAGTGCACAATATGACAGTGTCTCCGCCATAGAGTCAAGGCCGGCAAACCAGTCATGATTCTTGAGCATTTGTCAAATGTATTTGACTTTGTTGCAAGATGAATATGTCTCTGTCATGTTGGCAATATGTAGCTGTTCAAAAATCTCGGGTGTAAAATTGTGACCAGAACCCGGTAGCTAAATGGAGTCTCATGTATGGCTCAATAGATGGATCTTTCGATATCCGAAATGTATTGGGCTTTGTTCAATGGTTTTCTGGAGCGCCTGAATGCGGATTGTCTCCCACCCAGCTTCAAACTCAATCAAGCATATCGGGATTTGCTTCTTGAATTGCTTTGTTCATTTGAGGTGATGTTATCAATCTATCTCTCAAGCTGGTTAGTGAATTGATCTGTATCACCCAAGCTCCAGGTCGTGGCTACTGTCTCGGCATCAGGTAGACAGACGTGAAATTGCAGTCGCTTTTCGGCGATCAGGTTTGTCGCCGCGTAAGCCTTGTCTGCAGTGGCAACTTTTATCAGGGCAAGTTCTTTGGAGAATTTGCTTCTGCAACCAGTTGCCCTAGTCCCAACTTCCTGCAACTGTGGTAGCTGATGATCTTGCAATTATTGATCCACAAGCTTGCATGTAAAAGGTGTCACTGCGTGGATTTCGCGCTCCAATCACTCAATTGCCTTCTGACGGTCAGCCTCTGAGCAAGTGCTTCTGGCATTTCAGACTCAATTCAGGTGCACCTGAAATTGCCTACGTTTTGTTGTGGAAATCTCTTCAGCCCCATCCTCAAGAGCTGCCATTGCAGCACGAATAGTATGAATCATTTGTTCGCCAAACTGAAGGGATTCCATTGCGAACCGGTCATCCACTTTGGTTTTCACAGATTGTCACATTTTCTGTTTCCAATCAATCCCCTTCTTCTAGTAAGATCGCTTGAGTGCATTTGCTAGTGCTTCGAGGGATCGATCCGAGTGATTTTGTTGGCTAACAAGTAGAGGGATTTCACATAATATCCACACTGCTCTCATTACCATTTCATTGGAGGCTGTATCCGCCACAGTTTTCCCAGCATCCTTGGAGCAGACAAGGATTGGAGCGCAATTCACTGCCAGTGTTCTGATCATTCCATGAATCACTTTACCTTTCCCAGTTTTGCATTTCACTGAATGGAATGGTGTTAAGAAGTGCTGAAGGCTGGAATATTGTGGCACCGATGTGAATAGATTGTCAAATTGATTCTTGACATTTCTAGTTTTCAGGCATTTGAGCAGCCAGTTCAATCAGTCTTGAACTAAACCCAGCAGCAGCTGATGCAATTCATCTAGCTGCCAAAGCCGACAGACATTGGAAAGAGGGTATTGGCAGCACTGATTGCGGATTGGGTGGACACCCAGAATGTGCAGAGCATTAATACTATTATCCTACAACAGCTTCAAATACATGAACTTCTCTCTTGAGATATTGAGTAGTCGAAAAGTTGAATGACCCATCAGTGCACCTTTAGAAATTTCACAGATTGGGCATGAGCCATATGAGACTTGAGCAACCATGACTTGTTCCGGGAAATCCACAACCTAGGCAGCCAATACTGGGTAACAATGTCGCTGGAATCTATCTGCACAATTCCATTTCAAGCCACAGCCAGTGATTTCAAGATGCCTAAGTTGGGATGATACAGTTCCAACTGAGAAATGCCATGCTTCAGCTTAGTTTTTGGTACATGTCAGCGGATATGGGATCAATCTGATGAGAATCCAGCAGCAAAATATAGGTGTCTGGCGGATATCTTTTCAAATATTACCAATGGTGCGATTCCACAGTCAACATGCTGATCGCCTGAAAATTTGTTCCTGTGAGTCTCGCCAGATGCATATATGAATGCCACAATCGTTGCTCCGGCAGGACATTGATCCTGGGTATCCCAACAGCAATGGCACCAGTTCATCTCACTGTGGATTCGAGAACCATTAGTGTCAGCAAGGTGTGGCACCACTTCACAATGGAGGTGCGCCTGAAATGGGTAATGTGCTAGGAGGAACTCCATACATTGGAAAATGTCTCAGTAGTATAATGGTCTGAAGATGTGTGAGTCATCTTCCATCCAGCTATCATGGCCGAGTCCAAAATCGAGGTCAGTGAGACGCATTCGCAGGGCATCTGCTGTTTGAAATCATTCGATGTTGAAGTTATCCAGTCCACACCTGAGATGTTGATCTATCCATGTTTTGGTTTGCTGACTAAACAATTGAGCCCGCTGCAAGTTGTATGCAGACCGAAATTGATATCATACATTCCATTGTGCTCAGTTCTTTCGGTGTTTGATGTACAATCCCATTGCTTTGCCATATACAATCACCACCACAGTGTCCACTCCAACTACGTCCCTATGAGTGTTGGTTACTGTTAGATCAGGGGTACAGGTGAGGTTGGGCTGCTGTTAGTCGATAGGGTCTTTGTTAGCAGTATCTTCAGGTGGTGGTGCCCCCAGGATGTTGTCAATGAGGAGATCTGTAATTGACAGCTTGTCGATGGCCATTTGTGTGCAGCTACTGTAGTGAAACCATAATGGCGCATGGTGACGGAAGCCGGCAGGTGGTAGAATCCCGTTGGGTAACAGCACTCCATACATCAACACTGGGTAATATTGCTAATAATGAGCATCTAGTCTGTTCTCGTTGAATAATTTCTTTTGCAGATAAATCATTTTACTTGTTCTCGGCGAGTATTGACCATATTTGAGAAATGCTTAGTGTTCCGACCAATCTCGATAATGCTTCAGGGGGTGTCGTTTGTTGCTGGGTATGACATTCAAGGATACTTGTTTGGAAGTGAGCTAAGTCAGGTCAACGTATCACTTTCAATGCCACTTCACACCCCACCAAATGTAGATGAGGGGTCAAACAAAGTCACCTTACAATCAGTTTTCTTCACAAACTAGGTCAATATCTATCACATTCTGCACAGTAATGCTGCACATTATCTACCGAAAATCATTAACAGAGAAAGGTTCTTTGGTCATCACCAGCAATCAATTTTTAATACCCTTCATCAGGTACTACTATGATTGGCTTTATCTTATACTACATCATTCCGGCATTGTCAGGACTATGTCTACGCTTAAGCCTCAAGCAGTGGATAACATCAGCTTAATGTAATGAATATGTAAGTTTCCAAGGAGACAGGTATTCCTGCTCAAGGATCATCGAGAACTAGGATGCTATTTTAAGAATCAATCCTTGAACAGTGGGTGGATCCTGAGGAGACAACGAAGTTTCCACAAGGAGCTTGAAAGGAGCCAATGACTGTTGCTGCTTGACTAAGAAGGTCTCATATTGAAGAAAGTGCAGGTTGTACCCACACTTTTTGAGTGCAAAATGCCTAGTCATGCTAACCTTTCAACCTGATATAGATCTTGTTGGGTTCATGGATATGTCATGTTGAATGCCTACTATGAGCTTTACTATCATGAACCGAACAATTGTGTACTGCTGTCCGAGATCGTAGTATCTGAATTCGAGTATATATTAAAGGCAGCCGGGATGTGTGTGAATATGATTTCTTTTTCTCAGCCAGGTTTTATGTGATCAAAGGTGCAGAGACACACCACACTTTGTGACAAATATGATACATATAAGAGGCCTTGATTCCACCGAAGGTTACTGCACGATTCAATATTACCAACTATATGTTGTTGCATTAGAAATCACCCATTGTAATGATAATTGGTTTACTACCATGTGTTGTTCACATACAATGTCAACGAACAGATCTCTGCCAAAGACAACCAAAGTGGCTCCAACAGATGCTCTGTTTGGCTCACAACAATACCCAGATGACAATGTGGGAGAATCAGATAATACAGCTGGAAATACACCCAGCAAAGACTCTCAACTGGGGCAACCAACAAATCAATATCATCCACCACCGGGGTATTGTTACCCACCTACATGAGGGTGGCGCAATACTCACAGCCAATCCGAGAGGTGCGGATGGTCTGCAAACACCCCCAACAAATTATTGATCTGCAATGGCAGATTACGGATTTACAGGGGAAACAGTTCCTGCCCCCGCAATGCCACCATCGCAAGGTTGAACGACAGATACGGACTCTGATAGACAAACGGGACGAAGCCAGGGGGAGACCCGCGGCACCAGGAACAAACGAAGACCTCCGACAAGAAGTGGAGGCAATCACCCAGAACGCACGGCAATCCGGAGAAGAAACCCGCAGTTTGAGGACACAACTAGCAAATGCCTTGATGTTGACACCAAGGGTGGCCCCAGCTGCTCCCCAGGCTCCGGAGGACAGAGGCCAGAAATTTCCCGACTCCCCAGACTTTTCAGGGTCGGATCGAACTCAGTTGAGAAGTTGGATTACCTAGCTTCGGATGGTCATATGACACAAACCCGCCAGCTTTGCCGACGAACAGTCGAAGATGCGGTAGGCATTCAATTGCCTGAGCGGAGTAGCCTTGGGCCAAATTTTGCCACACATCCGGGAGGACGGAACGATAGGGCTGGAAGATCTACCAGCTTATATACAACTCAGGGAAGCAGCTTTTGGGGACCCCGACCGAGTAGCCACCGCCAAACGGAAAATGTGGGAGATTGAGCAAAAGAACCGTGAGTTCTCTCAGTACTATTCTAAGTTTCAAGTTATCACTACCGACCTTGATTGGAACCCTTCGGCCTGGCGGAATGCCCTGCAGATGGGGTTGTCCGAGGAAATGAAGGATTCATTTACCTACAGTGATATGCCCGAAGAGCTTGCTGCGTTTGTGACAATTTGTCAGACGCGGGAAAATCAAATCCGCCAGTGATGAGCAGAAAAGGTGGCGCAGAATATGAAAGGAGGGACAGGTTTCGCTTCCCCCAGACCTCCCCCAACTCCAAAAACTCCCGAGACAGCTTCTGCTGGAACAGTTGGCGGATATACTTGACCTGCACCTATGCACCTCAGCGAAGGCAAAAGGAGGATTTCGACGGAAGAAAGGGTAAAGAGATTTGCGGATGGGAGGTGTTTGTACTGTGGCGGGTTCAACCACAGGGCGGCGGAATCTTCGGCGAGAAAGAAGGCTCAGACGTTCAAGGTGGCTGCAGCGGAAATGAAGGAAGTAGGAACGAAGGAAGGTTCTGATGAATCGGGAAAAGATTATGTCAACCCAAGCAGGATGCAGCTTTGGTTGATGGAAAAAGTTTTGTTTTAAATGCTTTGAAATGTTTTGGAATTTCGCGATTATCAGTTAGCAAGGTGGAGGTATTGGAAGGATCAATGGAAGGGAAACATTTAGTTATAACCTGCACATTGACCGTGAACAACCAAGAGATACCCACACATGCACTGATTGATTACGGAGCTACAGGCATTGCATTTATGGATCACGATTTTGCTCACCATCATGACAGACCCCTTCAGGACGTAAGGAGAAAAGACAGGTCGAAGTAATCGACGGAAGACCCATTGAATCCGGGGATATTACGCATATTGCCAAAGTTTGCGTGAAGATATAGGATCATGGGGAACAATTACCAATGTTTCTTACGAAGCCAGGACACTATCGAATTGTCCTAGGAATGCCCTGGCTACGATTACATGATGGAGCGGTACGTTTCCCATCTAATACTGTTACTTTTAGATCACAATATTGCATCACACATTGTCATGATGCATCAGTAACTGTGCAAGGAGTTACAGAGGAACCCCCAGAACCTGTATATCAGGTCAAAGATGTTTTTGAGCCACAGATTTGACCTCCGAGGCCATTTCGTGGGAATATTGTGATGTTGACTGGAGCTTCGTTTTTCCGAGAAGTAAAAAAAGGAAACTTACGATATTTAAAGCATCTTCATATGATATCAATAATGCTATTGAAGCAAAGGATTTAAGGGAACGTTCCCTAGAGGAAATTGTTCCCAAACAGTATCATGAGTTCCTTCCATTGTATAGCAAGGTATTGGCAGATCGACTACCACTGCATCGGCCTGGTATCAATCATGAGTTACGCCTAAGGGATGGAGGAACACCAACATGGGGACCATTGTACTCCATGTCGAGGGCTGAACTGGTCGTTTTGAAAGAATAGTGGAAAGAGATTATGTCAAAAGGGTTTATTCGCCAATCATCTTTACCGTGTGCAGCACCAGTTGTATTTGCGAAAAAACCTGGTGGAGGATTGCGGTTCTGTATCGATTACCGGGAATTCAATAGCAAGACAATAAAAATCGGTATCCCGTTTCATTGATATAGGAGATGTTGAATCTTTTAGAGGAGGCTCGAGTATATACTAAGCTGGATGTACGAGGGGTGTATAGTTTCCTCCGAATGAAAGAAGGGGATGAACATAAGTTAGCTTTCCGGACGAGATATGGATTATACGAACCTACAGTAATGTAATTTGGGACAATGAATGTACCAGCGGACTTCCAGGGCTATATTAATAATGCTATAAGGGAAGCTTTCAATGATTTTGCATCGGCATACTTGGACGACATATTGATCTATAGTGATTCCGAAGCAGAACATGATGGCCACATTAAGTGCATAATGCAACGGTTGTTGGAAGCAGAATTGTATTTGAAGCCAAAAAAATGCGAGTTTCATAAGGAAGCAATAAAATACTTGGGATTGATTATATCAACAAAAGGCATTTCTATGTACGAAGATAAGATTGAAACTGTATGGAATTGGAGCAGGGAGATGAAGACCGATAATGGATGCCTGAATAACCTCTTCGAGGTGCACCAATTTTTGGGGTTTTGCAGTTATTATCGGCGGTTTATCCATCAGTATTCTGAGAAAGCGGAACCGTTGACAAGGCTTACCAAGAACAATGAACTATTTGTATGTGGATCGGAACAACAGCTGGCCTTTGAGACTATGATATCTGCGTTTATGACAGCACCTGCACTCCGACATTTCGATCATGAGAAAGAGGTAATTATTGAGACAGATTTCTCCAATTATGTGTCCACAGGAGTATTGTAACAACAGGATGATGAGGGAGTACTACACCCTGAGGCATATTACTCAAAGAAACATTCGCCAGCTGAGTGCAATTATGATATATATGACAAGGAGCTTATGGCTGTTATTAAAGCACTCGAAGAATGGAGACCTGAGTGTGAAGGTGCTCCGTACCCCTTGCAATTGATAACTGATCATAAGAACCATGAAGATTTTATGATGAAGAAACTTTTGAATCGGCGACAGGCACGCTGGTCCGAGTTTTTGACAACGTTTGAGTATAAGATTGTTTATCAACCAGGAAAATTGAATGGAAAAGCGGACACTTTGACAAGGAGGCCTGGAGACCTCCCTGAGAGGGGGGATGAAAGATTAAAAAATATTGAACAGGTTGTGTTAAAACCACATAATTTACCAGAACAGTAGCGGATAGTGGCAGATGATTTACCTGTACAGAAACGCCCTTCGATATCGGATCTGTTTAACCGCGCATATGAGGAGGATCCGTTACCGAATAAGATACTGAAGGCTGTAAAGGAATGTGATAGTCTGAAATACATTACCGTGGCTGAATGTACTGAACAGGACGGGCAGGTGTGGTATCGAGGAAAGGGTTATGTTCCCGAGGGAGATCAGTTGCGGTTATGATTAATACAGAAGCATCACCATACGGCATTCGCTGGACATCCAGGACAAGCAAAGACGTTTAACCTTCTAGATAGACAGTATTACTGGAAGGATATGTGAAAACAGGTGCACCAGTACGTACGGAATTGTCATAGTTGCCAACGGCCGAGAACCTCGAGGCATGCAACATTTGGAGTCCTCCGACCTGTACCTGTACCAGAAAAGCCATGGGAAGATATTTCGATGGATTTCGTGGTTAGACTACCAGAGTGTGAAGGGTTTGATGCAGTTTGGGTGGTGGTAGATAGGCTTTCGAAAATGCGACATTTCGTTCCATGTCATACAACAGTACATGCGGTAGGATTGGCGAGATTATTCCTTCGGGATGTTGTACGCCTGCATGGCCTGCCAAAGACTATTGTTTCGGATCGGATATCTCAGTTTGCCTCAACCTTTTGGGGACTCATATTCAGCCGGCTGGGAATTGATCGACGAATGTCCACAGCATTCCATCCTCAGATGGACGGCCAGACTGCACAAATGAATGCGGGGATGGAACAATACCTCCGGGTGTTTGTGAATCATCAACAGGATGACTGGGTGCAGTGGTTACCCCTTGCCGAATTTGTTGTGAATAATGGAATATCCGAATCAATGAGGTGGACTCCATTTTTTGCAGTTCAGGGTGCTGATCCCCAAATATCATTTTCAGGAGAGGCAACACAGGAGCGGGATCAACGACGTTTGGACGCAGATCAAGTTCAACCTACGATGCAATAAATTCATGATAACTTGCATGTTGAAATGAGACGGAGACAAGTTATACAGGACGAAGGTGCAAATCGAGAACGTATACCCGCACCCAATATGCAAGTTGGATCGAAGGTTTGGTTCGATGCTCACACTATCCTAACGACCCGTCCAACTCGAAAACTGGTTTGGAAACACCTGGGACCTTTCCGGGTGGGTAAACGAGTGTCCCTGTACGTGTAAGAGTTGGAATTGCCTTCATCGATACGAATTCACCGAGTACAACCTGTTTCGCTATTGGATGTGGTGGTAGAGGATCTCTTGGTGGGCCAACGGGTTGATCCTCCCCCGGTGGTAGAGGTTGACAGGGAAGTGGAATATCAAGTGTCCAGTGTTGAAAATAGTCGGGTATATCGGAATCAGTCACAGTATTTGATCCGGTGGACGGGTTATGATTTCCTTACCTGGGACCCAGCGAGGTTTGTGGATGGGTTACAGGCTGTTGACGAGTTTTATCAACGGTATCCACATAAGCTCGAACCATTGGAGAAAGTTCTCGGAGGACCTCGAACCTAATGGGGGGATACTGTCACTGCGTAGGATTATGCGGAGGTATCTAGGAATAAAAGGAGTAATGCGGAGAGGGTGTCCAAGAAATGGTGTTACGGAAAGCCAGAGATGTTGGGAGATGCGGAGGGAGCGGTGAGATGGTGGTGGTATAATGTTGTATGATAAGAAAGTAGACTGAGGTGTTGCGACGTCGGATGATGTGGCATGGTTGTATTGATAAGGAGTTGAGTTGATGGTGTGTAAAATCATGGGATGAGATTCGAATGGTACATCGGAGCATGAGGAATGATTCAAGGGTGCCAGACGAATTGTATATAAAGAGAGTGTTGTTGGTGTCGGAGGATTTTCTTTTCTTCTCTCTGTACTTGTTCCCTTGTATAACAAAGCAAGTTACGACTTTGAACCAGCTTCGACTCTTGTCTTGTCTTGATCCCCCTCGATATGAACTTCGAGCGTATTCTGCCTTGTTTACGATATCACATATGAGTTTCCAATATCACCTACGCCCAACTCCGCCCATTACACACCGAGTACAGCATTGACTGAGTACAGCATCAACCGAGTACAGCATCGACCGAGTAAAGCATCGACCGAGTACAGCATCGACCAAGTACAGCATCGACCGAGTACAGCATCGACCAAGTACAGCATCGACCAAGTACAGCATCGACCAAGTACAGCATCGACCAAGTACAGCATCGACCAAGTACAGCATCGACCAAGTACAGCATCGACCAAGTACAGCATCGACCAAGTACAGCATTGACCAAGTACAGCATCGACCAAGTACAGCATCGACCAAGTACAGCATCGACCAAGTACAGCATCGACTGAGTACCGCATACACCGCCTACTGCATTCACCCAATACGGTGTACACCAGATTCAGTGTATACGAAATCAAGTATATGCCTAATACAGTAGCCACCAAAGACTGTCCGTCTTCCCTTCATGGTCCTGATTATGAGTTGACCCATGAATGCAGCTTTAGTTACTGACATGCCACCTTACAGAATCCACCACCACCACCAGCCAGCTCTCCATGGGAGCTCAAGACCAAGTGACTGGATCGCATTCCCGTTCTTGCGAGTTGCTGTCACTTGCTGATGAATACAGCCTGAGCACCTGGTGTGCCTCCCATCGACCACCTCCTAGTACTCCTCCAATCACGCTCAATCATGGCCTCTAAGTGTATCTCGCAACCCGCTTGTTTATGGCCTCCAAGTTCACACCATACTGGGTTCCCAGTTCATCTCCAATCTCACTCCATTATGGCTTCAAAGTTCAAAAGATCATACTCTCGAAGTGCATCACCAACTTCACTCGATGATGCCCTCTGAATGCATCTCTGAGTTAACTCAATCTCGGCCTCCCAGTGCCTCTCAATACTCAACTGATTGTTGCCTCCCTTTGTACCTCTGAGTTCCCCCAATCTCAGGGTTCAAGTGCACCTTCATCTTGCTCGATTACTGCCTCCAAGTGCATCTTTGAGTTCACTTGATGTCGGGCTTCATGTGAATCTCCATACTTGCTTGATTGTGGTGTCCATGTGCATCTCTGGGATAACTTGATCAACATCAGCGAAATGTATTGTATTCACTGGAAGCCTCCTGGAGTGTCTGAGAGGATGTGGAGTGTAAACTTAGATGCATCAATTTCAAGAGAGTATCAGACACTTGGAGGGCATTCTGGCCAGCCTTCAGAGTAACTGGGATCTCTGATGATTGGTGCAGAAGAACCATGGGAGTTATTGTGAAATGTTTGGGAACACCTCGAAGCGTTGGAGAGAACTTTGAGTGCGCCTGGGAGTGCTGATGACAAGCCTGGTAGCCCCGGTGGAAAGTCTGAGAGTACCTTGAATTAAAGTAGAGCAGGTTGGGGAAAACAACATCTTCTCTGGGAATGTTGCTGCTGAGCCTGGACATTATAGCTACTACTTATCATTCAACAATTTTTAATACTTATCTATTCAGTTTGTATTCTCATCTATGTATCTATGTATGTATATAGCTACCCATGTACTGACAGTATATCTGGACCGGCTGCAGGCATTGCGTGTGACCAATTTGAAGTACGCGTGAAATTGACGATCAAGTGTACTCAGAGATGCACTTTGTGGCCAGAATTGAGCGAGTTTGGGGATGTACTTAGGAGGCTGTAATTGCGCAAGTTTTGGATCTGTGATCAAGTGAACTTAAAGATGCACTCCAAGGCCATAATCAAGCGAGTTTAGAGATGCACTTGGAGGCTCTGTTTGTGTGAACTTGGAGGCCATGATTGAGCGAGTTTCAAGATGCACCTGAGAGATTGTAATCGAGTGAGTATTGAGGCCATACTTGAGTCAACCTAGATTTGGACTCCAAGCCAGCAATTGAGCGAGAGGCAGACTGCACTTGGATGCCGTCATCGAACAAGATTGGACAAGTACTTTGAGATGGTGGATGGACGGTGCGCCAGGTGCTTAGACTCAATTGATCTGTTAGTTAACTTGCAACCGTGGGAATGTAACAAGGTGAGTTTTCCTTTGAGCTCTCATGGGGAGCTAGCTGCTAGCGGTCAAGCATGTAGGGAGGCACACTGAAAGCTGAAGCTACATTGAGGGGTCAACTCATAATCATGAGAATGAAGTGAACGCACACAATCATGGGTGTATGCTGTACTCAGTGTATACTGTACTCGGTGTAAACTCATGATCATGGCATGGAGAGATAGAGGGGGATGGCTTAACTGTGTGTTCTGCGATAATGGTAGAGTTGTGGACAGGACAGAGTGAGATGGGAATGAAGATGAGAACGATGTGGAGGATATAAGCAGATATGGGACATCAGGGGTACGACTTGGCTGATTGGGTTGGGAAGTCCTCATATCAGTGCTATTTCCCACCTGATTGGAACTTGTACCTGCCATATCAGCAATGGTATATTGACTTGCACACAAAATTCTCTTAAGTCCCAGTTTCTCATGATGATTTCCCTCATCTCCTCTCATCTCCCTCATTCTCGTCCTCAACTCTACCATCACCTAAGAACACAAAGAGAAGTCATCCCTCTCTATCTCTCCATGCCATGATCAACAGTTAACACCAAGTACAGTATACACTGGGTACTCCATCATTCTAAGATTGACTGTCTCCCACTCCCTGCAAGTCACTAACCTCTCATTTCATGGCCAACATTGTTGTACTCAATTCTCTATATTCCTACAATTACGTCTTCACCAACGAATCGAGTCTCAGCTGCGCATCATGACACCCCCTGATTCTATCACCTCCTGATGGACAGCCTCAAGAGCGACCACCTCCAGATTGACCGCCTTCAGAGTGACCGCATTCAGATCAACCGCCTCCAGATCCACAGCCTCCAGATCCACCACCTCCAGAGCCACCACCTTCAAATCGACTGCCTCCAAATCAACTGCCTCCAGATCAACCACCTCCACATTGACCGCCTCCTGATCGACCTCCTCTACATTGACTGCCTCCACATTGACTGCTTCCAGGTCAACTCTCTACAGATCAACTGCCTGCAGATCGACTCTCTCCAGATCGACCTCCTCCAGATCGACCTCCTCCAGATCGACCTCCTCCAGATCGACTACATCGAGATTGACTACCCCAAGATCGACTACATCAAGATCGACTACCTGGAGATCGACTACCTCGAGATCGGCTACCTCGAGATCGACTACCTCGAGATCGACTATGTCGAGATCGACTACCTCCAGATCGACTACCTCCAGATCGACTACCTCCAGATCGACTACCTCCAGATCGACTACCTCCAGATCGACTACCTCCAGATCGACTACCTCCAGATCGACTACCTCCAGATCGACCACCTCCAGATCGACTGTCTCCAGATCAAACGCCTCCAGATCAACCACCTCCAGATCAACCGTCTCCAAATACTCCTCCAATCTCAAACAAACATGGCCTTCATGTACATCTCCAAAGTCACTTGATCTCTGCCTCCAATTGCATTTCCAAACTCGGTAGATCTTGGCCTCCAAGTGCATCTACGATGTTGCTCGATCATGGCCTCCAGAGACATCTCTTAGTTTACATGTTCATGGTGTGGTGACACAACAGACCCCTCATAGCATCCGAAGAGAATGCGTGAGTAAGAGCAGTTCTCGCTCGAGGAGGAGTCTGGGCAGCCGGTGATAGGCTGTGAAGGGGTCCCCAGCTGTGAGGAACTACCCCAATCGTGTGGATCTGTGAAAGCTTGGCAGGCGCGAGTGAGAAACCACACAAATTGTGTTGATCTATTATTGGTCTCCAAGATCAGTCCATCTCCGTTATCCTTGTATCTCGGTTCACCCCCGACCAGCTTCCCCCTATTAAATGGAATTGCAGTGATGGTGAAAAACAGACTTTCTCGCCACAAATCCTCCAAGTTCATCCCTACATTCGCTCAGTTGGTGTCTCTATATTCTCTTCGGATTACACACGACTCCCATTTGCAGCCAGATTGACCGTATGTATATATATACAGACACCTAGATAGATAATACATTCCAAATTATGATGTAGCGAATCTTGTAACTGTAATAAAGATATACTTGAGCGATGCAATGGCTTGTGCTTATGGAGCCCTAAGGACCACTGCTGTGAGAATACAGCACCAAGTCTCCCTCAGAGCTACACAGAGGGTTCAACTGCGCTTGAAGTCACCTGCAGACCTATGCAGAGAATTCAGCAGCTGCAAAATTTGACTATCCCAGAAGGAGTACCTGAGATTGCTCTTGTAGAGTCTGAGAGCACTGTGCTTAGCTCCAGGTGGGCCTGGGAGTATCTGGAAGTACATAGAAGCACCGGTGTGGTCGACCGGAGTGTCTGGGAGGATTGTGTGTAGCTTGAGGACCGATTTACATTTTGCTGTTGATGGCCGCCACGTGCATCTCCAAACTTGTTTGATTATGGCCTCCCAGTGTATTACTCTGTTCACTAGAATATCATCTTTAGATGCACTTCGAATTACACTCAAGTGTCCCCTGCACCCAGCCCAGGTATACTGTGTGTAGATTTCGTAGCTATATAGATACACAGATGGGAATATAAACTGAATTCATAAGGTTTATAAATTGTTGCACACATCAACATAATGTATGTTAGTCTCTGGAAGACTCCAAAAGTGTCTGAGAGGATGTGGAGTGTAAACTTAGAAGCGTCAATTGCAGGAGAGTATCAGACCCTAGGAGGGTATTCTGGCCGGCCTTCAGAGTAACAGGGATCTCTCACAACAGGTACAGAAGTAACTGGGATTTCTGATGACTGATACAGGAGTACGATGGGAGTGATTGTGATAAGTTTGGGAGCATGTTGGAGCGCTGGACAGAATTTTGGGTGCACCTGGGAGTATCACTAAACCAATGCGGGAATCACAAACAAACTCTGCGAGATGCCTGGGTTGTTGTGGATATTCATTCGGAGGACTGCAGGTGTTATGTGAGACTCTTTGGATGTACATGTGCAATCGACTTCCCTCAACAGCAAATATGATGCCAGCTCCTACTTTTGTTACCTCAAAGTTCACTCTCTCGTACCCTCCAAGTGCATCATTTAGTTTGCACCATCTCAATCTCCATATTGGTTCAATTGCCATTTGTATGGGTAGCCAGTACTGTCTACATGTACATCTCAAAGGTCACTCAATATCCTAGTCAGTATGTACATCTCTGAACACTGCAGTGCTGTTACCATGTAAATCTCCAAGTGCACACGAGTACCATCTGTACCATGATTGACTATATGCATATTTCCAGATTAATGCAGATACAGAATTTATCCCATAATATGATGTAAATTTTGTTGTGCTTGTAAAATTCATATATCTGAGCAAGATTACTTGATGACATTCTCCATAAATAGCATCTAAATAGCTCATATACAGCATTCTGAGTATATCTCTGAGTTTACACAATAATAACCTCCCAGCCAATGTTTAAACTTGTTAGATTACTACCTCCAAATGTATCTCTAAGTTCACTGAATTACAGTCTCCCACTGCATTGACAAACTTCCAAAATTGCTAACACATAGTGTATCTCTATGTATACTTAATCACTTCCTACACTGTAATATGATCACTTCCTTCCAGTTGATCTCAGAAGTATTTCAATTGCATCCTCGAAGAGTGTCTCCATACTTGAATGATAATATCCTTATAGTCTATCTCTGTCGTTACATACCATTTCCCCTGTTGTTTTCATGATTCATGCCTGCAACTGTATCTTCAAATCTTCTACATTTCATCCTCCAAGTTCAATTCTTACTGTATTTGATTACACTCCCATGGTGAATCAATATTGATCTTCAATCACAGCCTCCAAGTCTATATTATCATGGCCTTCAAGATTACATTAACAGTGAGTTTGCAAGTTGATCTAACTCTTCAAATTACTGCCTTGTTATGTATCTCCACCTTTGTAGGCTTATGGTCTCACCGCACATCATAATGTTTATGACATAGTACTAACACAATCTATTTCTGAATATATTCATGAACTGTATTCGGATTGGCTAGATTCAGACTATGCTGATTGATAGATATTTTGTTGCATAGACATTGAAATATACCTACTAAAATAATAGATAGAGTCTATATCTAGGATATCATATAGCCTATATAGTTGCTCCCCAACTCTAACCCAATGCTAGGTGATAATATTTTCAATAAATACTTACTACAACAATCAATAAATAGAAATATACATACTTCAATGGAGATACATATTGCATATATTGGTGTTAAGAATATACAGCAATAAGTAGTAACCGCAATTTGCAGATACACCTGCAGCATATGCATGATGGTAAGAACTGATTTCAGATTGCACAATGGTCTGTAATGGTTGCATGTCACCCAGTACCAGACAATAGTTGTTTTATGTAATCGTATCGCTGTGAAACTGAAATCTCTAGTGATAATCTTGTATCTACCTCTACACCTGCTATTAGTAACATCCAGGTTTACAACAGTTTCCCTATAATTACCATACATATAGCTTTGGGGCTGACCTACGGTATATGTACTCTCAAATGTTTATTGCGCTTTCAGAGAACTTCTTAATTTTATTGGTGGGATATCGCGGAAATCTGTCATTTACAACATGTGTCAATCACAACATGTGATGCCACCAAATAAACAAGATATCACTTTCCCAAATTACCATTTCCACTATGCTAACTGCAGAGCATGGAGCTTCGATCATTTTGTCATTCAATTGCACCTTCTAAAGTCACCCAAGTAGAGTTCAGCATTATTTGTCATTTAAGGTACAACACGAGCTCTAACATTATCCCAACTCCCGGATGGGACGATTTTGTCCTGCAAATGAGTAAACCGAACATGATTGATATTTATCAGTTTGAACACCATTCCTGGAAGTCAATTGTACATGATCATCACTCACTGTGTAACGGCGGGCGGTTAGGGTTTCCGCAAGTGGCACGTGATGTGTCCAGGGCCGGGTAACAGCCATTCTATATAGTCGGCTCGCCACGAGACTTAGATCTCTAGCGATAATCGTGCCATACACTTTTACATATACTATCACTCGAGTCCACGTTTGCAACCATATCCACCCAATTACTATCAATATCGGTACAAAGCCGGAGGCTGGCGTATGCGCCCTTACACTATTATCGCTTTTTCAGTAAATGGATGCATTTCGCTCACAGGATTCGCTGATGACACTTTTACTCCTTTTCCGACACGTCGCTACCACTCGACAATCAGATGATGAGAGTCAACTACACACATGTTCAGAGATCTACAAATCATGACGATAATCATGGACGAGTCTACCCCGAATCGAGTCAACTGACGAAAGCCGAGATGACTTCGGAAGCTGCATCGCCAGTGACACACGTCAGTGGGCAAGTTGACCAATTCCCACTCACCAAGAGTCTAAACCAATCGAACGAGAGATATCCTACACATTCGAACGAGATATGTTGACCGATAACTGCCAGTCAGCAATGACTTGGGAGAAGCTTCAACTACAAGATCACGTTACTCCTTAACGCGTCAAGTCACGCCAGAAGCCCCACAAACTCAACACATGATATTGGAGTCAACTTAGTTACATATTCTACGATCAAGTTCACATACGATTGCGTTCCTCACGCCAACGGAAGAGACGAGAGTGCACTTACGGATGAGAGCCAGCCCAGTTGAAGCTCTCTTCTGGCAGAGATGGAGAGGAAAAAGAAGGGGAAGAGTTAGTCCACAGTCGAAGCTCATTTCTGGCAGAATCGTTTCACGATTACAGCGCATCTACGGTGGAAGTATAGAGGATGCAGAAGACCTACTACAATTACGAATAATACTAAGATCACCTCCATTTTGAACGATCAAGATCGGGTTACCATTTCGACGAATACCGCCTCCCGCGGCGCACGGATCAGATGGTCAATTCCGATGACCGATTCCGACCTATTCGGATGACCGAGTCAGATGACACCAAATACCTTTTCGGCAGAGGCGAAGTTAAACCTCCATTGCACCATCCAACAGTCAAATCGAGCTTTGTACCGGCAGATACGAGAACGGCAAATTTCATATGTCCGACTGGCGAGCATGAGATCGGCAACCGAGCATGATCCCATTCGACCTTGGACAAAAGTCCACCCTCCACAGTTTGTGCCTTACGCACCCGGAGTTTTATCGATCCAGCTTGTCTTCGCCGAGCATCTGAGATCAATGGCTTTATGCCTAAAGGACCGCTGGCCAACGTGTTCCTTATATATATATACTTTTGTAACACGTCACATCTCGTTGTGGATGGAAAGTCCGGAGGATCCCAGGTAGAGAAGGGGCTTGATAGTCCTGAGAACCTACGAGGAGAAGGGGCAAGCACCGGCTGCAGATCTGAAATGTACTCTGCAGTCAGAATTACATTTTATAAAAAAGTTCTGAAAGCAGATCCCATTCGTACTCTGCAGTTGGAGCATAACGCGGTGAGGACAAAGAGTTTCCGAGGTACTATACCGGGAGCACCACACATATGGCGACCTATCCTGCAGGCTGGGCGTCATGGCACTCGCCCTTTGACTGGGAGTTTGCACTAGGGTTGCTGAGGGCTACGGGAGAGCGGTCTCACAGAGGTGAATACCCTCGTACGCCGGATGAGCGAGTAGGAGCAGCGGCAGTAGTTGCGGCAGAAGAGCGTCCACTTATGCGATCCTTGAATGACTGCTACTGGCTCCCCGAGACACGAAGGGAGCAAGCCATCTGCGTATTGCTGCATTGTGACCATACGTTTGTATCACTACTTCTGGATTACCCTTCACCGCTTCCATCCTCTTTTGCATTACCAATTGGGCTAATACAACTAGATGGAGCTAGAAAATGCGATGGCACCGATAGTGCTACTGGAGGACTTACAATCAGAGATTTCCAGATTACCGCGAGAATGGAGTACAGACAACTGAAGATACCGCAGACTGAATCTTGGCAGTGAGACAAGCCTGAGGCTTTGCAGAGGCTTTGCAAAGGAACCGTGGCATGGAGACTTTCGCGTATACATGCATGCCACCGATGATATCAGTCATGCAGAAGGCGATCTTTATTGAGCTACTAAGAGCTATGGCGGAGGCCACGGAATTTGGAATACGATCTACTGCCTTGGGTGATACACGAGGTTATGTGGAGTTTTACCCTTAAGATTCCCCATGTTAGATGATATGTTACAAGCTAGCACTTCAGTGCAGATATCGAGATACAAATCTACGATGAACGTGGAGCATAACTGCACCGAGTGCACTCCTGAGAACTATTTGCAAATACCCAATCACGAAGTAGAATACAATCCCAACTTTGATTAGGAGATCCCAAATTACTGACCTACAGAAGTATGATGGCAATCACCACCGAAAGGAGGATATACCAGTCGATATGACACCGAATGAAGACGTTTGATGAGATTAGTCGTCAGCGGGGCAATGACGTTTAAAAGAGAGGGATGACCGTACCGGAATCAACCTCAACCTCTACGGCAGGCAATTACCGTACCGGAAGTGCTGAGATGAACCAAGGCAAAGTGCACTTACTGGTAAAGAAGGCTATAAACAAGAAGCTCACCTAGAGAGCAGCGATATGCACATCGACAGAAAGACTGAACGAAGCACCGTGAGATTCATTCATCAATTGAGAAGGCTGGCAGCGGCAAGTACACCTAGGGATGAATCGACTAGAGTACTGAGAGAACGACGATAGAGAATGATGATAGCAAACGACGATAAGTGCACCGAGTCAAGTGATGGCAACACACCTATAGATGAATCAACAAGCACACCCGGAGGGGAGCCAGCGAGCGCACCCCGCCATCTGAGATGAAAGGCTCACCTAGCATACGACAGACGTCCAATAACCTGCAAATACGCCGGAGAAAAGAAGATAGGCCAAACAAGCCTGATCCATACCAAACAAGTGCAAATACGGATACGAAAGCAGTTCTGAACGAGATTCTGAATGACTGCAATATGGCTATCGAAGAACTTCCAGATGAGATACTGAATGAATGTGATATGACCACAGGACGTACTGAATAGCCTACCGAATGGCATCACAAGAGAGTCAAGATAACTACCATGAGATGATCACCGAGATCTCACAGCAACGGATAGCACTACCGAAAGACTTCACATTGAGATACAAGGACTATGTGGATGTATGCAGCAAAACATATGGCAACTCTCGCACCGCACCTTTCAAGGCATCCAAAGGGAATTCGGGAGGAAGAGCGGTTCTGGCTCGAGGAGCGTTGGAAGAGAGTGAGAGGAAATGACAGGCTACCCGGCCGTGAGGAACTATACAAATTGCGTGGATCTACGAAATCTCGGAAAGAACGAGTGAGACCAAGAGCTGGGAAAGATAGAGATGTCGAGTTGGAAATTCTCAATGCCTACATCGAAACAAACCTAGCCAATGGATTCATCCAGCGATCATTGCCTGCTCCAGCGCAGATCTTATTGACGAAGAAGAACGACGGCCGACTACGGCTGTTGTGTGAACTACCGAGCCGTCAATAAAGCCATCTCCCACTGATCCCGGAGATGCTCGACAAGACCTCAGTAATGCCTATCACCTCATCCGAATCAAGGAAGGCGACGAGAACAAAACTGCGTTTCGCACCTTGTACAGGCAGTTCGAGTCCCGAGTCATGCCGTTCGGGTTGACGAACGCATCTGCTCAACACCAATTAGAGGAGATAAGTCATCAGCAGAGCAACGACCTTTAAAGAGAGGGATGACCCTACCAGAGGTGCTGGAATGAAGGACCAGAGTGCACTTAGACGACAGAGAAGTCCAGCGGCACCCGGAGAGCGGGGACAAGCGTAACAGAAGAATCACCATATGCACATAGCATCCGGAAGATGATAAGCCCACCTAGACAATTCATGGCCAAAGCCCAAAAGTCAGAGACAACGAGAACAGACAAGCGAAGTCGAACACCTATGAAGTCCAGAGACGAGGGATGCGGAATGATGCATCGGTCAAAAAAGAGACGTACTGAACGGGATTACGAAAAGTCGACCGCAGCATAAGTCTAGGGAGCCACGATGGCAATCAATAACTGATTTGAGTCTAAGTTGTCGACGGAGCAATGAACTTCAAAAGGGGGGGATGACAGTGTCGAAAATGCGTCCAACCAACAAGTACATAAGCCCACCGGGATGCAGTCAACTCAGACACGCACCAAGAAGCAACGATGAAGTCGACCAAATGGTCACCGAAGCGGACTTCGAACGATAAGTCAATGCCAAGTACCGCTGCCCACCGGCTGCAAGATATATTCTCCAGGGCATGCAGAAGCACTGCACAGAGCTCAGACAGTGCCAGCATGCTTGGACTTGGTAAGTATAACCATTTTAGAGAAACTTACGTGTGAGGTGTCTACGAATGAAGCTGCACGCAATTGACGTATACGATCGATGATCGATGATCACCATAGGCTACAAATCGATGCCAAGTCATGAGCGGAATCTCTACCCTGATAATTCCGGAAAAGACCTACGCCGAGATACAAGCTAGGGAAATGATGGTCGTTGGAACATGGATTAGGAAGTCGAGATTTGGAGACGCGGTCACTTTTGGATGTTTTCTTGTTTATCTCTTCTCTTCTTCTCTTCTTTGGATCTTGGCCCGGTACAAATGGCGTCGGCACGGGTTTTACCACCTGCGACTGGAGGTGGAGTTTCCCCATGCGCCGGATCCACCGAAAGGTCACCCTGTTCGGTACTGATCGGTAGCGGGACTTATTAGTTCGTACGAGCCCGTACGCAGAACGTTTGCTTGATTGTTTTCTTTCCTTTCCTTGTCTGGGTGGCTGCAGCCCAGGGGGTCTGCTCCGAAAGAGGGGGATGATGTAATGGCAGGCGGTTAGGATTCCCGCGTGTGGCACGTGACATGTCCAGGGCCGGGTAACGGCCATTCTATATAGTCGGCTTACCACGAGACTTAGATCTCTAGCGATCATCTTACCATACACTTATACATATACTATCACTCGAGTCCACATTTGCAACCGTATCCACCCAATTACCATCTATATCGGTATGCAGCCAGAGGCTGGCTTACGCGCCCTTACACAGTGATACTACAATTGTTGAAGTGATCATGTCTATAAATCAGCAGCACCATAACCCAATGGCACATGTGCGAGGTGAATCACTGATCTGGATAGTTCCAGCTTGCAATCCAGCTTAGTTACAACTCCATTCCATCTACTTAAGCAGAGTACATCTCTCTCAACTTCTGTGAGCATCTACAGCACTATGCATATAGAAGAAGCCCTCTGGCACAGGTGTTCTCCAACCGCTGATACTTACTGAAGAGGATGAACCTATGAAGGAAGCACTCCTACTGCCTTAGAAATCTACAAGGGTAAAGCGCACTTAAAGAAAACCGTGCATCATGAATATAGCACATTCTATTTTCAGTCAAAACCTACAAATTTCCACAGACTGACTGTGTTAACTAGAATGTTCTCTCAGAGCACAATTGTTATGTACAATTAAAGTCCACCTAAAAAATTATATATGGAGCATAAACACTTTGTTCGAGATGTACACAGAAAGAGGCAACACATTCAAGCATTAATTCATTGTGGTGCAACCAACACATTCATGGCATGCAGAATACTTCTGTAACTTGGGTTGCCATCAGTTGTGAAATGCATTGCCACTTGCAGTTGCAATTGCTGGGTAATGATGTCTGTATAGAATCTTTGGAAAATAGCAATCTCGTGTAAGTAGATTCGACTGTACATGGCAGTTGACACACTGGATGTCTTTGTTGTGCTGAAGATGGCTTACCATCTTGTATTCGGCCTTGCAATGTTCCATTGTAGAAAGTCTGAAACTGACTGGTCTCAATTTAAGGAGTTCAATTTGCAGAAGCTAGTTGTGAACACCGGAAATGAGCAGATTATCACTTTACTGCCCATGGGAGATGGATGTGTTGAAGGCAGTGCTTGTCAACCACCACCCCCAGCTGTGGATACTCAGTTCCTGGAAGGTACCACATTAGATGATCCACTTGCGATTACGGAGGTTTTACATCCTTCACAATACGAATTGGGAAGGGAACCAGTTTGCTAACAGCATCATCATTTTTGGATGCCATCACCAGGGACATATCATTCAAGATGAGCTCCAGCTGAGGCTGTATGGGCAAGCGGGAAGCAGTAGCCATAATTGCAATAGGAGGGGGTCCACATGGGAACATCAAATAACTTCTACATGCTCACCCAGAAATGAAAAAAGTAGAAGGCCAATGGAATTTGGTCCAATTGTATTGAAATGTTCTGATTCAGCATCCTGGAATGCCTACTATTCTGCAACTTTGCCTGAATTATATTGCCCAAAGAGGCCAATCTATAGCTGCAGAGGGCAATATACAGATGGCATTCACTGACATTAGTCATGCAGAGAGGGTATTGTACAACTAAGGAGTTCATATTCTGTCGCAATATTGATGCATTCCATAGTTCTTCATCAGACCAATGCAGAATAACTGTGACCACACAGACCAGGCCGACTAGCAATTCACCTACTTTCTGGCACCACATTACCGTTCAGACAGATCTACAACCTAAGAGAATTTAAATTCAAACCATTGAAAGCCTATATTGAAGTCACCCAGGCAACAACTTCATCCTGCAGTTGACATTCCCAGGAGATGTACTGAATGCTTACATACTATACTGACAATGCTGGGTATGAGGTATTGTCCTGGTTACAAGAAAATTGCATTGGACAGCTATATTTCCAAGAAATTACGCTATTTTTGAGATAATGGGAATTCAATATACAAGCACCAATATGCCTCTTCGGGAGATACTAGGAAATGGATGACCATCAGTGTTTTAATTATTGTGATATACATAATGTAATGTGAAATATTGCTTCTTCCAAGATCATAATTTTGAAATTAAGCTACAGGACAACCAATTGATCGCTCCAATACAGCAATATATATCAGCGGCCTTGCCATACTGAGTACATTTCCAACTACTATCCAAAGAATTTGTGAAGCCAATATGTGGCAAAGTATGAAATGCCACAAAGCATACGAAGTTAGATTATGAAGAATCTTATTCTCGAAGAAGTCATGACTGATACTTCCCAATTCTGAGCGTTGTAACTAATATGACAACAGACAACTACACATCGACTTCTTAAACAACCCCTTCCGGTTGATATTGTAGGCAAATCTATTTGAGATTAGGTGTTGGCAGAGCAACTACTTCCAAAAGAGAGAAACATATGTACTGGAATCCCAACCCCTACAGAATACAAATGCCATACTGGAAGTACAAGAAAGAATGACTATGAGACATATTCATTGATTGAGTAGGCTAGCAGTGGCAAGTTCACCAAGGGATAAATGAACTGGTGTACAGAAATAACAATGATAACCGCACCGAGTCAAGTGATGGCAAGTGAACCTGATGATGAATCAACTAGTGTATGCAGAGATGAATGATTACAGCACCATGTGAAGGGATAGCAAGCACACCTACTAATAGATTAACACGCATGCACAGTGGAAAGCAAGTGAATGCACCCTGCAATCAGAGATGTTAAGCTAACCTAGTATCCAACTGGGGTCTAGTATAGAAGTATCAGCTGCTGCGAGAGGCTTAGTTAAATGAGATTGATCCATACCATACGTATACAAATACAGATACTGAAGCAGTTTGAAGCAAAATAATCAATGACTGTAATATGGGTACTTATTGAGTCCTAAAGAAGATGAACTATGACAACTCATTATACTGAATAGCCTACCGTATGGAATCACATGAGAGAGTTAAGACACGTACCAAGAGATGATCGCTGTAATCTCCCAGTGACAGATATCACAACTACAGGATATGGAATGTAGATCATTAAGACTACTCTGAGCTCTGAGGTATGAAGCCTGACACGATGGTAGTTGCTGAACATTATGCGCAAGAATTATGCATAAATTGCTGAATAACATATTGAACTAAATGACACATCTCCTAACTTGACGCCTATAAACAAATACCGAGAAGGTACTGGATATTATACCAAAGCTGCCAACAATGATGGCCAATAGAATGTACCTAAGCAATCAATGATGTTATCATCCAAATGACTTTGACCAAGAAGCAGTCCGCCAAGACCTTCTCAAATGCTGAATCAAGACATTCCAAGATCTGGGAATGCAATTTACAAATCATCTTGATAAGAACACCAGGTCACTTCTATCAGGGTAAGTATGACCACATACTAAGATGATTATGTATTAGATATGAATCAATGCTATGTCTTCAACACTATATGCAGTTGGTGTCAATTGTACATCCTCTGAGTAGTCACAGTGAGTGCTGCATGTGAATTACAGCTGCGATGCCAGTAGCAAAAGTTTCAATCGTTTCCCAATGTCAAGCTTCTATTCAGGGGATAATAGACTTGGTCACCGCCATTACTGTTGTCAATTCAAATGCAGGTCTATACCTCAAATCAGTTTTGAATGAGTATACATACGACATGGTTTGGGTCATATAATCTGAGGTTTGAAGATAAAGTCAAAGCCAAGGTGAAATATGGGTCGAATTACAGCAATATTACAATTTCACTCCCAAAGCACAACATGACTACTTTGGTACCACAATAACAATCACCAATTGATCTAATCAAGAAGTTGTCAACGGAACAAAAATTTTGAAAAAAAAGAACACTGTCCAGTCAAGTCTATCATGTCCTACTGACAAGTCAAAAGCACACATGGCATGAGGCAAACAAGATATTCATATCGCAGTCGACTACTATGCTGTGGAAGTGGCCTCCTGTGTGTATATACAGACAAAGTCAACCAGAAGGGGACCGAAGTGGAATTCAAAAGATTGTTTCCAGGTGTCAATAACTACAGGCTTGGAGATATACTCTACAGAACATGGGGAATCTATGCACAGAGCTCAGACAGGCCAAGCAGACTAGAACTTGGTTGTTATACCGATTTTGGAGAAGCTTGCATGTGTCATGTCAATAAAGCAAATGTGCCTCCATATGATGCAATTGACATAAATGTTTGATGAGCACCAAAGCCTATGACCAACACTAGCATTTCAAGCTTTCATCAATGCAAAGTCATAAACAGAAGAGCTCTACAACCTAAATGAGTCCAATAATAAAAGACTGGAAAACCCATAAGCTACAGATATGAATGGTATGTCAGCAAAGTGCATTTCTGTGTCTTGGAGCCTCTGGAAGTGTCTGGGAGTTGTTGCACCAGAATCTCAGGACGGTCAAATCACACATTTGACTGCCCCAATGGAGTGGCATTCAGTTGCACCTGGGAGCACCAACGAACAATGTGTGTGGACATAGAGGATCTGGTGACAACAAGAGGAGCAGCTGAGAGCTCCGGCAATGTAACAGGCAGGGTCGGGCGTAGGTGATATTGGTAACAATAATGTGATATCGGAAAACAAGACAAGAGGCTCGATATTTGTTTCGAGGGAATCAAGACAAGACAAGAGTCGGAACTGTTTCAAAGTCATAACTTGCTTTGCTATACAAGAGAACGAGTAAAGAGAGAAGAAAGGAAATCCTCCAACGCCAACAATGCTCTCTTTATATACATTTCGTCTGCCACCCTTAAATCATTCCTCATGCTCCAATTTACCATCCGAATCTCATCCGATGATCTTACACACCATCAGCAAACTCCTTATCAGTGCAACCATGCCATATCATCCGACGTCGCAACACCTCACGCCGCTTCCTTATCGTACAAAATTATTCCGCCACCATCTTGCCGCTTTCTCCGCGTCTCCTCACGTCTCCGCTTTTCTGTAACACAATTCCTTCACCACCCTTTCCATATTCCGCAAGTATCTTCGTATTTCCCAGAGCCGTGACAGTATCCCCCCCTTAGGCTCGAGGTCCTCCGAGACTACTCTCTCGTGGTCCGGGCTTCTGTGGATATCGTTGATGAAACTCCTCAACTGCTTGTAAGCCATCCACAAACTTCGCAGGTTCCCAGGTCAAGGAATCGTATCCAGTCAATCATATCAAATACTGTAACTGGTTCCGATACACCCGACTATCCTCCACATTTGAAACTTGATACTCCTCCTCACCATCAACTTCCATGGGTGGGGGAGGATCCACCACCTGTTCTTCCAAAGAATCATCTACAACTGGATTCAAAAGGGAAACATGTTGTACCCGGTGAATACGTATCAATACGGGCAACTCCAACTCATATGCATAAGGGGAGACTTGCCTACACACTCAAAAAGGTCCGAATCGTTTCCAATCCAACTTCCGGGTTGGTCGAATGGTTCTTATATTCCGAGCATTCAGCCAAACCTTAGACCCTACTTGTATATTTGGTGCAGGTATACGGCCTCGATTCGCACCTTCTTCCTGTAGTGCTTGACTTCGTCTCATTTCCACCCGCACGTATTCATGAACTTCTTGCATTGTAGCCTGAACTTGATCCGCATCCAGGCATTGTTGATCCCATTCCAGAGTTGGTTATCCTGCAAATGACATTCGTGGATCCACGCCCTGAACATCAAAAAACGGAGTTCACTTAGTAGCCTCGGATATCCCGTTATTCGCGGCAAACTCAGCAAGCGTTAACCACTGCCCCCAATCATCCTGCTGATGATTTACAAATATTCAAAGGTACTGTTCCATCCCCGCATCCATTCGTTCGGTCTGACCATCCATCTGAAGATGAAATGCCGTCGACATTGGTTGGTCAACTCCTAACCGGCTACATATCTGTCGCCAAAACGTCGAAGCAAACTGAGGTCCCCGATTGGAAACAATAGTCCTTGGCAGGCCATGTAGGGGTACAACTTCCCGAAGAAATAATTTCGCCAGTTCTACTGCATCTATCATTGTATGGCATGGGATAAAGTGTTGCATTTTCGAAAGTCTATCTACCACCACCCAGACTGCGTCAAACCCTTCACACTGCGGCAACCCAACCACAAAATCCATAGAAATATCTTCCCATGGTATCTCTGGTACTGATAAAGGTCGAAGAACTCCAAACGTGGCATGGCTCGAGGTCCTAGAGCGTTGACAGCTATGGCAATTCCGTACATACTGATCCACCTGTTTCCGCATGTCCTTCCAGTAGTACTGTCTCTCCAGGAGGTCAAACGTTTTTGTTCATCCCGGATGTCCAGCAAATGCCATATCATGGTGCTCCTGTATTAGTCGTAGCCGTAACTGGTCTCCCTCACGAACATAATGTTTTCCTCTATACCACACCTGTCGATCTTGTTCCTTGCATTCCGCTACTGTAATTTCTTTCAGACTATTGCCTTCCCTTATAGCTTTCAATATCTTATCCGGTAACGGGTCCTCTAAATATGCCTGGTTGAAAAGATCCGATACCGAAGGACGTTCCTGTACAGGTAAATCATTTGCCAATATCCCCAACTGTTCGGGCAAATTATGTGGCTTCAAAACTACCTGCTCCATATTTTTCATTCTTTCATCCCCCCCCTCAGGGAGGTCTCCCGGCCTCCTCATCAACGCATCCACTTTTCCATCCGATTTTCTTGATCGATAAACGGTCTCATAATCGAACCATGTTAAAAACTCGGACCATCGTGCCTGTCATAGATTCAAGAGCTTCTTCGTCATGAAATATTCAAGGTTTTTATGATCGGTTATCAGCTGTAAGTGATATGCGGCACCCTCGCACTCCGGTCTCCATTCTTCAAGTTCCTTGATAATCGCCATTAGCTCTTTATCATAAATATCATAATTGCACTCAGCCGGTGAATGTTTCTTTGAATAATACACCACAGGATGCAACACTCCCTCATCATCTCTCTGCGATAATACTCCTGCGGATACATAATCAGAGGTATCTGTGTCAATAATTACCTCTCTCTCATGATCAAAATGTCGAAGCGCAGGTGCCGTTATAAACGCAGTTACCATAGTCTCAAAAGCCAGCTGTTGTTCTGATGCCCATACAAATGGTTCATCCTTTTTCGTCAGCCTTGTCAGCGGCTCCGCCTTGTCAGAATACTTAGGAATGAACCGCCGGTAATAATTGCAGAACCCGAGAAATTGTTGTACTTCGAAAAGATTGTACAAACGCCCATTCTTGGTCTTCTTTTCCCTACTCCAATTCCCTACAGTCTCAACCTTATCCTCATCCATTGAAATGCCATTTGTTGATATAATCAACCCCAAATATCTCACTGTTTCCTTGTGAAATTCGCATTTCTCTGGCTTCAAATATAACCCAGCTTCCAACAACCGTTGCATAATCCAGTTAACATGGCCAACATGTTCTTCCGTGAAATCACTATATATCAATACGTCATCCAGGTAGGCTGATGCAAAATCATCCAAAGCTTCCCTAATGGCAGTATTAATATAACCCTGGAAATCCGCCGGTGCATTTGTTGTTCCAAACTGCATCACATTAGGTTCATACAGTCCATATCTTGTCCGAAAGGCTAACTTATGTTCCTCCCCTTCCTTAACCCGAATTAAATTGTACGCTGCGCATACATCCAGCTTGGTGTATATCCGAGCCTTCCCTAGAAGGTTTAATGTTTCTTTTATCAGCGGAAGGGGATACCGATTCGTTATTGTCTTACTATTAATATCCAGACAATCGGTACCGAATAGTAACCCCCCACCGGGTTTCTTTGCGAAGAGAACTGGTGCTGCAAACGGTGAAGATGATTGGCGAATAAACCCTTTTGACATGTTCTCCTCCAACCATTCTTTCAAAACCACCAATTCGGCCCTTGCAATGGAGTATAACGGTCCCCATGTTGGTACTTCTCCATCCTTCAGGCATACCTCATGATCAATACCAGGTTGATGCGGTGGTAACCGATCTGCTAGTACTTAACTAAATACTGGGAGGAACTCATGATACTGATTTGGGATAATCTCCTCTAAGGGATGTTGCTTCAGATCCTTTGCCTCGATAGCCTTATTAATATCATATAAGGATGCTTTAAATATCTTCAGTTTCCCCTTCTTAACTTCACGGAAAAATGAAGCTGCATTTAGCATCACAATATATCCTTGAAATGGCCTCGGAGGTCGAATCTGTGGTTCAAATATATCCTCAACCTGATATATTGGTTCTGGGAGTTCATCCGTAACTCCTTGCACCGTTACTAGTGCATCATGGCAATGTGTGGTGCAATATTGGGATTCAAAAGTAACAATATTGGATGCAAACCGTACTGCCACATCGTGTAATCGTAGCCATGGAATTCCTAGGACAATTGGATAGTGCCCTAACTTAGTAACAAACAGCAGTAACTGTTTCCTATGATCCTGTATCTTTATGCCAACTTTGGCAATATGGGTAATATCCCCAAATTCAATAGGTCTTCCATCAATTACCTCAACTTGTCTTTTCTCCCTTAGTTCCTAAAGGGGTATCTGATGATGGCGAGCAAAGTCTTGATCCATACATCCAATGCCGGTAGCTCTGCAATCAATCAGCACTTGTGTAGGTATCTCTTGGTTATTCACGGTCAATGTGCAGGATATAACTAAATGTTTTCCTTCAATTGACCCTCCCAATCCCTCCACCTTACTAGCTGATAATCGCGAAATTCCAAAACTTTTTTCGTCAACCAAAGCGCCATCCTGCTTGGGTTCACCTAATCTTTTGCCGATTCCTCAGAACCTTCCCTGGTTCCTACTTGCTTAATCTCTGCTCCAGCCGCCTTGAATGTCTGAGCCTTTTTCCTTGCCGGACATTCCGCTTCCCTGTGGTTAAACCAACCACAATATAACCACCTCCCATCTGGAAACCTTTTTGCCCTTTTCTCTGCCGAGATCCTTCTTCTTCCCGCACTAACGTCCATTGGTGCTGGTCCAGTATATCCAGCAATCGTTCCCACTGGGGCCATTTCGGGACCTTTCGTGGGGGGAGGAGGCCTGGGGGAAGCGAAACCTATCCGTCCTCCCTTATTCTACGCCGCCTTCTCAGCTCGTCGTTGTCGGATCTGATTATCCCGCTTCTGGCAAACCGTCACGAACGCAGGAAGCTCATCAGGCATATCGGAATACGTAAAAGAGTCCTTCATTTCTTCAGACAACCCCATCCGCAATGCATTTCGAAAGGCCAAAGAATTCCAATCCAAATCGGCAGCAATAACTTGAAACTCAGCGTACTACAGAGAGAACTCATGGTTCTTTCGTTTAATCTCCCGCATTTTCCATTCGGCAGTGGCCACTCGGTCGGGGTCCCCAAAAGCTGCTTCCAGGAGTTATATAAAAGCTGGTAGGTCTTCCAGGCCTATCGTTCTGTCCTCCCGGACGTGTGGCAAGATCTGGCCTAAGGCTACTCCCCTCAGGCAGGTGAATGCGTACCGCATCTTCGACTGTTCGTCGGGAAAGCTGGCGGGCTTGTGTCGTATTACCATCCGGAGTTGAGCAATCCAGCCTCTCAACTGAGTTCAATTTGATTCAGAAAAGTCCGGGGAGTCGGGAAATTTCTGACCTCTGTCTTCCGGAACCTGCGGAGCAGCTGGGGAGGCCCTGGCTGCCAACGTCAAGGCATTTGCAAACTGCGTCCTCGAACTGCGGGCTTCCTCTCCAGATTGCTGTGCGCCCTGGGTCATATCCGCCAGTTCCTATCGAAGGTCCTCATCCGTCCCTGGTGCAGCGGGTCTCCGTCGGGCTTCGTCCCCTTCTTCCATCAGAGTCCGCATCTGTCGTTTTAACCCGGTATGGTCTCCTTGCGGGGGCAGGAATTACTTCATCTGCAGATCTGTGATCTGTCGTTGTAGATCGATTAATTGTTGTGGGTGCTCGCACACCATCTGTACCTCCCGGATTGGCTGTGAGTACAGTGCCACCCATGTTAACACCTCCTGTGTCTGTCCGAATGCGTCTTTTAGCTCATCAAATCCTACGGCGTCCCTTTGAAGATCGAGGAATGCCATGATGGTCCCCTGGTCCTCGATGGACACCAGGGCTACTCGGGGTTCCGTTGATCCTGACATGGCAGCGGATCAGGCACATCTACCAATGCCAATTATACCCGTCGAGTTCGGAGGGAGTCGGAGTCGGTGGGACTGCAACAATCAGCGGAATTCCTAAAGACTTAGCTGTTGTTGCTGCAGCTGCTGCGTGTCCAACAGTCGAGTGGGTTCCTGCGCAATTATGTCCTTCGCAGTCACAAGGTTCTTCAGGGTCACAAGGAAACCAGGAGTGTGCTCCTGAGTATCCTGTCGAATGTGGTCCGAATACAGGATCGTTAATATTGAGTCCGCCACCTTCTCTTGCTGTGTCTGTCCAATTGGTATTCCAAGGAGAGGGAACAGTCGATTGTTCCCAAAAGTAAGCTTCGAGGGGTTCTTCCTGAAACGTCACTGTAAGTATCGCTTTGATGCTGTCGAAAGTGTTCAAGGGTTCATGTTCGAAAACAAGACAAGGGGTTCCAGCAAGATCAAACCAATTTGTTTGTGAAGTGCAGTTACTGTTGTACTTCTGCATTCGAATATGGTCATCGGTGTAGGTATCGATGGATATTCAATCCGGTAAGTCGGAGTTACTCGTGAACGCAATCATCGCAAACGTGTATGCAACGGTGGTTCGGTGCTAGGTAAACCCAACAAGAAACAGAGCAAGGTTCAGAACAATACTTACACCCTGTAGAGGGGTATAGGCACATTCAATATCAGGTACGTTATGGTAGGACTCATTCTAGTGTAATGGGCGGGGTCGGGCGTAGGTGATATTGGTAACAATAATGTGATATCGGAAAACAAGACAAGAGGCTCGATATTTGTTTCGAGGGAATCAAGACAAGACAAGAGTCGGAACTGTTTCAAAGTCGTAACTTGCTTTGCTATACAAGAGAACGAGTAAAGAGAGAAGGAAATCCTCCAACGCCAACAATGGTCTCTTTATATACATTTCGTCTGCCACCCTCGAATCATTCCTCATGCTCCGATGTACCATCCGAATCTCATCCCATGATCTTACACACCATCAGCAAACTCCTTATCAGTACAACCACACCATATCATCTGATGTCGCAACACTTCACGCCGCTTCCTTATCATACTAAATTATCCCGCCACCATCTCGCCGCTTTCTCCTCGTCTCCTAATGTCTCCGCCTTCCCGTAACACAATTCCTTCACCACCCTTCCCATATTCCCAAAGTATCTTTGTATTTCCCAGAGCCGTGACAGGCAACATGCTTGGGTGCATCAATGACAAGACTGGTTGCACTGTCGACAAGTCTGGGTGCACCACTGGCAACCCTGAGGCTGCCACTGACAAGTCTATGAGTACTGAAGCTAACCATGGGAGGGCCAGCCACAACCCAGGTAGTATCTCGAATCACTGTCGAGCAGTTTGGGAAAAACCTATGGTTTGGAAATGCTGCTGTTGTGACTGGAAATTATAGCTACTACTTATCTTTCAACATTTTGTGAACACTCATGTATTCAGTTTGTATTCTCATCTCTGTATCTATATAGGTACCTATCCACACACAGTACATTAGAGTGGATGCAGGGGCTACTTGAAAGCAATTCACAGTGTGCCTGAAAATGACGATTAAGTATAACTCAGAGATTCACCCTCAGATCGTGATCAAGCAAGACTGGACATGCATATTGAGGCTCGGTTCTTGTGACTTCACAGATGGACACAGAGGACGACATCCTGTGCACTCAAAGATTCACTTGGAGGCATTGATCAAGTTAGCTTCGAGCTGTACTGAAAGGCAGGGATTGGGCAAGATTGGAGAAGTACTTGAAGCTGGTGGATATGAGGCACACCAGGTGCTGAGATTCTCTTGGTCCATTGGTTAACTTCCAATGGTGGGAATGTGTCAAGGTGTCTTTCCATTTGACCTATTGTGGAGAGCTGCCTGGTGATGGTCAATCTTGTAGGAAGGCATGCTGCAAGCTGAAGCTACATTCAGAAGTCGACTTGTAACCATGAGAACTTAGGGTAGACAGACAGTCTTGGATGGATGCTGCTAATGGCATATGCCACATTCCATGTCAACTCATCATCATGGCAACAACACATAGTGAGGGATGACTGAACCTTGTGTTCTGCAATGATGATAGTGCTGTTGATGAGAAAGAGAGGTGCGTGATGAAGATGTGAACAATATGGAGCATATGAGTGCAAATGAGAAATCAGCAGTATGACTTCCCTGATTGGGTATAGAAAATCTTGCAATGGTGTCATTACCCTCCGGATCAGGACTTGTACTTGCCATATCAGAGATGGGAAGAGTGACTTGCAGATGAAGTTCTCTTAAGTTCCGGTATCTCATAATGATTTCCCCCATCTCATCTCATCCCCCTCTTTCTCGTCCTCAACTCTACCATTACCTAAGAATACCAAGTTAAGTCATCCCATTTATCACACCATGCCATAATTGTGAGTTAAAACCGAGTACAGCATACACCAAGTACTGTGTGCACAATGTACTGTATACACTGAGTACTACATTGTTCCAAGATTGACAATCTCCTGCTGCCAGGCAGTTTCACCTCTCCCATACCTCAGCAGACCTTGTTGCCAACACCCTGCATTCCCACAATTATGAGTTAACCAATGAATAGAGTCTAAGCTTCCATCGCACATCCCTTCTGATCTGCCACCTCCAGATTGACCGCCCCCAAGAACTCCACCAACCTCGCTTGATCATGGCATCCTCACGCATTTCCAAACTCACCTGATGATGGCCTTGGAGTGCATTGCCGCACTTGCTCAGGCATGACCTCCAAATCCGTCCTAGCGTTCACTTGATCTTGTCCGCCAAGTACATCACCACACTCGGTTGGTCACGTGGTCCAAGTTCATATCTTTATTCACAAAATCACGGTGTGGTGAAATGGCAAAGCTAGATGGCAGAGAGTTCATAATTGACACTCCACCACACCTCTCATGAAATCTGAAGGAAATTGGTGTGATATTGCAGTTCTGGCTGGAGGAGAGGACGAGGGTGAGAGGATACAGCAGCATACCAGGCCCTGTCAAGCCACAAAAATTGCCTGAATCTATCACGGCTTGCAGGACTGTGTGCAAAACCGTACAAATTGCATGGATCTATGAATCCTCACAAGAGTGCATAAGGAACCACACAAATTGTGTTGATCAATTCACGCTCGACAAGAGTGCACAGGACCAACACCTGGGAATGATACAATGTATCTTTCATATAATGAAATGATGTCAATCTACCCTGGAGTCTCCCATGTGTATACCTTCTAATGCTGAGTTCATCTCCATTGGTCCTGAATCTCCGTATGCCCCCATTCAGTCGCCATTATATCTGGATCTCCATATACCCCTGCTGACTTCCCCACACCATGCTGCATGGCAGTGGTGGTCAGAACTGGATTTCCCCACCACAGTGGCCTCCAAGGGTATCTCTAAGTGCCTACAATCCAGGTCAACAGGTGCTCATTCTATTAGGCTCAAGTGCAGTACATATATATATAGAATGCCATAGATAGTATACGCCATAGTATGATGTAGCGAATCATGTGACAGTAACAAAGACAATTATAATAGACAAAATGCCTTATGGTTATGGATCCATAAAAACTACTGTGCTGAGAATATGGCACGAAGTCTTACTCAGAGTGGTGCAGTGATCGTAGCTGCTCATGATGTCTCCCACAGCCCTGCACAGTGGTCTCAGCTGCTTTCAACATTAACTATCCTATAAGTCAAATCTCATTGCATCTTGAATGCATCTCCATAACTGCAGGTGCTTTCAGCAGCACTTGGGAATACTCTTGCAGAGGCTGAGAGTGCTGTAGTTGCCCGCAGGAGGGCCTGGAAGCATCGGATAGAAATTGGATGTACAGGTGAGGTCGACTGGAGCATCTGGAACGTTTGCGTGTGTGTTTCAAACTTCTTTACATTTCTTTGATGCAAGTGGTGTATGGGTTCAGATGTGGAGATAATGCTGACAGGATCACTGCAGGATGTATTTGTTTCTTGCTGATCTTCTCCTCTTTTTTGAATTTAGGCCCAGTTCAAATGGCACTTACAGTGGATTCTTCCATCATTGGAGCAAGTTAAGTACAGAAGGGTTTTTCTTGTACTCCAGATCTGCAGAAAGGTGGCCGAAAGTAGTCATGATTGGTTAAACGTTGTTTGAGTTTGTGTATGTATATCTGTGGCATGATTGTATAAGACTTTCTTCAAATTGCTTTCCTTGTCTCTTGTATAGATCACACAGCCCTGTACACCAGTGATGAAAGCATGGGATAATGTATTAGCGGTATGTAATTCTGGGCCAGATAACAGTTACTCTATTTAGTTGGCTTGCCATGAGATGTAGATTTCTAGCTATAATCATACATTTGCATCGACACCTACTATCACTCGCATCCACATTGGCAATTATATTCCAATACATACCACATCTGTGCAAATGAGGCCAAATGACGGTATATATACCCTGACCTGGTTATACTATTTTGTTTCTACCAATTTGTGTGCATTTGTGTATGTTCTAAAGCTTGTTGACAGCATTGTATAATACTTCAACTCTTGTTGCCTACAATCTGACATGCTTTCAATATGATTACCTGTTCCCAGTAAGTTTTGAACATTTGTCACCAGCGCAGCTATGTCTGCTTTAATGGTAATGTATGTGTCTATAAGCATGTAACAAATATTTATATATTATTAATATATTCTTCTGCTATTTAATAAATTAAGAAAATAGTTGTTGCGAGAGTACAAAACTTGTGAATTTATCATCTCTAGTATCTAAGTATTTTATAAATTATATAAATATTATCACAATACTAACAATAAAACTTAATATTGTTTAAAATGTCTATAATGGTAATTCTATCTATTGATAATATAACTACACACTGTAAAAATTGTTTTTCATAGGAGTCTAATATATTTTGTTAATAGTAATCACTTTATCAAATGCCAAAATATTTTCAGTTGTAGAATTCTGAGTATTGCATGGATCAACAGTAGTATAATATTATATCTAGCAAAGACAATTAATATATACAATATTCCACAAAACATACCCATTTATATCATTTAATTGATATGATAAACAGCATTGTATTATTATTTTTTTACAGTTTACCTCAAACTCATACCAGTAGTAACAGTTGTATTTACTCACTAGCAATTTCAAATATGTAATTATATTATACTGTTGCAAAATTTAATAAAATTGAACTAGTAAATAGATGTAAATTGTATAATTGTGGTTAAAAGTGAAATATTGTAAACCAGAATTATATATGAAATGCATAATTTCAATATAAAATTAGCTCTAGACTGTTATTACTGGAATATAAAGTAATACAATTAAAATGATTAACTTATAATAAATTCAAATTATTATTTCAAACTATTAATGTTCTTTTTTACTTGTTTTTGTCTAATACAGTATCTATATTACAGGCTCATTACTTATATCACAAAATTGAAGCTAACAATATTTACATACATAATAAATGATAAATTATAAATTTACCAGTAATGATTACTAATTGCTTTATTTAAAATTTAACTAAACTATTTAATATCTACAGCTAGAAGAGTCAAAGTTAAATGAGAAGTATTGACTGTGAAGTAAATTGCAGATGGTATACTTATGTTGACGAAGAGTACCTGGTTCACATGATGTCAAGGTTACCGTAACTAAGCGAGCAGTTGATGCAATAATTACTTTAACAACACCCACAATAGTGAGAATAGCTTAACAACCACACAATATATTAAAGAAACAACAGTACAGAACCCTTAGAAGTCCCATCTGAACTTGCTAGACTTCTCAAAAAACACCCAACACAAAAGGTGGTCCTATAACCCTTGTTCCAGGGCTACATGCCACCTATTAAGCAGTTGTGGCCTTGATATCTGAGGACCAACTCACAGTTGTTGTGGATGGATACACACTGCCAATCGATTTGATCTTGAGGGTACTCTTCCCAGGTATGCCAGAGCATAGCCTGTTACCTATTCATACTGAATTCCGACTAGGGTCGTGATTGTAGTACCTTTGGATGTGTAACAGTATCAAATCATGCTCCTACAAACCGGTAGATGGCTATCCCATCTTAGATGGAGTCCCAGCACTTCTCAATGTTGTTGAGGTCTGGTGGGTTTGATGGGCAATTGAGAGTGGTCAGGTCAAGTTCCTTTCTGCTGTCTGAATATACCATTTGTACAGTGTGCTTGCAGGATGTATTATGTGGAACAAAATAAATATCGTTATTGCTGATAGCTGTTTCAATCTTCTGGACAAAGGGATAAAGAGCATCCTCGCACACCTATCCTCAGGCCTCCAACATGGGTCATTGCAAGAATTGTGGAATGTACGGGGCATCTAAGTTGCCAGTGGCTGAATGTCTGCTGTACATCGTTTCTGTAAACCAACCAGTTTATGCCACCTCTGGTTATGGTATTTGGAACTGGCCACTCCTTAAATAGCTGCTCTGGGCTTTGCTTGTGTTATTTTGTCTACCAGTTTGGGATTCATCAATATTTCACTGTGCAATATTGCTGTTAACAGCTTGCAGAACCTGGAACTCCTCTGTACCCGGGTGGAGTGCAGCTTCCAGCCGGCTCTGAGTGAGATCATTTAGGAGTTGGTTTGGCTGCTGAAAAATCTCTTTCTGTTCTTGAGATGGAGAATATCTTCTGGCTGATAAATATAAAGTTTTGATTGGAATGTTTTTGGAATTGCAGCCCAAACCATAACACCTATGGTATCTTTATCATAAGTATCCCTTGCCTCTGCTTCTAGGTCAGAGTTGCTTCCATGTGTTCATGATTGGTTTTTCTTCCTCCATGTGGAATTGGACTCTGCCCACATCTGGTCTGCGAAGATAATTGCTTTCTCAGGGATTTGAAGCCCCTCCTGTGCTATCCGCATACAGTTAGACAGGTGTTTCACATCTAACGATGGCTGTTCACATAGATTGAACTGAATTATATTGTGGTGTTCGTGAAATAACATGCTCTACTGTTGACCATGAACAGAGAATTTCCAATTACTTTGCAGGATCCGGGAAGGGCATTTCCCAGAGCTCCTCACCTTTCAGTGTCATCTGTCCAAATATCTTCCAGTCTGCAGAGCATTGCGGAACAACTTTTGGGCAGCCAGGGCACTGCCTGCCACCCAGGTTCCGAAGGTGATTGTCCAAAGTGATGAAATCCTCAGGAATAGGATAGATCCATATTAGTTTCTGCTAAAAGCAACCAGTCTCTGGAGTTTGTTACCTCTAGCATCAGCTTCTCTGTGTCAGCAAGTAACTGCCTTGCATGCAGCTATGCTTTCCATATAATGATTGAGAATATTTGTTGTACTATCCCAAAAACCACTGCCACAGCCACTACAACCTGGTGCTGTCTTCCATCATCACAAAACCCTTTGCTGTACCACCATTGGCGTTCAATTGCAGCCCATTATAGCAGGTGGACCTCTGTATGCTTCATAGGCTGTCTCTTATAGCTGGAGCTTATTGTTGTTGATTGGTGTTGCTGCAAAGGCCTTGAAGCTATTGCAATGTACCTTGTTTGCCCCATTCACTATTTGCTCACCAACAATGACGCTGGCATCATGTAAACCAGTCGCTTTTCATTAAAATGAGTATATTAATGATAACTCCAGAATTAGGCAATATCGATAAAACAGTGTAATTGAAATTCAAATATACACTGCAAGCTTATATCGAGTGACAAGATGGTAAAGCCAAATGTATTTTCTAAGTGGTCTATTTTTTTCTTAATAAGCGAACAACAATAGACAGTAGAAAAGAAAATTCTGCAATGCACAATAAATGTTGCTTATATAAAGTATATATATTGTGTCTACATTATCTTTTATACTCCAATCTACCATTTTAACTTTTAACTCTGAATTTATTCACCATCAACTGACATATTATTATGCCAAATATGTTATCTTATTACATCTTATGATATATCAGTCAATATTAATATTATTCCGAATAATCCAGCCATAGCTATCCATGAATCTTGAACTATTCAAATATTCTCCAATATAAGTTACATTCTATTTCTCCCTTCTTTGGTCACAATGGATTGCGATTTCTACAACTATAAGTCATATACCATGATACTTCATCAATGAATTAAGATGAATGGTTTTATAATTTATATTCTAATATTTATTAAATTTTAATTATTACTAGTTTTTTTAAAATCAAAGTTTAAGAAATTAACAATAAGAATAATTAATCAGTGGTATGAATAAGATTTTTAGTAGTGTGATTTATTACAGCTGAAAACTAATATAATGGCAGTATAGACTTATGTAATTAGCTTGCAATAGCCAGTTATGTTATAAACCATATAATATATTACTAAAGTGTATAGTAAACTATTTTTTACCTTGAATTATGCTATACATAAAGTTTTTGGTTCAAATAATATAATATTCTATTGCTTTCACAGGAGTCTAGCTAATAGTGCTTCTTACTATGTCTATACCTCTTAGTTGTAAATGTAATCAATACAGACTCTCTTTATCTATCTTTCAATGTTTGTTTACTCTCACCATTTTTATCTATTAACCAATTCATTTCAAATACTACTCAGCAGTACCATTGGAAATGCAGTCTAGTATATGTTAGTTATTAATCTGGATAGTAGTGAATTTGTAAATTGGCAAGGTATTAATCTCTTTTTATCTACATATTACTCTACTTCCTTGCACCAAAATAGTTTGAACAAAAAAACCAGTAATCCTACACCAAATTATGTCCTAAAATAACTGATCGGTTTGTGCATTCTATGTGGTCAAAAACGATTACACTTTCGCTCTCTACAATTATACACCCTGGAATCTAAGCAGTTCTTACTGTCAATCTGGTATATCTTGTATCATATACTAATAAAATGCAACACTCCTTTCAACCATCTATTCGAACATTGTTCCAAGACCATTTGCCAACCTGACATGCAGGCGATCCCTGAGACAAACATTTGAAGTAGCTATATCACTGTTAAGTCAGTGTTACATTGTATTGGCTGGTCATAATGCTGAAACAGAGAAATTATAGAAGTTGGTATGTATAGTGGTACATTAAAAATAATCTTTCACATGAGTATCTACTGTTAGAATAGTTGTTAGTGTGATTGCTGCACACAGGCCACCAAATGAGTCAATGATACAAGAAAGAACTTGTACTGAAACATCTAGTATACAAGGGGAACACACAGTTGCACCAGGTTTTAGTGACATACAGAAGAGAATGACACTGAACATGGAAACAACTCTCAGCACATTCATCCCAAGTGTATAAGCCTGTTGCCAGCCTATGAAAACTGGTCTGACCATACAACTAAATAGCTCTCCAGCAGAATCTACTGGATGTACTATTATTCCTAAAGAAGCAATCATAGATAGCATGCTGTTAATTCCTGCTATCACATCTTCACCAGTTCACAAGCACATGCACGCCTAACACTAAAGTATGTTATGTATAGTACAAAATCATAGTAAGATGCATTGCACAATGATAATAATTCTTGTGCATTGTGAAGTTATACCATAATGCTCCCTAGGCCTCTCGCACTTCAGCGTGATAAAATGTCTTAGAAGGATGTCAAGACGGATGGTCCGGAGGGGCGTCGGTAAAACGAAACTCCTGGAAGAAAATATAGCACATATGGAAATTCTAAGAGAAACGTTTAAAGCAAGTTACTAAACAATGATAAAACAGATGGCATCTACTCTTTGGCGCTTGCATATTAATGCTGATGTCAATCCACCTCTTCCTGCCTAGACGTGCCTAGATATCTCCAGTCTCTAGAATAAGATGTTGGTTGAAGACAAAGCTGGTCGGTTTGTTGGGAATTCATTAAAAATCTTATTAGTTAAGCGTAAACCGGCAACACGTTTTCCCATCCGTAGAATGCAAGCATTTCCCTAAAGTATTGGCCGTACCATTCAAGAGGTTCCCACTCATTGCATCCCTTGTGGCAGTGTTGCGCGGGATCTGGTCTCGGTTTGCGCATCGTGAAATGTACCAGGACCGCTTCATCCCAGAGCATATCCCATACATCGCGATGAAACTGGTACTAAGAGAAAATAGTCAGCAGGTGTAATGTGGAGATGGATCTAGAACGCACCATCACAAGGTTGTAGTTATACTTGTACGGCAGACCGAAGTACCTAAATCTATAGTATGCATTCAAGAAAGCCTGGTCGGCGTCGTTCGGCGAATGATAGCGTGGGTCTGAGACCTTGGGGACCATATCATGAAACGTCTCAGTGGAGGGTCTGAAAACGATGACGCCGGAGTTGAAGCGATTGTCCGTGAGGATATTCCACCACACATCTGGGGCGGCCGCAAAGTCGCCGGGCATTTCCCAAAGCTCCGCTAGGCTTCCCTTGCATACCACGTCTGCATCGATAAAAAGAATCTTCTCGTACTCTGTCCAGCTCCACAAGTGTAGTTTATTGAGATTGTGACGGTGGTGTGCCCGGATCTGGTCGTTGTCGACGCCATCGAAGTGCAATTCCTCCGCGACACGGATTTTCCAGCCCGCCTTTTCGAGGCGCGTCTTGTTCTCTGCTGTAACACCGTCACCGCCCTCGCGCACCAGCAGCACGAGCTCTGCATCCATCGATTTTAAATCATTGTACTTTTGGATAGAGTAACCTAACAGCACAGCCATTGCCGTGAACGAGGCAGTCTGAACTGAGGACGTAATAGCATATCGAGGTTTCCGCGAAATTTTACTTTTTTCAACGTCGTTGAAGATGTCCATTGCCGCAGTACCGGACATCTTAGATGCTCCGTATTCAGTGAGTGTTTGAAATGTATCCCCTGAAGACAGCCCGCCTGATTACAATCCCCTGATTGTTAATGCGCCGACAAGAGGATGAGCAGTATACAGAACACATACCCAATGCTGAATACAGTCCACACAATATCACAAACATCACCACTAAACCCGCACAAACCCGTATCCGGGTCATTGTTTGTTCCTTGCCTTCCAGGCTAGCACACGCCCCTAGTATGCTGTGTCGTTGCCAATTGATATCGTCTGTTCTTTTTCCTGTCCAAAAGGTAGCCAGCAACAGAAGAAATGGTGCGACAAAGTTATTGCTGCAACGAGCGTTTCAGTAGAGATAGAGAACGAAAGAATGGCAAGAATACAAGGATACTGCAACAATTGCGGATGTTTTTTATATTACATTATAGGAAAGCGCGTAGGCTGGTTCCCAGCCACCTGTTGCATCGCCCGTTTCTGATCAAAGCCACCCGGTCACAGTAATGCTTGTGATCAGAAGTCTGTGTGGAACAGGGGTTTTTTGATCAAAATGACCTAAGGGAAAAATTGCCATGACATGTCAACCACTAAGAAAGAATAAGCATCTATAAAGGGTACCAACATACAGCAAGTAATGTGCCTTATCCCATTCAACTGTAATTGGGTGGTCTAAAGAGCCGAAAGACTGAGTGCCTGGCTGTGATGTTAGTTAACATGTATATTATCTATAATATATATATAATTTCTACATGTAACTGCCAAACAGTTATTATTTACTTATAAGTATCTATTTAGCATTTCAACATTACAATTGTTAGTGGAATCATTAGATAGACTAGAAGGCTAAAATTACTACTTAGTATCTAGTTATACCTTATAGAGATTTTTTTTTTGTGGTAATTATCATATTGTATAAATTGTTGTTATATTATAAGCAACATGATTGGATTGAAAAATTACTGGCACTAACTGTAATGATATAAGTTTGACTATCTATATAATTAAGATTCATCTAGCAATTTACACAAAAATATGTGATAATTAGAAATTCAAAGCAAAGAGATCATGAATTTGATATAATTGCTGTCAATTGCAATAATAACTGGAATATACAATAGTTCATATGAAAGTTAACTGGTATTATATTATTACACATTAGCAATGAGAAATATTACTTACAAATATTAAACTCTAATCGTAAAAAGAAATGTCATATTTGTAAATTATTAGGAATAGTCTTACATTAGATAGTTACAGTATGATTATAAGCAACCTTATAGAGTCCAGTCTAATCAAGCAATAGTACCAAACCTCAACTGATTATAATTTCAAGATTCATATTCACAATTATATCTTGCATTTTGCAGATATTACTGAATATAGTTATAACTGCTAATTGAGAGCTCCAGATGGAAAAGTATGGATGTTTCGAATACATAGCTTAAAATGGATCTTCTAGAATCAATAAATAAATAGAATGGCAATTCCACCAACCTAATTATGAAGAGATAATTTTTACTGTACGATTATTTAGCTTGGTATTTTCACAAATGATTATTTTTATTTTCTGCAATAATACTCAAAGATTCATCAAAGAATATATTGCCTGAAAAGTACCTAGAAATGTAATATCGAGATATATATCAACTCAGGCCAGTACAAGATGAATGCACAATTATATAATACAATAGTTTCCATATTATATTTTTCAAAGTGATCAAAAGCTCAATTGATGTCATATATGGTAATTACACTATAGTTAATATATAATATAGGTAATTAATAAAATATAAGAGTTAATACCTATGGTAAAGACTGTACAATAATAAACTTTCCATCGAAAGAAGTATGTACAGTCTGTTGAATATTACTGAAATTGACCTGTTTCTAAAGCCAGTAGTATAGAGTATTAATTTTAACCAAATAAAGTAACTTAACCGCAGATAAATTTCAAATATACTGATATATGTATACCCTATCAATACTTACTTTAATCGATGAAATTGTAACTATGCTGCACTTAAATGTATATAAAGAATTATACAATTGACTACAAATTAAGATACAATTCAGCAATCTTACTTGGGACATTATAGTACATATATATGACATGAAACTTCATTAATACTTACTTCAAATGGAGTACTCATGTGAAATTGTAAAACCAATCAAATATACTTACTGCTATAATGTATAATAAAATAAGTAATATTACAGAAATAATTATAATCAGCTATCAAGTATAATTCATAACTAGCAGTTGCCAATCAATGATAGTGTATCTTCAAATATATAGCTTAACTGATAATAATTCTATAGATCTTTGTAAACCAACAATATTATCTAACAGTAGTTTTTATAGTACTAATTATTTGTCTGTAATTATTCCACTATCCAATATATATATTACAGATAACAGTAGTAAGCAATAAAAGGTTATATCTATCTGGTATTACATATTATCTCTTTCTGGTTCGTTAAATTTTCCATCTGTTCTACTTCTACCTCTGTCACTATTATCTAATATTCAATTTTTTGTTGATTATTACCCAACACATAATTAGTGAATTGTTGGCTATTATATGGGTTTTTTGAATACTCTCTATCAGAATCTTGTACTATATGATTTCTTATTAGGTCGGATGTATTTCTTGCATTGTATGACAATAGTATGGATTATAATATCGTACTATCTGCTGTATATATCTACAGGTATTAGCAAATTTCAATATGCCAAGCAATGTTATATTTGAAATCAAGTTAGCTCTAGGAATAAATTTTATTACCTATCTCCAAATACTGGCTACTAATAACATATATACTCTGATAGCTCTTCTGCATAATACTGTCTATTCTATACTCTTGAAGTTCAGCTGTTGGCTGTTTGATAAAATATATTGTCCAGTCTAATGTAGCATATTATTTACCATTGCTTATTACATATCATTTACCATTGCTTATTACATTGTTTGTACTAAGTACAGAAAGTATATATAATAGCTTGCATTGAATGTAGTCATTTGGAGTTGTCATTATTGGAGTCGTATTCCATATCGAATTGGTAGTAGGTTTTACAAGCAACTTATAGGTATTGTTGTTAGCATAAACACAGACTTCTTTACAATATGCTCATGTGCTTTACCAAGTGCTATTGTACAGCTTTAAAGCTATTCGTTAGGAAACTTATTGGCAATAATGCTGTATATAATACTGTTTTGGTATTCAACTTTGCAGAAAGTCCAGATAAAGGAAAGATTCAATACGAATGCTGAGACCTAGTGGTCTGCCAAATCTACCAATACTGCTTTGCTTACCTGGTAAATTTGAAATAATGAATCAATCTATAGTGGTAAACATACAGTTGAAATTCTATACTGAACATTAATGCTGTGCTTAGATTTCAAATATCTGTTGAGGAGTCTACTTTTGTCTTTTTAATCAGATTCAAATACCCTGCTGCATAGTCAACAAATTATTAATCGACATTATATGTTCAATATAAAAAATCATTTTTGAGTAAAGTATATATACAAATTCTACTCTGGCAATTACTGTTTTATTGGTGATAAAAGCTGGTGATAATACTTGAATTATTGCAATAGAAAAATAATAATACTAAATACTGGCAGAGAAATGTGAAAGATGGGGTGGAGTATATATAATGGGCTTTACCTAATGTAAATGATATACTATTACTGTAAGTACTCTAGTTTCATAAAATCTTGTAATGAAAAATCTGTAACCAATATCTGCAGATCCAGAATAATATTGACTAACTACAATACCTGTTATTAATTTGTACATGGGAAAGAATACGTCTAAAGAGTCAACTATTGGTCAATGCAACCCACTCAAATAATCCCTTAGTTAATCTGGAATATAATGTTCACAATTTGTAGACTATTATCATTTATCATTGCTGAGATCAGACTACAGAAGTCAGAATAGATATTGTTATTTATTGACTAATTCACCAAGCATTTCTGGTGGAAGAGGCAGTGTACAAAATTATGCTACTCTATCAGCAAAATGTACAATGGTTTGGGGGTTATAACCGAACAACTCAGCAACTGTAAACAGCCACACTGATGCTTTCAGATGCTTCCAGATGATGCCAGATGCTTCCAAATCGGCTGAATGCAATGCAACGTGCTCTCAGGTACTCCAAGACTATGTCCCCGGTGTTTCGCAATAGTCTGGTGGTTGTCGAACAGTATACAAGAATATACTGAAGAGTGTATAGTTGTCTTCCAAATGCTACAAAATCAAACTATTAGAATGTGCAAATTTCGAAGGTATTGGGAGTATTAGGAGTATTGACCGGGTCCCCAAGGCAAGTGTGGTGCACCTGGAACCTGGAGGCATACTCTCCGGAAGTGATTTTTATAATATTTCAGTCAAATAGTACAATTTGATTAACAATCTTCCTCCTGCACTCCTTGATTCAGGCATTGTAACTTAATACACTGTGCAGTAGGTATTTAAATCCACTTGATTATTTACAAGCCATATGGTATTGATTCTATCTGATGCAACATTTTCTCGCACCAAATGTGCCAGTCGAACAATAGCTCTGACAGGTTCAAAATGCATCTTATCACTTGGTTTGACAATCTGGATGAACCGGTCAACACAATCAGCCCAACTATGCAGATCATTGTACTTTGTTGGAATCACCACCGCATATTCTTGAGCTTGAGGATGTATTATCCATTGTTGAATCTTGTTGCACCTCTTGGAAAACATTGAGATTGTTTTTCCGGCAGCCAGGTGCTCCCGAAATTGGAGGATCTGATTCAGTGGAGTCCAGGTAAAGTATAATACCGAAAAAGAAGGAAAATGGCATTGAAAGGTGTTATGGAGGTCACTTTCCATATATTGGACCCAGATGTTATGAGATTCAGGCATGATCCCTTGGTTGGCATCGGTATATTCTAACTTGCCCATAAGTCCCAGATGCTCAACAGATGTAGGGCAGTGACATGGTTGACGTTAGTACAACAGCTCATTGTGAAGTGGAATAAATATACTGTCTATGAGTTGATTCTGATCATATCTGAGCTCCAGTGCTCAAACCTCGTATTCCCAGTCCTCTTCAATGTGTGCACAGAATAGCTGACCAAAGTTGGGAATTCCGAAATCTTCTGATACAGTGCTGAGTAAGGTTAATTTGATACTTCTGCATATGCCGTGGACATGCGTTTCTCTCAAATGATGTACCTGTTGTGATACGGGGCAGAAAAATGCCTCTTCCTAACAATGCTGGATGTGTAAAGAAAGGGCTCTGCGAGTATTTCGCCATTTATCGGTAGCGGATAGTAGGTTGAAAACTTTTGGCAAGTCCATATCATACCAGCCTTGAAGAGCAAGATGAGACAGGGTATTTTCCATATAGTCAAGACTGGTACAGCAGCCATTGTGCTCGAGTATCTGTCGAATGTAATGGACTTTGATTGTAGATCTCCATGTCTCTTTCACATTGCGGATATGTAGCCGTTCAGAAATATCAGTTGTGCAATTGTTGCCGGAACCCATTCCTTGAATTGACTGTGATATATGCCTCAAAAGATCTATCTTTGGACATCCAAAATGTATTAAACGCTGTTCGATAGTTTTCCGAAGCTCCTGAACACCAATTGCCTTCCACTAAGCTGCATACTCAATCAAGGCGATGGAAAATTCCTTCTTGAAATGCATCTCCTCATTCAAAGTGATATCGTAAATCTCTCTCTCTAGCTGATTAGCAACGCGGTCTATATTAGCGATACGCCAGGTGGTGGCTTCAGTCTCAGCATTGGATGAATGGACCTGAAATTCAACACACTTGTCGGTGGTCATGTTTGCCGCTCCACATATGTCTCCTTCTGCAGAAGTCTTCATTTGAGCAAGTTTTTTGGCGAATGTGCTTCTGGGACTGGTTGCTTTAGTTCCCACTTCCGGCAATAGTTGTCGCTTATGATATTAGTATAATTTGTCAAAAAACTTGCGTTTAGCTGGTGTCACTTGATAGATTTCGTGCTCCAATTGCTCCTTTGCACTCTGCTAGTCAACATCTAACCATTTGGTTGCCGGTTGTCCGGCTCAATTCAGGTGAACCTGAAATTGTCTTCGTTTTGTTATTGTAACCTTTTCAGCCCTGTACACCTGAATGATCATTGCAGCACAGATTTTATGAATCTTTTGTTCTTGTAACTAATGGGATTCTCTTGCCAACGGTTCATCCACTTGTGCCTTCACATATTTCTACATTTTCTGTTCTAGCATAGTACCCTACGTCATGTAAAATCGCATCAGCGCATCATCTAGCGCTGTGAGGGATAGAGCAGAGTGATTTTGTTGGCTAACAAGTAGAGAGAATTCACATAATGCCTGTACTGCTCCCATCACCATTTCATCAGAGGATGTTTCCACCACAGTTTTCCCACCATCCTTGGAGCAGTCAAGAATTGGAGTGCAATTCACTGCCAGTGTTCTAATTATACCCCAGATCTCCTTTCCCTGCCAGTAGCTGCTTTTCACCGAATCCAATGGTATAGAGAAGTGCTGGGGGCAAGGATATCATGGTACTGATGTGAATCGATTGTCAAATTGATTCTTCCTATATCTAGCTTTCAGGTATTTGAGCAGCGGGTGCAATAAGTCTTTTACTAAACCCAGGAGCAGGAGCAGGTGATGCAATTCATCAGGCTGCCAACGCCGATAGACATTACAGAGAGGATATTGCCAGAACTAGTTGTGGATTGGATGAACACCAAAAGTGTGCAGAATATCAATACTAGTTTCATCCAGAAGCTCTGAGTAAACATCCTGATCTCTTGGGTCATTAAGTGGTGGAAGAGTGGAATGTCTCATCGGAGCACCTTTAGGAATTTCACCCATCGGGCATGAGCCATATGAGACTGCTGAAACCATGACTTGTTATGGATAATCCCTGACCCAGGCTGCCAAAAGAGGATAAAACTGTTTGTGGAATTCATCAGCCCAAATTCATTTCAAGCCGGGACCAGTTATGTCAGGATTCCGGAGTGGGGACAACACTGTTCCAACCGCAGAATGCCATGCCTCATCAGTATTTTTGCCACCTTGTGGGGGACAGGGAATGAGCCTGACGAGAATCCAGGCGCGCTGGTTAGATGTGCGGCGGATATCTTTTCAAATATTACCAATTATGAGATAAAGTGGCGATGCATGCGGAACGTCCGAAAAATTGGTTAAGTGAGTCTTGTTGGATAAACAAATCACTGGCACAATAGTCGCTCAAACAGGAAGCTGATTATGCGTATCCCACTACCAATCAGCCATGTTGATTTCGCTGTATATTTGCTGATTTGCCAAGTCTGCAAGGCGCACCGGTTCAAAATTGAGGTGTGCCTGAAATGGGAGATATGCTAAAAGGAACTGTATACATTTGAAAATATCCCTGTAGTATAATGTTCCGAAGACATATGAATGATCTTCAATCCAACTATCATTGCCAAGCCCAAAATCGAGTTGAGATAGAAGCTTTTGCAGTTCATCTGCTGATTGGAATGATATGATGCTGAAGTTCTCCAGTCCACGCCTCAGATGTTGATCTATCCATGTTTTTGTATGCTGGCTAAATGATTGAGCCTGTTGAAAGTCGTGTGCTGACTGAACAGGATGCCTTGGATTCCATTGTTCTGAGTACTGGTGATGCTTGTTGTACAATCCAGTTGCTTTGCCATATAGTTTCCCTCCGGCATTTTCCACTCCAACAACCTGGCTATGAGCCTTTGTCTTTGTTGGATCAGGGGTACATGTCAGATCAGGCTTCTGGGGATCTATAGTTTCATAATCAGGAGTATCTTCAGGTGGTGGTGTATCAGGTACGTTGTCTGTGGTTAGATGATTAGTGGACTGCCTTATCGATGGCCATTGAGGTGCACCAGCTGAAGTCAAGCGATGATGGCTCAGGTCGATCCCGGCCTGTGTGAGGTAAAAACCCGTCAGGTAACTGCCTTTCATTCATCGATATTTGGTGACATTGTTGATTGTGAGCCCCGAGTCGGTTCTTGTTGAATAACGTTTTTTTGCAGATATAGAACTTGACATGGTTCCGCGAGTGTTGACCATATTTGACTAATAGTCAGTGGACAGGTAGTCGGATGAATCTCAATGATGCTTCAGGGGGTGATTTAGAGCCTCAGAGATATTGGTTTGAAAGCGAGCCAACTCAAGTTAGGGTATCACAGCCGCATTGCACCCTGCCAAATGCAGAGTAAAATATTGTCACCTTACAATTAGCGTTCTTCATAAACCAGGATATATATTATATCCCCCACAATTATTATGCACATTGTCTGCTGAAAGTCACTAGCAGAGAAGAGAAGGTTTCTTTTGTCATCACTGCAATTGCCAGGATGGGCCTTATAATATACTACGTCATTGCGGCATTGTGAGTTTATACCTACCCTCAAGCCGCGAAGCAGCTGATGATGAAGGTAGATCATCTTACAACAAAGAATATGTGTGCTTCTTAGCTAGCTGTATGCCTGCACAATGATCATTGAGAACTGAAAGGATGGTTGCTTCAGTAACCATCCTTGACTGCACCATGGATTCTGAGAAGAACAATGATATTTAGACAAGGAGCTGAATAGGAAGCATACACTGTTGCTGCTCGACGCACAGGCCGCCTATTGAATGCGGTTGCAAGGTCGTACTCACACAACATATGTGGAATATTCCTAGTTGTGCTAACATTTATACTGAATATCATTCTTGTAGGGTTCCAGGAGATATCACATTGTGTGCCATCTATGACCTGTACAGTCATGGAAGCATACGAAGGAGAGCACTAGTCCAATATCCTAGTACATTATTTCGAGCATATAACAAAGATTGGCGGAATGTTTGTGATTAAGGATTCTTTTTCTCAGCCGGGTTGGTTTCATGGATCAAAGGTAGAGTGCAACACCTCAGATTGTGACAACAGAATGGGATATACACAGCCCTTCATTCCGCCAAAAATCACTGCTACCTGCGCTATGCGCAACCATACTCTGATTTATTTTATATCACTTCTCACATCTATAGTAGTTTACCACAATCTTTGTTCATGGAATATATCAACGAGTGAATCTCCACCGAAGACAGCAAACGTGCCGTGTCAAGGTGTCCAATTTGGGAAGGAACAATACCATGAAGACAATTCAGAATCATCAGACAATAGTTCACGAACTGCCACCGCCAAAGATAGTCGATTTGGGAAGCAAACCAATCCATATCATCTGCAGCATGGGTATGGTTAACTCCCTTCATAGCAACCATTTCCAAGTGCTCCGCAGTTTTATCAGCACTCTCCATTCCACATGACACAGTTCCCAACCAACCACCAGTGCAAGCCAAGGATATCCAAGTTATGGGCCACAGTGGCAAGGATATAACCTTCAGCAAGGTGGTTATGGTGGGTCTCAAATGTTTCCCCCTCCGCAGATTCCAGGGCAAGGGCTGTTATCTCCAGGTGCACCGAGAGTGCCTCCAGGACTGGCAGAAAACCATCCAGTCAATCGGCCAACATCTTCCAGCTCGAATCCTCCACCTAAACCACCTTCCGGTGCAACTAGGGGACCTCCGACTAGCCTTCCAATGAAAAGATTCCAGCCCTATGCGGAACCACGGAGAACAGATGTTGCGAGGATTCCAGACTTGCCTCCATTGCCGGATATGTCGAACGAGGGTTATGATGCAGATGATGAGAGCAACGATTCGTCGGAGTTGGGTGGTGCAGAAGGCAAACTGCCAATCAGCCTGAAGCAAACCGAATTCACATTGAAGTAATTTTTCAAAAGGATGGGGCAGGCCTACTATAGTGCATTCAACAAGTGGAAGAAAGTGTGGGTGGCTGGGTTTTTGGAGAATAGGCATCGGTCCATAATCTGGGCGCAGAACTGTTTGAAACAGTGTCGTGAAGGACCCCTGCACCGGGAGATGGCAGTTGCAGATTTTTTGGAGATATTCGAGAATTGGCTGCCATTGGATAATTTTGATAATGCTGAATGAATTCACCGGCAGTGGGTTGAGATGTTTTTGAAGAACTGTCCAAGTGAAATTTGAGAGGCGAGGAAAAATGTAAGGCCAGGCAACAAGCAACTGGTGATAGATTTGGGTGACTGAGGAACAAACAAGGCGTGAAGTAAGCTCCCTGAGTTGTGAAATACAACGTTCATGGTTGTGATTCGCTGGGTGTAAAATTGCAAGGATTTTGTTCTAGCCCCCAATCAACTCCAAGACTTGTATACAGATGTGAGGAACTGGGAGGAGCTGATTGATTTCATCGACAGAAATGGAGGCCCAAAATAGCCATACACTATGACATCGATGTGCAAGTACACCTTGGAACAGGATGAATTGGAGAAAGAGTATATCGGATTATATACAAGTGGGCAAATGATAATGGACTCCATATATGGTCAGATTTCGTACAACTGTTCTCTTTCAAAGGCTTTCAAGTTGAAACTTGGACACAATCCGAAAATATTTTTGTTCAAAATTAGGAGAGGTACATGGAAGGAGATTGCCAAGCACAGAATTAGACCGACAAAGATAATCTCCGCTAGCCGTGTTAAGGCTAGATGTGCACAACTGCGCACCATTATACATAGACCTTGGATGGTTCTGAAGAAAATGGAAGAGAGGAGGGAGAGGAGGATGGTGGGCAAGAGAATCATACTTGTATTAATGTAAATTCTGATTGAAAGAACAGAATTGATTGAATTGCATCCATACATATTCATCCCAATGGTTGGTTGTCTGTGAAATACCTAAAATTGCGATGAATTTCAGAAGCGCCAGATGATGAGCCCATCTCCCCAGCATACATCCGAGCTACTGAAAGAGATCATTGAAAACGGAAACAATACGGACAAATGTTCCAGGGAGCTTCAAGAGCAAGTGGAGGATAGTGAGAAGGTCCTCGATCCAGCAAATACCAGCTCAGTATTGAATACAGTTCTCAGTACAATCATCAACGAATTTGAATATTAGTGTATTGATGAGGCAGTCAGGCTACTGAATGCCCATCCTATTCGTCAATCAACAGATGACTGTGGTTCAGGCCACAAGTATTCAATTCCAGGCCTGTTCTGAGATAAGTTTCTGGTGCAGCAAGATTGGGCCATATGGTTCGCCATGACGAGGTGGGTTCGGGATGGTGATACGCCAGCAGCAATGGTGGCCAATGAAATGAGTCTTGGAAAGACTTTCAGCTTGGTTACAGCCGTAATGCTCTGCAAATTGGGGACTGAGAAAGTTGTATTGGGGTTGCCACTGTCCATTTTATGGGGGAATACCCTTGAAGAGGGGGTGATTTTGGTGTGCAACAACTTTCCCGGCATTGTCGGTGAAGAACAGGAGTGGTATCTGCTCCAGAGATTGTATTCTGTGCGCCGCCACCTGTTGGAGATACAGACAACACCACCTCACGGGCATCCAGTACTTGTATCAGTCCTTGAACCAATCTTGGTAGTTACAATGCCCAGAGTGGCAGTGAGATTCAACAGTGTCATCGACGAGATGACACCTTCAATCAATTGTAAACTGGGCAACTAGGTACACGCTGAAAATGCAAATCTCACCAGTGACGATCTGAACACCAGTATTGACGAGCCAGAAAACCGATGGATTATTCTCCTCGCGTCGTATGATACCTGAACATGCAGAGCAAAGCAATCAAGCAATGGCCAACTCTCCTACTGTGCATGGAGTTTTTGCATTTTTGATGAGACCCATCAGTACAAGACCAAGAAGAGCATTGGCTGGCAAATTGCGATGAATGCGAAAATTGGATTCAAACTTCAGGTCACAGCTACACCACGATTCCATTCACGCTATGACTGGTGTTATTAGACGATGTTGCTGTTTTCAGGTGTACCTGACGATTCAGAGGATCATACTCCAATGGAGCAGTATGGTGCTGAGGCATTGTATTCGGCAGTGAAGAGTTTGATGGATGCTATCCGGACTGAAAACACAGCAGCTCAACACGATGTAGCAGAAAGGACGGTACAGATTGCAAAGTGTTGAATGATAAGGTGGTAGTTGGGATTGAAACTAGCCAATAGAAAATCACTCGTTCCGATACCGAAGGAAAATGCACACCTCATTGATCTCCAGTGGACTGAGAATGAGCAAGCAAAACTGAAGACACTTGTGGAGAGATACACCTCACAGGGTGCTTCAGGAGCACAGAGGGTTCATGGATGGCGGCTAGCTTGATTCTGGTAAGTGCTGGGAGACACCGAGGATCACAACGACGTTTCTGGACAATTGTACGATGAATGGCCACTCAATTCTTGGCTGGATTCTCCAATTTCCCGATGGCTGAGAGAGACATTGCTGCCAATGCTTCTGAACGAACCTGCAGAGTATCCCGAACCTGACCGGGATGACAAATCATGAGAGGCGCTCCCTCTGTAACAAGACAGAAATGAAAATGCACTCCCTGGTGCCCCTTCTCCACAAAAGGAAGTGCTATTGTGTTGTCTTCCTGGCGAAGTTTGTCATTTGAAGTGGTGGCTAACCAAGTATTTTGCGGATCATGTGGATATATTCCATATGTATGCAGAAATGGGCAATAATCAATGCACAGAAATACAGCTCACATTCCAGGATTCATGAAATCCCTCTGTCTTCGTAACCACTCTCAAAGTGGGCGGAACCGGCCTAAATATTACAGCAGCAAACCATGCAGTAATAACTCAGATGTTCTGGGAATGGAATTAGCAGCAGCAGGTATTTGCATGAGTTGTCTGGCTGCGGCAACGCAGAGTATCACACACATGGTTCCTGAATATGGGTCCTGGTGGCTATGATGACTGTGCAAGTAATCTCCATCAACACTCTGGAGTTGCGAACATGAAAGTCCTGCAAAGCTTGATGAGTCGCCCAAACATCACTACGACCATGATTTACCGGATTCTGGAGTTTCATGAGATCCATACGAAGTGGCTGACACTGAATGGAGCCACATTGCTGTCTGATGAATCATCATCATGGATTGTTAGAACGATTCATCAAGGCATGCCTCTTTAGACAGTCACTCAACATAATCTGAACTGATACACATAGTCAAACAGGTCGTTTGTAAAGAACACTACTATACTGCATAGATAAATCCCGTCTCTCCGTCATTTTTGAAGCGAATCAAAGATTTCAGGGTGGAATTGTTTGAGGGAGAGTTCATTGGCATTCTTGATTATTGATAATGACGAATATGAGATGAAGTCAATTAATAAGCTACATTACAAGTTCCCCGCTGGCCTATCTCATGATAACTGGGATAAGCTGAATGGCAAGCACCTTGCCGCAAAGGGCTTCGAACCATTTGTAAGTTGCGAATTTGTGGTACACTGGAAGCCTGAGACCACGTACACATTTTGAAGTCTAAGCAATCGAAAGAAAACATAATTCAACCACTTTGACATACACCAGGGAATTCTCGCGATCTGTCATGAGTCTCGTGACCACAGATGAAGCCCTGCATATTTGCCAACCCCAATTGGGATTAATGTCAGGCGAGGTGATATAGAGTTGCTGTGTCAGAATACGAGACACGGGCTCCCAGAATTATAGCAATGCCGCCACATTTGCTGGAATATGATTGCAATTCAGGTGCGCCGGAGAATCCTCTGCATTTGTCTTGAGTCACATTATGACAGCTCCAGTACAGCACTTTTGCCAATTCCATTTGACACTGAGATACTCTAGGCGATATTGAGTACTTCAGTTAGAATATGAGATATGGCTCACTGATTTGTGGCAAAGCCGCAGCATTTGCTGGCATGTGACTGAAGTTCAGGTGCACCGGAAAAGCTTGAGTACTTATCCATATGACTGATCAATCACTGCATATTTGCCAATCACAGTGGCAATCATGTCAGTCTAGGGGATATTGCGTAATTCTGTCAGAATATAAGACATCGGCTCACTTATCCGTAGCAAAGTTGCAGCATTTGCTGGCATATCATTGACGTTCAGGGACACTCATGATCCACATCACAGAGTGTCGGATACTGAGAGATGGGTCAGGTATTTATGGCTAAGCTGCAGCTTTCACTGCCGTGTATTTTCTGGCCTCTGATTGATGTTCTGGCACAACTCAAATCTACCATCCAGTCCTGAATAATGTTGTTGGATTTGTCTGAAGTCAACTTTGACAAGCTGCGACTCATTATGGATGAATTATTCCGGCCCAGATATGCCTTGAGAGCAACAAATACGCCACTAAAGCACATATATCCCAGTCTGTAGTGCACTTTATATATTAGTTTCCTTCATTCTCATCATGTTTTCTTCAACTTTCAATCAGTGGACGCAGTAAACACAGATTGTCATCTAACAAGACACATCACATTCAGGTGCAGGCGGCTCATCCCACTCGGCCTCTGCTGATATAGCAATCTATGCTTGACCAGGATATGAAGGCTACCACAAAATGCCTTGAACTGTCAGCTCCTTGTCAACTTGTCCATTGGAGGAGAGTCGCCCTGTACAACTAAACCATAAATGCACAGACCGAGCCAATTAGTAACCCCACTTAACTCGATATTGACTACGTAGTATGCTTGGACCTATGCTTTGAAATCCTGAGATAGTTTCTGCATGTTCAGGCTCTGTCAAAAGAGCTGGAGCTTGAGACTGAGAACATCAAAAGACAGATTCTGTTCAGCAACTCTGCAAGATGGCCCGCACCTCACACTCACCCATGTACCGTACTGACTCAATGAGGCGTAAGTTCTCAATGCTCTGAATGCCTACTTAACTTGATTCTGAATAACTTGTATGTTTGGGCCACCAAACATTGGATCTGAACATAGATTATGTGAACCAATTTCCATCAAGAGTGAAGTTTGAAGAGAGTATCTGGACAGCTCATGTTAAGAAATGACAGCTTTGAAGAGTGCAATTAACTGTGAGAATAAGGCGAGCTTGCAATCCGCAGCCATTAAATCCAAACATAACCATTTAAACTTCAGTGCACCTCAATTGCAGGAACTGTGTGCTCCCAATTATCATTCCTCTGCCGGCTGCGAGATGACTTCTCAGTATGTATTCATACTGTTGCCGCATTTAGCTTTGAACTGCAACATTAATTGGAGTGACAATTGTAGCGGTGCGACTTGCAATGAATATGTGATTTAACGGTTTGCAACTTAGTAGATATTAGGCGCAAAATCAGAATGTGAGTGAGTATTCATGACCCATTTGTTAGCAATCTTGGCATCGCCAAGTACTTGAATCAATACGATTACCCCCTGAATCATCCATCATACCTTACCATTCTTTCTTTGTACCTGTATCTCTCCTTGGCATACCAAATTCTCTCTCTCCTCCATTAACTGCAACATTGTTGTGAAGGTTATTCTGCAGACACAGCCCAGATGAACGCATGAAAAGGAAGTTATGCTTATGATTTTACCTTATTGACCACAAATGTAACAGCAGCATTCTATACCAACTGAGCATCGTGAAAATTTGTATGTCCTACTGGCAGATATGTCACATACAAAGATTCATATTTCTCCTCGATTCATATCATATGAAGTATTAACTGTTGCAACTCAGCGGTCACTCTCAAGGTCCTAAATCTATCGAGTTCTGCAGATTCTAAATGCTACACCAATTCTATGCCATGCGGTCACTTCAAATGCTCAAACATTCACACATAATGACTATGATTAGAGAGTCATATGCAGGGGCACATGTTTTCATTCAGGTTCTGAGTGCCCCATTCGGCCAGCACTAAGGGTTAGTCAATATCGTGAGTTTTCTTCTGGTGCATCTGGTTTTATTCTATGTGCATTGGCTTTAGCAAACCTCCATTTCTTGTATCCATACAGAGTTTTGTTGATAGGAGTTGCTAATATTCGGCCTTAGAAATCCATCTTTTCAAGTGTACCTGAAAAGTAATTCCATCTGTTCCGGTACACCCGACAATATCCTACATTGCGATAATGGACTGCCATCCTCAATATCAATGTGAACTATTAAAGTCATTTCTCCTGAGCCCTTCAAGGCACACCTCGGATTGCATCCTGCTCGACTATGTGCAACCACTTGCTGCATTTTTCGGGGTATTCTATTGCCCTTAATCTTCTATTTACTTCATATACATTTTCTCCCATATTCCCCAACTTTCTATCTTCATTACCACAATTGGAACCTATGCCCAGCCAGGTGAGGAATCACTATTCACAGAAGAATCAAGAAGCACACCTTGAGAGAGCACTGGCATTCAAGAAAGGAGCCAATCTTTGTTGTCATCCAATGTTTGTCTTCCAATTATCGACCATTGTGTGTTGTGCATTGTGTTATAGATGACTATTGTCCCCGATTGGATTATTGAAGCAGGATGATGATCCCGATCAGGAGCTCATTGATGATGAAAGTGATGGCTCCGGAGAGTCCCCCTTATCATCTGAAATTGCAGGAGACGATTTGTATCACCTGCAGAAGGTCCTGCTACTAAGGCAGGTGGGCCAGGACAAGTCGTTACGAAATGGAAGGGTTCCACTGCTAAAGAAACGGAGCCCTGCAGATACTGTTATTGCACTCCCTCCGCATCCAAATTCCCGAAATCCAGCTGCGGCAATGGCACCACCACTGCTCAAACACCAAAGTCAACTCTCTTCAACAAATTAATCGAGTCTGACCATGCACCATCCACCCAGGCCCTGCCCCTACCCAAGTCCAGTGGAGACCAGAATGTTCCACAACCTGAGGCCAGTGCAGATCAGAATGTTACCCAACACCAAAAGGCTACTTTTGAGGTAGCGAAAAGGTTTATGGCGGCAATCATACTCACAATGACTCCTTGGCCAATATTATGTGATGACAAGTACTGGATGATTGAAGACGCTTGAAAACTAGCCATTGAAGCTCAGGATCATCAGCGGGCAGTAGCAGGTGCTCCTATAGATATGCCATCTGTGTGTCAATTGCCCGGCGGTCCAACTTTCAAAATTGTTCTGCAAACATGAGAAGCTGTAAGTCTTGCATTATGTTTAATGCTCCTCTATCAGATTTTAGATATTGACTACACCCTAAAATTTACATAGTTAAAACAGAAGATAAGTACCATTCAAGGAAAGTTGGAAGATGGGGCACGTGTAACTGTTGTCCGTAGTTACCAGTTGGGTTTGTGCTCTGAGACTGAGCTTCGGATCCAGGTCAAGGAGCTTCTGTTTGACAGTACATATCCCTCCAATGTCATTGATGATCAGAAATCATGGTTCACCTGAATGGAAGTGCTTGATTTCATTCACCACCAATTGTTCTTCACCGCCAATAGCTTGGGGCGCCAGCCTACGACATCCCTGTATTTCAAACCTCTCACTCCGCACACTTTAGCGCTAGTAGCTGCAGCTATTCATTGTGCGCTGTCTGAATATAGCAGTGGAAAGATGGCCACAGTTATGTTTTCTCAGGATGAATATCGAGGTACATTTTGCCCATCCCCTGTGATAAATTTTACTCCGGAAGCCACCGCACTCAGCAATCCCACATCAGTGGGCCTCCTGATACCCCCCCCTGTGGTGCATCTCTGTGAGGATAGGCGCTCCTCAATTCCCATCGGTGCTCCTCAGCCAAGATTTACGTTGTTCCATTCCATCCCGCCCTTGATTCCCCCCTGTCCAAGAACTTCTAGTCCCACCAGTGCACCTTGGTCTGGATTGTCGCTTCTGTATTGATTTCTGCGCTCCTTACCACACACCCCCCCACTACCCTTTCGAGGCTCCTCCACTAGTATGGGCGCTTTTCAATCCCCGTTAGTGCTATTCAACCTAGATTTGGTGCTCCTCAATCCCTGTGGGTGTTCCTCAGCCTAGATCTGGCGCTCATTTTGATTCTGCACTCCTTCAACACTTTCTGTGTACTCCTCTTTTCCACACAGCACTCACCATCTTGGCCCTTCTCATGTCCTTGGTGGTTGCTCCCATTTTTCATTCGAATAATCATTGCCTTCCCAATATTCATTCCGATTCGCAGGTAGCTAACATCTCATGACACCTTTGTTAGATATCAGAAATCGAGCCAAAGGACATTGGAATTGGATTTCATTCACTCGCCATGTACGAATAATCGGCAAATACAAGCAGTGCCTCCAGCATCTTCGCGCCATTGATGAATTGTGTGTTCCTGCTTTCATCGGACCTGATGAGGTGGGAGATGGAGTGGGTGTCATTGACCCCATGTTCGATTAATATCATTTGATTGCTTAGTTGGGTTATTGTTTTGGTGTACATGTGTTCATATTTGAATCACTTGCCTTTTTCTTTGGTTCCTTAATGTAGCAAGGCAAAAAATACAATATTGAAGAAGATGATAGCTAGTATGATTCAGAAGTGATAATGAACAACAATCGATGCATCATATTTGCCATTGATGGAAATTGATTGCTTGTATACATCCAGAGAGTCTGAGATCATGCCTGCAGTCGTCTGCACGAATATCCATAAAAGTGCAGGCATCTCTCAGAGTTTGCTTGTAATCCCCGCGTTGTTTCGGTGACACTTCCAGGTGTACCCAAAGTTCTCTCTGGGCTGCGATATGTTTCCAAATTTATTGCAATCACTCGCACGGTACTCCTGTACCCATCATCAGACATCCCAGTTACTCCCAAGGCCGGCCAGAATGTCCTCGTAGGGTGTGATACTCTTCTGCAATTGACGCTTTCAAGTTTACACTCCACATCCTCTTGGATACTCCTGGAGCCTCCCAGTGACTAGAATACATTTGGCTGATGTCTGTGAAACGATGGTGAATTTTGCCACTACCTACTATTTATTTAGAAGTTTTCTACATTCTTGTTCACTATTCTTCATGTAGTATTATATCATAACATATTCTACAGTTGCTATATACAATTATGATTTACAATACATTAGATAGAAATAGATGAAAAGTAGTAGGTTTTATCAATATTAGCTGATGAAATGCATAAACTAACAATTAACATAATGATATGGTTTATAATTTTCAAATATATATTCTGGTATATTTTTTCCCCAGCTATTTAGTTGGAAGTGATAAAAGTCCCATGATGAAATCTTTATAACATATCAATTTTGTACTGTATAGTATGTAAAATTGAAGTATGTCAAGTTGCTTGCAATATGGTAGTTATATCTAATGTCAGTGACAATATAGGTAATATCAATTGTAGTATCTATATATGTACAAAGATAGTATAAAGCTAGTGAGATATAAACTAGCTACATAATATAGATAAATCTTGACAACCTAAGTTATATTCAAAGTTGAAGTAAATATGCAAAAAATACAACACTTTATTGAACTGTAAACTGCTATTCTGAATATATATTCTGTGTACTATATATACCTTTGCAGTTCAGTTGTATTCAAGTACTTTATGACTGGAAATGAGAAATACCACATCTTCACCAATCAATTCTTCATATACATATGTCATCTATATTAACTCTGAATCTATCAAGACAAACACAAATAAATTATATGATATATTATAAATAGCATAGAGAAGGTATTAAATGAAACAAATAATCAGAATATGATAAGTGCTGCACCAATAACTATATGTCATATAGTGCTAGACAAAATTGGGGAAATATCAAGATATTACACTTGAATACTTTAACCATACAAAAATATCAGTCCAAAGTTGCACAATGTGAAACAGCAGAGATATTTATAATACAAATTTAGATGGCATTTATGTTGTCCAAAATTGTTAGATATTAATATATTATACCACAACAGATAATAAATACACAACAACACCACAATGCTAAATATGATCCATTTATAGTAATAAGGTAAATATTATCAGGTGAATGGAAATTATTCTAGACCATAATCAGAAAAATCAGACTATTTTTCTTATTGTTTTTTCCGTGGAACTATATTGGCAGTAAGATGATTAAATTGGAAAATGGCATGTTCGATATTGAACAAGGCACTCTAATGTATTTTACAATTAAATTTTGCCATTTAGAATATTCTAGTAGATCTCATAGAGTAAGCTCAGCTCTGCACATCAGCAAGAAACATCTCTGTCTGGGCGGAATGGCTCCATCAGAGATGACTCACTCCGTCAGCGGTGTCAGAGTGTCCCTGGCGGTGGCTTACTCCCTTCCTGGTGTCAATACCATACGTTAGGTTGCACAGTGCCCTTCAATCGCAGTTTCACCATGTCTGTTTGCTCTGTCAGTCTCAAATTAGAAGTGAACACTCTGTCAATAAGATAAAGTGTGACGATACGTTCAAGCGGATTCACTGGGTATGTGCTTGTATCGGAATTGTGTTGCGATTGGTGATGCTATGAAAGTCTCTGCTTGCATTTCTCCTTCCTGCACGCAAAATGCAATTCTCTCCTTAATAATTATGCACATTGTTCCAAGTTGCCAGATCTCGGTGGCTGTTAACAATCCATTGCTTGATCCATCCATTTCTTGCCTACTACTAGTTGCTATCTCTGGAATTCTGTGTGCCCAGCCGACGATGCTTCCCATGCTAAAACTGTGCAAGGCAATGGCTGATGGCGCATCTCACACTTATACAAACTTTGAGATGTGATCTAAGGTACCTGAGATTTCAGGTATTGTGTTAAGCACCAGTGCTGAACAGTATTCAACAAGTGCTCCATTCTCGGTCAGGTAGTTGATTGTAAATACTTATTGCAGTTGCCATGGGAGACAACAAATCAGCACACCATAACACCGTCTCAGGCGCTGCTTTACCCACACCCAGTCTTTCCCTTAGTTCCCTCCGCACCAGCTCTGGCTTGCTGTGCAACAACATATCTCAGATCTGCATTCACCTTCGAAACCCTCAACATGAAGCTAAATGTCATGGTAAATACAGAGCTCAATTGCATGCAGTTGTTCATCCAATATATATATGTTATTATGACTCTTATGCTTGATAAACTCCCACATGTCTGTGTATATTGGCACATGGTGGATTACATCTTCCATGGTTTTCAGTAATGCTCTGAAGTCTTTGAAGATAATGTCAGAATGCTATTCATCATGTCAGTTTTGCAGTGCAATGAATTTGGGTATTGCAATATGACTTATTGAAAATACGGAAGTATCTACATTTCTCCTACTAATATTTGTACCTTTCTTTTTATTCTCCATATCATGGAAGGTCTTTGCAGATAAGAATAATGTGGTGTGTTAATTCTTTTGTTATTAGTTATCTTTAGTTATCTAGAAAGTTCCGGTTAGAACTTGTCTGGAATCTTTTTTTTGGTTCTGTTGGAAATAATTTATCAGCGCTTATCTTTATAGAATGTGCCTAGATTTTTCTCTTTTATTCTTCACGGTGCTTATGTATTTATGTATAGGTGAGGAGTTTTTCTTTACTGTTTTAGGGTATTGATCCGCGACCGTGGTCACGGACAATCACTTGGTATTTTATGTATATATACATACTGTTTCTCCAGTTAGACAACAGTTCTTTAGACTTGCTCAGACATTGATAAGGAATACAATAATATCTCCTCTCAAATCCTCTTCAGGATATGCTTGCATTTTGAATACTTCTAAACTTCGTTATTCTTGCATTACTCCTCCTTTGAATACTTCTTTGGAGATTTTAATAGATCTCGTTGGACTTGCACTGTTGCATTCTATTCGGGTATGAGCCCGGATGAGCGATAGTGAAGCAGAACCTGATTATCCTCTGCTACCTGCTAATCTTTTCGACACTCCGATCATATATCTAAACCCTGAAGTTCCCGAACAACTACCATCAATAACACCACTTTACCAGTATCCAACTACAGCAGTAAAAATGGCTGACGAATCCTTCTCCTCCGGCAAGAAGCCAATGTTCTCATTCTCGGCTCGCATCGATAAGAAAACTATGGTGAATGTTAAGTTCGATAATATCGGCAAGCTCACTGCACAGGAAAACTACTGGATATGGAGTACATCTATGATGATAATCCTGACAGGAATCAAGGCTTACGAAATTGTGGTGGATGGAGTGACTCCGGCAGAAGACGCTGACACATCAGACCTGGATGCTTACGACCATCATCGTCACACCACGTCGAACATATTCATACAAATAGCCTCACAAGACACCATGGCGAAGATTGTCGAACTTGAGAAACCCCACCTGATGTGGACCTGGCTTCGCACTGAATATTATAGAGATTCGGCTTATGCACTAGTTTCTCAATTAATGAATCTAGTCTCCCTACCTACCCAGTACTCAGGCAGCAGTCTGTCAGATTTTATATCAAAGTTTGAGTCCCAGTGGCACCACGTTACAAAACTCTCGAATGGATCCCCCGACTTGTATTGAAAAACCTGTGCGGCTTTTCTGGACAAAGATAAGGCCAAAAGAGAATTATTGTTACGGTTTTTGGTTAAACACCATAAAAATGTGGCCGATAATCTTACAACAAAAGGTAGTTTGTCGTATGCTGATTTTATGCCACGACTAATGGATATCGTCACCTCTGAACCTGAGGACGACACCACCCTGTTTATTTCTAAACCTTCGGTTGATAACAAGAAGGGTAAAATACCAATGTTGAATTCCGACTCTTCCTTACCAAAGTCCAAAACCTGTACTTGGTTCAAGAAACATAATTCTGGAAAGTCCGAAGGACATACCTGGAATGAATGTTTTCGCCTGCAGAAATTGAATAACGAGAAGAAACACAAAGAGAAAAATGAAGAGGCAAGCATTACAACGGAGACTATAGTAAGAAACAAATCCTTCTACTTTGACACGGCCTCTACCTCACACATGACCCCTTATTCAGGACATCTCCTCAACTATTCAAAGTGTTCAGGATTTGTGAAATCCAGCTCATAGGAGAGTGTGGAAATTGTTGCCAAGGGAGATGTGATTATGGAATGTGTTCTTAGGGATGGATCGGTTTCTTCTGTCCATGTTTGCGATGTTTTGCATGTTTCTGAGTTACGACATCGTCTGATTTCTTGGAGAACATTACGAACATAGAGATATTCTGAGTATGGAGAGGGGCATTTCATTTCAATTAATAAAGGAATAAAAGGTATGTTTGAAGCTGTTTTTGACGGAAAATTGTATAACATTCCTGAGATTTCACAATCGGCCCATATTACTTATGACTTCTGACATCAGGCTCTCGGACATTTTGCACCATCTTCAATGGATAAAGTAATGAAGTTAAATTCCAATGCTGATATCCCAGCCAAACCAAAGGACTTCATCTGCTCCTCCTGTGTTAAAAGCAAAATGGTTAGGGGACGTCAACTATCTATGGCTTGGAAGAAGAGGGAGAAACTTGTTCTTGTTCATTCTGATTTCAGTGGACCCTTTCTGGTTCCGTCAGATGGTCATTCCGTTTACTGAATTACTCTAATCAATGATGCTACAAGGGTTGAGTAGGTCCGATTTATGAAACAAAAATCAGAGACTACTAAAATTATGAAAGATTTTGTGACTGAAATAGAACTTCAATACCACAAGACTCTGAAGGCTTTTCGAATGGATAATGGTGGCGAATATGTTATCAACGACTTGAAAAGGTTCTGTGAATTAAAGGCAATTATACATGAGTGTACTCCCCCTTATTACCCTGAATCTGACGGAGTTGTAGAATGTCTTAATTGAACTAGAGAAGAAGCACTAAGCGCTATGCTTGAGAGTGCAGTTACCTACGATAAGAAGTTATGGGCTGTGGCTGTGTTAAGCTCAGTATATATAAAAAATCGTCAACCTCATTTGGTGCTAAAGGATCTAACTCCTTATGAGGCTATCTATGGCTCGAAGCCATCGATCCATCACCTTCAACCCTTCGGCAGAGAATGTTATATCCATGTACCTTATCAGAACTGAAAGGACGGAAAGAAATCATCTCGTAGGGCACCAAGGGCTATTTTTACTGGATACACCAACACCATTAATCAGTATAGAGTGTTCCTACCTGATACTAAAAAGACCATTGTATCAGCAGACATTTTCTTCCCCCCACTTAGGATTGAAGGGGCTTCGCCCTTGATACATCATCAAGTTAATAAACATATTATTCCATTACAATCTCAACAAATGTTGGTTGACTATACCTATACTAATAAACGAAAGTCAACTGATGATTTGCTGAGACAATGGATGAGAGAAAATCTTCAAGAAGCTAATAATTTAGCCAATAATGGACATGAGTCGATTAAACCAATAATGTTGGCTGATTTTAAGGATGGAAAATGAGATGAGTATGTTGGTGCTCCCTTTTGGGTTTACGACGATAACAATATGGCTTATCGTGAAGCCTTACCAGACCAACCCAACGAAGACATTATAGAAAGTTTCGATGGGTAAGTACGAACAGCAATTCCTGATCATCATTTCTTCGAAGAAGAACATCAAAATCCTAACCAATGATGTCAACTTCCATTGAAATCTGTTGCTATTCCTCTTTCACGGCCTATGACGCCACCAACAATTCCATTTGGTCAGGGCGTCACCCATGCTGGAAGAAAAGTTGATCTGCCTGAAAGTTACGGTTTTGAGAACCAAGATCCCGACGTAACCATGCATGATGCACCTCCTTCACCTCGGACTCCGGAGAATCAACCTCTGGAAAGACTCCAAGGAAGTCAGTGGGCAAATTTGAGTATACTTTTAATAGAAGAACCAGAGTCTTACCGACAGGCCAAAGTGTCACCACAATGGTCAGATTGGAAGAAGGCTATGGATGACCAGTAAAAATCACTTAAGGAAAATGATGTTTAGAATGTAATCCCAAAACCAGTTGGAAGGAAGATTGTTGCTAGTAGATGGGTATTTAAAGCCAAAGGAAATGCTCAAGGAGAAGTTGAATGTTATAAGGCACGGTTAGTTGCGAAAGGATTTTCGCAAATGTTTGGCAAGGATTACAATGAAATATTTGCCCCTGTTGTCCATTACGACTCTCTGAGACTTTTATTGAGTATATCGGCATGTATAGGATGGCAAACCAGGCAACTGGATGTCAAAACTGCATTCCAGTATGGGATTGAGAAGGAACAAGTAAATATGGATCTACCGGAAGGCAGCCGGTTAGATGGATAGGTTGCAAAATTGAAGAGGTGTATTTATGGATTGAACCAATCTCCGAGGGAATGGTACTATCGGTTAATAGAATACCTACAACCTTTCAGATTTGCTATTACTGATTGGGATCTCTGTTTTCTTGTTCAAGAATCAGGGGCCCTATGTTTGGCTATTGCTCTGGACGATATTACCTCGTTTGGAGCTACTGGAGACCTGAAAGTGGAAACCATTAACGTATTGAAAACTGAGTTTAAAGTTAATGACATCGGTGAGCTTATTTGGCTTCTAAGAATCCAGATAATCTTTACCGAAGATGGAATCGCTGTATCTCAAACAACATTCATCAAGAAGATTCTGAATCATTTTTCGATGCAATATTGTAAACCTCTTTCGATACCTATCCACCCTAACCACCGGTTGAAGGCTATTGAAGTTGATGAACACAGTACTGATACAATTGCATATCAACAAATAATCAGATCTTTGATATATTTAGTTACTGGGACTAGACCTGATCTAGCTTATACAATCACTCACCTCTCTCAATTCAATTCATCTCCCTTGGTTACGCACCTTACTGCAGCCAAACAAGTACTTTGATATCTCCAAGGAATGAAGGATAGACATTTTGTTTATCCCTGGAATAATCAACTCAAAATGAATGCATATACGAATGCATCTTACAGCAATTGTTTAGATACAGGACGAAGCTTTTTGGGATACATTTTGCAACTTGGAAACACTACTATCCCCTGGAGATGTCTGAAACAAAGGTTCGTTGCTACCTCTACGTGTGAGGCTGAGTACATGGCACTGGCAATGACGACAAAACATCATCACTGGTTGAAGCGTGAAAGTCAAGAATTATTGAAGATAGATATACTAACAGCCCTCTTTTGCGACAGCAACGCCACTATCGATGTTGAACATAATTCAAAGCTTCACGACCAATCAAAACATAATGATGTGGCATATCACTTTACTCGAGAACAAATCAATAAAGGAAATGTGTCAGTTATGTATGTACCCTCAGAAGAAAATTTGGCAGATATATACACAAAGGGAATGACAAGGTATGTTAATGACCACTTATGTTCAAAGATATTTAGATCAAAGTGAGTAGGGGTAATGAAAATACGGAAGTATCTACATTTCTCTTACTAATATTTGTACCTTTCTTTTTATTCTCCATATTATGGAAGGTCTTTGTGGATAAGAATAATGTGGTGTGTTAATACTTTTGTTATTAGTTATCTTTAGTTATCTAGAAAGTTCCAATTGGAACTTGTCTGGAATCTTCATTTTGGTTCTGTTGGAAATGATTTATCAGCACTTATCGTTATAGAACGCGCCTAGATGTTTCTGTTTTATTCTTTACTATTCTTATGTATTTATGTATAGGTGAAGAGTGTTTCTTTACTGTTTTAGGGTATTGATCTACGACCGTGGTCACAGACAATCACTCATTATTTTATGTATATATAGATACTGTTTCTGCAGTCAGAGTACAGTTCTTAAGACTTGCTCAGACATCCATAAGGAATAAAATAATATCTCCTCTCAAATCCTCTTCAGTATATGCTTGCATTTTGAATACTTCTAAACTTCGTTATTCTTGCATTACTCCTCCTTTCCATACTTCTTTGGAGATACTAAGAGATCTCATTGGACGTTCGCTGTTGCATTCTATTATTACTGAGAGCTCAGGGGGGCAACCAGATTAGCACCGGAACGGAGGTCGTTGCAGGTGGCAGCGCTGTTCTCCATAAACTGAGCGAGGGCTTGGAGATTGATTTTGCTGATTTTGGGGCGGACAATCCTATACTGAAAGGTGATTACATGCAGTAGGTAGTTGAAATTGCGATTCAATATGTTCAAACTGTCCTTGATGATCATTGTATGTGCTTGTACATGTCACTCGGCAGAATACTGTTGGGAAGCTTTGTATGTCGAATCTGTGTGACCCAGTTAGACATCAACTAGATGTTTGCAATGTTGAAGTGTGCATTTAACTCATTTGAAACATCAATCTCAAGGCTAATTGAATCTCGCCAGGAGGTCATTTTGTGCAGCTTCTTGGAAGGCATCGAAGTATCAGCATTTGCTGCCTCACCTACCAGTCACTGCATCATTAGTTTCATTGTCATGGCATTGGCTTTGGCCTTCACCATTTTGCCAGCTCTCCCAAGTAAAAAAACCTCATTGAAGGTGTGAAACCAACGCAAGGCATCCTCAATGTAGCTCAATGTCATAACATTGTGAGATTTCCATGGTGTATACATATAGAATTCTAACATTGGCCATCTGGACTCGATTGGATGATTGAACCTGGAACACTGAGTGGGGCGTCCACCTCGTAAAGTCTGGGTTACAACTCCAACCAGATACCGGCTGATTTCGTTCATCTCCTTCCCATGACATTGAGAAACTTGCTCATTGGACTAAGTTTTTGGTGTGACGTTATGGTAAGCAGGCATGGATAACCAGATTTCATAGTACTTGTTGAGCTGTTCGTGTGTCTTCATGAAGTTGAAAATCCACTTCTGGAGGCAGCCAAGCATGCCAATATGGAATGAATGGAGGAGGTCAGGATTTAGGAGGTCACTCATAATCCAGGGAATCAGTCAAAACAGGATTGATCCTCGGTTGAACCTGCCTAACGAGAGTTCCACATTCGGTGCCTTGGTGTTGGCATTGCTGAGCATTCCATATAGATTATATTCCCACTGGGTGTGTTGCTTATCAGGAGGAACATACTCCCGAAGTTGATACTTTGGACACTTACACCAGATACAGACATGCCACCTTGAATGATATAGGTTGCAACACACAGGACAATTATGAAACCATGCTGCGAAAGCCAATTTGCAATTCCTGAAGTTGCCATCAGCACAGGGAATCTGCAACCACCTGCTCTTGGAACAGGATTAATATCTAAATGTGGGAGGCTGGAGCACTGGCCGGAGTATCTCATTCAGCATCTCTCAGTTTTGTCGCCACTGCTCAGTGAGCCGCATCTGAGGAATATTGCAGTTCTTGTTTGAAATCTGCAGAAGAGTAACCATTACAGCAGAGTGCATTGATGGTATCTGGCGGATTTCAAAGATAAATTTCCAATTGTCATATATACAAACTACTCTGTCTTGTTGGCAGCAAAATTTGAGAGATGAAGTTTGTGGGACACCAAGATTAAGGGAATCAATGTATCCCCCACTCTGAGTGGGGACTTGACATTGATTGGCAGGGTATAATCCTCGAATATCTCTTCTTACCTATATCTCCAACCACCAGTCCGCAGGGTGCATTTCAGTATAGAGGCGTTTCGGTGACATATCGCTGGTAACGCAATGCGGAGGGGTGAAAATGAGATGCTTGGCGTAGAATGGCTGCTGCGGGGACGAATTTGTGTGCGGTCATCACGTTGGTTGGTTTAGTGTTCAGTGCAGCAGAGCCGCATGCCCTTTAGTCCTTATGTATGTGTCAATTAGACTTAGAGAGAGAGTCAGTGAGTTTAGGTCAATAGAGAGATTCAGCACAGTGGTCACGACACAACAGCTGCTACATTATGATTTCGTTGATGTCTTGACTGCAATATTTGATAGGGTGTTGGTGACTGTCATGCTGCCTCATATTATTGAGAGTGTGTAGTTCCCACTCACCAAAAGCCTCATGATTAGGTATGGATGCTATGAGCTTCTGGATGACATTCCTGTTGCTGAAGCTTCGGAAATTCAGAGCAGTGCTTTCATTCTTCAGCACATTGTCATAGTACGTCTTAATGCCCTTCATCTTGATTCCATACTGGATATATTTGTACTCTTCATGCGTCACAAATGGGTAGTTGGGATTGTTGTTATTGTGTCTCACAATGCTATGCAGAGCATCGCATTCCCACTGCTCAGGAATTTATTTGCATAGCGGAGCGCCTGTGCTGGGGTATGTTACCGTACATGCCAACGGAGGCAGCCGTGGTTGTGACGCTGAGTGTGGGATAATTGCAATATGTTCGAAGTAGGGACATGTGTTCAAGTCTTCGACTGAAACAGTGTTCATGTTGAACTAATGATGCTGAGTGGGTTCAACATATCAGGGTGCACTGTGTATTGTTAAATTCTGGTGGTGTGCAACTTGAAGGTCTTCAGGATGGTGTAATGTGATATGTTTAAGTTACTAGCTGTCTGAGGTGAACATGTTTTGGCATGCATATGTGGGGTAATGGAAAGGAGCCTTGTTTGTCATTAGCGATAACATGTGAGAAGTGAAGTATATACTGTCGAAAGGGATGATAGTTGGGGCTGGGCCTGAACAGTCTGGTGTGGGTGTAAGCTCACGATGCTTTCAGCTAACTTGAGAGATTCATTGATCCTCAACCACAATACAAGGAGATTCTTTACATGCCAGGAGTTGCAAAAACACTGCATGGGCAATGTTCCATAATACTATGAATACAATAAAACCAATGCAAAACCTATAAACAAAATCAACTGTGAGGAATCCAAATACCTTGCGACCAATGCAATCATCAATGTCTGAAATAAATAGATTCCAACAACAGAAACGAACAAGAATACAACCCAACACCTACGCCAAACGAGCCTGAGACAACATAGCCCTCAGCAAGTAAAACATGTCCACACAAGTCTTATACAGTGCCTGAGATGGATAGATTACTGGAAAGGAGAATCACAAGAGAACAACCCGACCCTAACACGAATGCAACAGCAATTGCCTCCTCTGTAACGCAAGCACTGGTTCACTTCTCGCCTACTTAGCCATCCGGGGGCACATCTGGGAGTGCACAATGAGGGAGAGGGACATCTGGGAGACTGTTGCCACCTGCCTATTTACCGAGCAGCTGCTGAACCACATCCACATTGGAGTTGATTCTGGCCGGCTCAGCTTGTAGTAGAGATGTTGCCAAGAGGTGAGGTTTTGGCTGTTTCACAAGCCCCCAAAACTCCAGCCGACTGGAGCGATAAGTCTCTGGAGTGCTTGGTTCTGGGCGAGGCTTCAGTGTTTGTAGCCATGGAGCAGGCACTGAAGGTTATGGTTATGGGGTGTGCTCATGCATTGTATGTTCATGCTCAGGTAGCATGTTTGGCTGATCATCTACAATGCTAGCTACATTAACAGCCTATGAATTGAATATCTCTCCCAGGCCAATCATTCGAGGTTCTTTGCCATGATCCTCATCTTCATCCTCCTCCTCATCCTCATCCTCATCCTCCTCCTTCTCCTCCTCCTCATCTTCCTCCTCTTGCTTTTGCTCCACTGTATTGTCACCATCCCTTTCAATATCCACATTGCCATCTAAATCAATGCCATACAGTGCATCCACATCATCCGCCATACACATATCCAAATCATCATGATGTTCTCTGTCATATTCGCTGTCAGACTGAAAAGTAGTATCACAATCATCGTCCAAAGAAATGGACACAGTGGGTGATGCTTTCGGCTCCAGATATATGCACTCTTGTTAACCCTTTCTGTCCGAATCTTCCTCATACATTTCCTTCTGCAACTGCACAGCAGCAGCACAAGAAATACCATCTCTGCCTGGGGTTTGTTCAACAATACCTTCCCTTTCCCATTCCCCATCCCCATCCAGTTCCCCTTCTTCTTTCCTTTCTCCATTGCTTTGCCATTCCCCTTCCCTTTCCCATCTTCCATTACCTTTCCATTCCCCTTCCCAACCTTCTTTCCCATCCCTTTCCATGTCCCCATTTCACTGCCCTGTGTGTCCTCCACACCCGTGCTGTTGTCAGTGCCATTGCAATTACCAGGACAGCTCTGTCCACTGCTCGGCACTGAGGGATCGGGCTAGTTGTCATCATCATCCTCCTTGTCGATGGACACATCCCAATTTAGTGCTCAAATGGCGAGGAAGTTGCCAGGCTTGTACTGTGGAAAGCTTGGTGGTTCAATCTTTGCCCTGAGATCATTGCAACTGCACATGGACACATGTTCGCTAGTGCAGACACCCTTCCCCATACAGGGTGTCCGCACATTGGAGCAATTGACTTGATCCCTAAGGGCAGGGGGGTTGTCTCACTTCCAATTGATCAGTTGGTGGCGCGTTTTGTAAAACATTTGCACTATATATGAGTGGAAGGCAGCCCACGACTCCTGACAAACACCTGTTCGCACAGTGTGGGAACGTCAGCTGGAATTGTGAACTGTGGTAAGTCATGACTGTATCAAGAATAAATATGTTTTAAAAGAGGTCGTGTGCCCTCTAATCCTTGACATCCCATACATTGAATATCCATATGGGTCCAGGGATACGTTCCAAGATGAATCCCTTCATACAGTCTTGATCCAATGATGGGCGACGATGTATAAATGACGGCAGCATCATTCCCGAAGCAGTTGCCATCTCTTGGCCATTGCAGCTGCTCTTTGGTGCCATTGGTATTAGTTCAAAATGAATCTACATCCGAGGGATTTGCATCATGATACAGTTGAATGCAGTGGAAGGAAGCTGAGAGGGAATGTACAAGGTTGTGTATGTCATTGGGTTTGTTTTGGAATCAGAGGTGGTGATCTGTGCAAGTCACATGATGTGGAGATAGTTCAGGATAGTGGTGGTGTGTGCAATATGCGAGGAAAAAAGAAAGGGGGTGTAGGCAGGAATATGGAATATACATACTCAAGTTTCTGTAATGCCTTGGTTCAACTTGTAAGACATGATAATGTTGATTTATATCCTACATGTTGTTGGTTAATGAACACAAAATGGCCCAGCCTTTATCATGTTCAACTACCAGACACCTCACAAAAGAGATGCCGTGAGATGAGATTGAGTCTTCGCAGCGAGGAAAGTTTACGATGCCAGCTATTGCTTCTTCAACATGCACAACTTATGCTGCTCAGACCATGTGCATCTCAGAGCAAACTGAGTCATTCTCGGGTTGTCCCAACTGTACTACCATCCAACATAGCTATAAACATGTCTTGCACTGGCAAAAGCACACGCAACTGATGTCATAGGATTGAACACATGTCCTTGAATATATTGTGATACTTTCAACTCTGCCAAAGGGGGATTTGCACCGGAAATCTGAAGATAAACACAATCAACGGTTCAAAACATTGTGCCAAGAATGAGTGCAATTGTATAATAATCATGTGAAGAAGGTATATACACTGTTCAAGCAGTGCCAATAGACCTTGAGACATTTCTGAAACAGTGAATATTAATGCTGAATATAATCTGAGTATAATCTGACGGGAGCAAAACTCAGGACTGAATGTTTCTCACGGGATCTTATTTCCGAGTATCATCATGGGGGATAGTGGTGTTCAGTCTAGTGCAGGATACACTGTTGCTCCCATTTTTTTTTTGAATTCCTCCCTGGTCGCTCAAATAGGAATCTACCTTGCCTGCCATTGGAGATGCTTGTGGAGGAAATTACTTGTCAATTCTTAACGTCAAATATCTATATCACAGTATGCCTCTCCGAAGCCCACACCATGATGTGACTCCAGTCATAGAACATTTTCGAAGCCTAGTTAATTGTCAGAAGCAACAAATGTGTAGGTCTTTCAGCAATTCTCAGCTTCCTGCAGTTATGAGATGGGTTTCATCACCCGCTGGGGAGAGGGATTCCTCTCAAGGAGGGAGTTCCATGGTCTCTAAAATCCGAAGAACCATCTTCACCCCCTGATCTTCGCAGAACAATTCTCACATTGCAGATATCACTCAAATTATGACTTCCAACCAATCCACACCACAGCAACAGTCGATACATACTGCAACCACTATGCTGGGTATATTCAGTCGTAGCACACCAGCACCAGGAGGAACCTTACAGACAGACTCAATATGTCATAGTGTATCCAGTCCCACATCCAGCATTGCTCACACTCCCACTCATCTCACTGTTCTTGAAAACTTGTTTACCCCCATCCATAATCCAGATGCCCATGCGATCATTAAATATCCACTGTGAACCCAAGCTTCAGAATGGAATCAGAAACAGACAAAGCGGCAATTGCAACTGCAGACAGTGTCTACACCTCGATTAGTAGTCTCTGGCAGTGCAGCATTCATCGATCTGGTCACACAGGCATGCCACGTCTTGTATTTGCAATGGGCAGACTCCTGGAGGTCTACATGTGGAACAGATGTCTGTTTATGAGTGCAACTGACTTGGAGATGGTAAGTTATGCAACACAACACATTGTGAAAGCATTACCTGAAGTGCCATACAGCCAGATCTTAGAGCAGTGCTGGAACACCGCAATGCAGCAAAACAATATTTGGTCCATAGCATATGAGGCATACACAAAGAAGATCTTGAATGAGGTATACTGAAGCAATGGCCCATGTTGGATACTACACGCTCAAACCGGGACCAGGTTTGAGCACATGTCAATATGGTTAAATTGAATTTTATTCAATTGGCAAGATACAACATAGCAGAGGATTATGATCTCCACCATTTTGAAATTGATGTGGAGCGTTTGGAATTCATAGATTCCATTCAGGCAGACTATAAGTATTGTTTTCCTGTAGAAGAGTGTGTCCGAAGGGTGTACATGGTGTAAATCCCACTTAGAGACAGTGAAAAGCGTTAACAAATGGCCAGCGTTCACTTCAGTCCCTGGCAGAAGTGATACCGGGGTTGATATAGATCAAATTTGGTCATAGCATGAATAACTGCTGCCACGATGCTGATGGATATTATATTTTCATGATTGAAAACAAGGACAGTAATATACCCTCGCCACTGATCATTCTTAGCTGCACAGCCTTGAGTCATGCTCTCCTGGAGTGGCAAAAGCACAAAAGTGTTCCTCCGAAAACCTCCAAGACACAGCCGATAGCACACAGACCTGATGACTCGAGCTACATCAACTACAGGAATGACAGTGGTAACAAAGAATCCTGCTGTGCTGCAATGGGTCACAAGTTGCAATCCTCACCTGGCAATGCAGACACTTATACATTCTTATTGAATACCTGGAATACACTACCAGAGAGCTAACTACAGAGGGTGTAAAACAACACTCTTGCAACAGTCAAGTGTTAGATCCAACAGGTGGAGAACTCGACGCATACCATATTCATCAGAATGGAAGTAGCGTGTGTTGAGAATGCTATGGTTTTTGACTATTGGACCTCTGTAGTGGCGCATGAGGAGCCTGAAATCAGCTGCACAGACCCAAATATCCCGATAGAAAACCAGTGCACAGATGATGAACTGCATGTTGGATGGCCTGTGGGCAGCGCAGATTACAAGAATGAACGTCATGCCTGTGTCGAGCTCGATATTGTCCCCACCGTCTGCCAGTAGTGACGAGCCACAACTGAATTCGAGAGGGTTGGCCTGAGAACCTGTGATGTCAATGGGTATGAGGGCACCAATAACGATGATGCATATGTGCAAAAGGAGTAAAACGCATTGCATGCCGATGATGAATCAAAGCAGAAGTTGGAGGGCTGAGCCGATGGTGATGATGCGGATGTGGAAGAAGAGGAAGCAGCATCGGAAGCTGAAGATGGATTGATGTTGAATATGGAGGACTGAGGGTGTAGTACTAGACAGTGTGAAGATTGGACAGTATATTTCAGACCTGTAAAATATGATAATTGCTAAGCAAATCCATCGGCAAATGATGTATCCATAGCAAAGACTGTATTTTAATCAGTGACACTATCTCAAAGCTAAACATAAAGATTAGAAGAGTGGGGAATCCAATATATTGCAATTCATTGGCAAAACGTAAATCTGTCCAGAAGCCACATGCAAACCTCTCAGACACTCTGGTTGCCCTCACCAGTGCTTCTGAGTACTTCCAGCTGTTAGCATGCCCCACTAGAGCATTGCTAACTGCTCTCAGACTCTGCAAGAGCATTCTCGTGTGCTACTGAAAGCACCTGCAGTTACGGAGGTGCATTCAGAATCCTACGAGATTTTAGTACTATGATTGTTAGATCGTGGAGCTGCTGGGACCGCTGGGCAGAGCTGCAGGAGACTTCAAGAGCAGCTGAGACGACTGTGCAGCTCTGCCAGCAACATCGGAAGCAGCTAAGACCTCTGTACAGCTTGGCTGGAGACTTGGTGCCATATTCACCCAGTACTGGTTCATAGGGTTCCACAACCAGAAAGTATTTCATCTATCATATTCATCATTGATACTGTCACAAGATTCACCACATCATAAAATGGCATGAATTGACTAAGTTTCTCTATATATATACCTACAGGGATACAGGAATAATGGAGATGGATTCAACAATATGGAGTATGTAGTTGGGAGACCCCAGGGTAGGTAGACATCATCGCAATATACAAAATACACACTGTATCTCTCCCTGCTCTTGGTCTCGTGCACTGTTACCAAACATTCATAGATCGACGCAATTTGGGGTGTTTATCATGGCCGCGCATCCCCTCATATCGTCTCACCCTGTTTCATTGCTCCCCAGGCGAGAACCGCTCCTTCTCAAAAATTCCCTTCAGATAACATGCACGGCCCAATGGAGTGTTGATGAGGGGCTGTCTGCCATCTAGCTCCACCATTTCACCACACAGTGATTGAGTGAACTGAGTGATGTACTCCGAGGCTGTGACGGAGTGATTCTCGAGGTAGTGATCGTGCAAACTGGGAGGATACAATCAAACGAGCTTGCAGATACACTTGAGGGCTGTGATGAAGCAAGTTTAGAGATGTACTTGGAGGCCACGATCTAGCAAAATTGGAGGAGTACATGGAGGTGGTCACACTGGAGGTGGTGGTTCTGGAGGGAGGCGCGGCAGGAGCTGGGACTGTATTCATTGGGTAACTTGTAATTGTGGGAATGTAGAGAATTGAGTACAATATGGTCTGCCAAGAGATGAGGGACTGGCTGGGAGTGGGAGAAAGCGGATCATGAGATGATGCAGTACACAGTGTATGCAGTACTTTGTGTATGCTGTACTTGGTGTATACTGTACTAGGTGAATGCTGTACTCGATGTTAACTCTTGATCATGGCATGGAGACAGAGAGAGAGTTGACTTAACTTCATGATCTTGGATGATGGTAGAGTTGAGGACGACAAAGGGAGAGATGAAAGGAGATGGGGGAATGCAGCATGAGAAACTGGGATGTAAGTATTGTTAACAACAGTTCCAAGTTCCCAGGTCGGTTCCGGGTCCGATTCTGACCAGGAACCGAAACGTTCCACCGGCTCTTACCACACAAGAACCCGGACCGTTGCATTTGGGCCGGTTTTACCACCAAAAACCGGGCAATTCACCTTCACAAGTTTGGCTCCAATTAAGTATCTGAGTTCTGATTGTATTATGACACGATCAATATGTAAATTGTGCAGTTTTATGCGCTCTTTCACCTCCCACTTTCAGATTTGCAATCTGACCAATATTAGTTGAGTCACAATCGAAAACCTGCGAATTTTGCGTCAAGTGTGGCATTATTTCACAGCAATTCTGCAAATATTGGTCTGATCGCAAATCGGAAAGCGGGAGGTGAAAGAGCACATATATCTGCACAATCTACATATTGAACATGTCACGATACCATCAGAACTCAAATACTTAATTGGAGCCAAATGTGTAGGAACCGTATAGTTTGAACCGCAGTCCGGTTCGAACCCGGCCAAAAACCCACGGTTCTATGCCTGGTCTGGGAAACAACCCCGCCAAGACAAAGCAGGTCGGGTTTTTGGCCGGGTGTGGAACCGAACCGAACCGAACCGAACCGAACCGAACCGAACCGAACCGAACCGAACCGAACCGAACCGAACCGAACCGAACCGAACGGCCAGGCAAAAACCGGACCGCTGGCTGGTTACCCGGACCTGTTGCTAACACTAGACATAAGAGAACTTTGTGCACAGGTCAATTTACCATCCCTGTTACGGCAAGTATGAGTCATGGTCCATCGTGTAACAACACTGATACGAGTTCTTCCCATCCCAATCAGGCAAGTTGTACCCCTGCTTTCTCATATCCGCTCACATCCTCCACATCGTTCTCATGTTCATCCCTCATCTTTCAATCTCATCCACTACTCAATCATTGCCACACAAGAAACAGTTAAGTCATCCCTCTCTATCTCTCCGTGCCATGATCATGAGTTGATACTGAGTACAGCATACACCAAGTACAGCATGCACTAAGTACGGGATCCACCAATGATTGTTTGTCTTCCAATCATTCTGATGATTATTAGTTGACTCCTGGATGTAGTTTCAGCTTTCAGCATGCCTCCCTACATGATCGACTGCCATCAGCCTTCTCTCCATGTGTGGTCAAGCAAAAGTCAACTTGTCACATTCTCATGGTTGCGAGTTAACTAACAGATGAACAGTGTCTTAGCCCAGGGTATGCCATCCATCAACTGCCTTGAAGTACTCGTCCATACTTCCTCGATCACAGCCTCATAGTATATTGCCAGACTCCCTCGATTGTGGCCTCCAAGTTTGCACATTGATGTCCTCCAAGTGCAGCTCTAAACTCGCTCGATTATTTCATTCAAGTTCGCACAATGACGGCCTCACAGTGCATCTCCAACCTTGCTCAATCATGGCCTCCAAGTGTATCTCCTAACTCGCTCGATTGCGGGGTTCAAGTTCGCACGATCACAGCCTCCACACGCATCACCAAACTTGCTTGATCCTGATCTCGAAGTGCATCACTATGTTCACTCGATCACGGTCCCTGAGTGAAGCTTCAATTACCCCCCATTACCCCCTCCAAGTGCATCTCCAAACTCACTCAATCACGGCCTCAGAGTGTATCTCTGAGTTCACTCGATTGTCATTTTGAGGCGCACCTCGAATTGTTCTCAAGCACCGCATGGAGACAGTACAGACATGGCGTGTGTAGCTGGGTAGCTATACAGAGACATGGATGAAAAGGCAAAGTGAATTCATCAATTTTAAAAATCGTTAAATGGTATGCAGTAGTTATGATTTCCAGGGTCACCAGCAGCATTCCCAAAGAAGATGTTGATTTTCCCAGACTACTCTACTGTGATTCGAGGTGCTCCCAGACTGGTTGCCAGTGCTCTGAGGCTTGTTGTCTGCGCACCCAGGCTAGTCATCCGCACATCCAGGCTGGTCACAGGAGCTCCTAGACTTGTTGCCTGTGTTCTCAGGTGCTCCCCGGTGCACCCAACATTCTCTCTGGTGCTCTGAGGTGTTCCCAGTCCACATCCTCTCAAACACTCCTGGAGGCTCCCAGTGACGAAAGTACATTTCGCTGAAATACCAGAAAGATACGATGTAGCAGTCAGCTGGAGAATGGCATAAATATTGCCAGGCATCCTGTAAGTGGCCACAGTGTAATGGGAGCCGCTGCGAGGAGTGTAATATACTTGTCTTTCTGTTGGTTCATATACATTACCACATTCTTGACGCAAAGTGCAGGAGGAAAGTATGCAACGCACCACATCGGCTTCGCAAGTGCTAGCGTGTATTTTTCCCTTAGAGGGTGCAAGGTTCTGTGAGAGCTGTCAGAGGCGTCAGGAACACCCAGGTGTTGCTGATGGACACTAGGGTTGTTGCTGATCATGAAGCACCCCAGCTTCTCCTCAGCTCCCCACATCGACACCCCACATTCAGTAAACCTTGTGGATGGGTCGCAATCTCATTCAACCAAATTCCAATCTCAGTGTTGTGTTCAATAAATTTTCTATAGTCACAGGTGATGCCCAGGGAGCCTCTGAGGTCTCTACTGATTTCAGGTTGAGGCCTTTCTATAACCATATGGGTCACAGGTCTCTGGATGTGGGTGCTATCCTTGTTAATATCAAAGCATTAAAAGTCAACTTACTGACAAACACAGAGTCATCACAGAAGTTTGGCCTTGAGAACATTTTTTGTTGCCAGGTTTAGCTCTTCTTGAACATGTATGATGTATTCCATGCAGATAAAGCAGTGAATTATAGCATACTTAAGGTGTATAACGGAGAGTTTGTATTTCATGGGTTCCAAGAGGCCATTCATCATGCATATGAACCGGCTATGTGCGTTCGCCAAGCCTCACGGCAGGACTTAGCATTAATACACACCTGATTTGGTGGTGAAGGCTGTCTTTCGCCTGTCAGTTGTGGTGATGCAAATTTGATCGTAACCAGCTGCCAGGTTCCATTTTGTAAACTAATAGAAGACATGAATTGATATTTGTGATTCCTCGATGTGTGGGAGAGGATCATGATTATTGATGGTTATGGCATTTACTGCGCAATAATTTATAAACATGTGAAGTATATTTTCACCATTGGCCAACAACAATTCAGGGTAACCTAACCAACTTTGTTCAGGCAAAATGCAACAGCTTCGAAATGCCAAGTGAATCTGCCTCAGAAGTTCAAATTTTCCACATGGAAGGAAGGAGTATGATCGGTGGAATGGAATTTTGCAATTTGGGTAAGTTTCAATTTCAAAATCTTCCTGCTTGTCTTTCTCCAAATTTGTATATATTGACTCACCTCAAACACTCTGGAAGTCTATAAATATTGCTTGATACATACTCAGTATTTCATTGCTTGGAGGGGTACCCCCGTCAACGCTGTGGGGAAGATTGGATACGAATGCCTGGATCAACAGGCTAGGAAACACATTATTATGTTCCGCCATTCATATAATATGTATGTCCATGACGTCAACTTGCTTCACTGTTCCATTGTTGACATCCTGGTGGCATAGGGTTTGCATGTAGTGTACTCGGCCTTCTGTTCTCTGCACTTCGATTATCCATTAACTAAATTACATTGCTGTCATGGTATATTTGGTAAGCAGGGCTTACATTATGAATCCATCTTGTGGCTAGTGCAATCTCAACGCTGATTATGTCATAGCCTATGAATTCTACATAATAGATGTATGATACACCAAGTCCGAGTACCAATTGGACTTGTTGGCATTTCTCTATGCCATACTTGGTGTTCACCTAAGCCATCTCCACAACCATGCATTCTGCCTCCTCTGCAACCAGGACTGCCCTGGGCCATTTTTGTGTATGAAGGGACTTCCAACCCACATAGTTCTCTGATGCACCATCATTCTTCCCCACTCTTGCCTGATTGCTGCTCTAACATCCTCCTTCAGTCTAGTATCAGATTGTTCCTTCCAACCGTAGTATGTTGGCAACTGAATCATCTAGTTTAGAAACTTTCCAGCATTGAGAGTGTGAACAACTTGAGTTGACTATGAGGCACCAATTTGCCCCACGTTTGTGACAATACCCTGCATGAGGGTGTTTTTATGGGAGGTACAGCCGGAGATACTAATATCCTTCACGTTTTCCTGCCTCACAGTCCAAGTCTGAGTGCCTCGCCAACTCCCACTTCACCTTACAATCCCTATTCTGTTGATCCTCATTGGCAATCAAATCTTGTTCAAGTAGCTTCTTCATCATGTCACAGTAAGGGTAATTGCGAGTGATATGAGCAACCTGCCTACAGTTATATCATGTTAAACTGTCGTCTTTGGCCATGCTAGCTGAGCAAGCTGTACCACAATGCATTTAGTCCATTCCCCAAGCTGAAACTTTCATAGTTGAGAGAATGTAATATATGGTGCAACTGGCTATGACCTAGCAACCAATTGCACAAAAAATCACACCAGCGCTAGCAGCAGGCATGCTTAACTGCCCTGCCCACAAACTCAATTTTGACTCTCGCCTCGCAACAACGCAACCTTGGGTAGAGTGAAGTGCAGAGATATAGCAACTTACAGACAGAATCAGATTCGTAAAGCCTAACATGTATACCATTCAGATCTTGCACCATCTGTGGTTGCTTCAGCTTAGAGATGTGGTACACCATATGGAATCTTGTGAGACAGACTTACAGAAACACAGCCAAGCAGTGCAGCACATGAGAAGGAGCAGCTGCTGACTTGTGAAGAGGAGAAATCAATTGGGAGGTCTTGGGGGACATCCATTGCAAGCAAAGATGGTTATTGCATTTGGAATGTCCCTTCTACCCCCATATCGATGATAGCTTGGTAAGCCCTGGATGACACTCTTTCTCAACTGCCATCCTGCAATCACTACAAAGTTTAGCCAACGTATAGATCGACAATGGGCAAATGCAAATCATTGCGCAATTTTAAATGACTTTTTGCCTGGTATATTATTTTAGTCTATATATTTATTTTATGCTAATAGTGGTCACTGCAGCTTGGAAAACTTCTCAGAAGGCTCAATGCACAACCAGAAAACATTTACAACATGGATCACAAGGGGTGTCTACTTGGGTAGGCTCTCCAAGTGAAGGTGATATACTGCAGAGGCAAAAAGAATCCCTGGTATACCCAGGATGCAAATCACCAAACTGTTACAGTTATAGAGTGTATTTCTGCAGATGGCGGTGTTATACAACCCAAGTATATCTACAAGGAGGGAAAGCATCTACTAGGACGACATGGGGGTGTACAAGATAAAGCGCAAGCAACATTGGCATGGTCTACAAAAGACGGGACTGACAATGAATTGGAACTGAAACAGGTGGAACAGAACTTTGAGAAATATACTATCAAAATGTTTGTACCATTTGATTGACCTCCTGATCATACTAACAATTACAGTGCAAAGGGCAAGCCAAGGATTCTATTTCTTGATGGACAAGGCTCTCATCCAACATGGAAATTTTGCAACTTTTGCTTGAAAAGCAATATTCACCCTATTTGCCTGCATACTCTACACACATCCTACGACCTCTAGATGTTGTGCTGTTTAGATGTCATTGCCACTGCTATATTGATGAACTGATGATATGGGTTAGAAAAGGAGGGAACGCAATCAAGAAAGGACAGTATTATAAGTTTACCTGCTATATCACTCTATACTCAACTCTAATGCTTTCCTCCAGACCTGTCCCACATGCTGCAGCTGCAGCATATACGAAGAGCAACATGTTGTGTTTCTTTGAGGCAGCTGGGATCTGGGATCATAACGCACGCAAGGAATTTTTTAGACAGTCACAGAATTTCACTTGACTTGAATCCTTGCCCATCACTCCCACTCCACTGCTTTGTGCAACCCCCAGATGGCCCAGGGCTGTAAGCCGATTAGCCCATGGTGCACTTCACATTGTCACTTGCCAATCACCTTTCCCTTTCAAGCTAAAAGCTCATATAGCACAGCCAGAAACATTAACAAAATGTAAGTTGGCCCAGAAGACATACGCAAACCTCCCTGACACTCCGGTAGCCCACACAAGGACTTCTAAGTACTTGTGGATGCTCCAAATCCCCCCTGGTGCTTTGCAAGGTGGTTTCAGACTATGCAAGCGCATTCTCAGAAGCTCATCAAAGCACCTGAAGTTATGGAGGTTCATTCAGGATGCTATGAGAGATGATGATTACAATGGTCAAGTTTTGGAGCGGCTGTAACCTCTGCACAGGTCTGTGGAAAATTTCGAGAGCAGCTGGGACCTCGGCACAGGTCTGCACGAGCCATTTCAAGCAGCTGAGACCTCAGCACCAGTTCTGCGGGATACTTGATGCCATATGCTCACACCAGTGGTTCTTAGGGTTCCACAACCACAAAGCTTTTCCTCTATCCTATTCGTCTTTGTTACTGTTACAAGATTTGCTACATCATAATATGGCATTAATTTTCTAAGTCTCTCTATATATATACGTATGGAGATACAGGGATAATAGAGATGGACACAGTGACAAGAAGTATTTATTTGGGAGACTCCAGGGTTGATAGACAACATCTTATTATATGAAATACACCCTCTATCTTTCCCAGCTCTTGGTCTCTTGCACTCCTGCCAAGCTTTCATAGATCCAGGCAACTTGTGTTGTTCCTCATGCACTTTTGCCATGCATGCATTGCTCCACACAATTTGTATGGTTCATCATGCCCACGTATCCATTCATATCCTATCACCGTCCTTTTACATTCCTCGAGGTATAACAACTCTTTCTCACCAATTCCCGTCAGATTCCATGCGAGGTGCGGCATTGTGTTGATGATGCGCTGTGGCCCATCGAGCTGTAGCGTTCCACCACACCGTGATAGAGTGAACTTTGAGATACACTTTGCGGCCGTGATCGAGTAAGCATTCAGATACACTTGGCAGCTGTAATCAAGCGAGTTTGAAGATGCACTCCGAGGCTGTGATCGAGCGATATTGCACCTGCACTTGGAGTCCCTGATGCCGCAAACTTGGAGACTGGAATTGAGCGAGTATGGAGATACACTTGGAGGCTGTGATTGAATGAGATTGGACATGCACTTGGAGGCCGTGATCATGCGACCTTGGAGGCAGGAATCATGTGAGTTGGGAGATACACTTGAAGGCTGGGATTGAGCGAGTTCAGTGATCGAGTTGGAGGCCGTGGTCGTTAGATCAGGGAGGCCATGATTGCGTGACTTTGGAGACACACTTGGAGGCTGTGATCGAGCAAGATTGGAGACGCACTTGGAGGCCATAATCATGCAAACTCGGAGGCGGTAATCATGCGCATATGGAGACACACTTGGAGACTTTCATTAAGTGAGTTTCGGGGTACATGTGGAGGCCATGATCGTGCAAACAATGATGTTCTAATCATGGGAGTTTAGTGATACCCTTGGAGGCAGTGATAGACCAAATTTGGAGATTCACTCCGAGGCCGTGCTAGAGCGAGCCTGGAGAGGGACTTGAACGGCCATGATCGTGCGAACTTGAGGTCTCTAATGGTACCAGTTTGGTGATCCACGTCGAGGCTATGATCGAGTGAGTTGGGTGATGCACTTGGTGTCACGGCGCAGGCAGGTACGAAGATACTTGGGGATAAGAAAGGAAGATTACTGGTGGTGTCGGAGGAATGGTGTTACAGAAAGGCGGAGACGTTGGAAGACCCGGAGGGAGCGGCGAGATGGTGGAGGTATAATTTAATAAGATAAAAGAAGTGGTCTGAGGTGTTGCGACGTCGGATGTTGTGGCGTGGTTGTTACGATAAGGAATGATGGAGTGGTGTGTAAGATCA